>ENA-ORXD01001132-ORXD01001132.1-sediment-metagenome-genome-assembly--contig:-NODE-1132-length-24711-cov-4.689535_pt1 | contig 24711 bp, 27 predicted proteins | sample MGYA00237862_ERZ511471 | MGnify/ENA metagenome assembly ERZ511471
GTCAGCAATCACCACCTGGGGACCCTGACCGGGCTTCTCCTGGCCGCTTACGAAATGAACACCTTTGCGGAAGAATACCAGAAACAAGTGATCGCCAACGCCAAGGCCTTCGCCAAATCCCTGAAGAGTTTCGGCTTGCAGGTCGAGGGCGATCCCCGGATCGGCTATACGGAAACCCATCAGGTCCTCCTGCGGGTGGGTTATGCCCGGGGCCCCGAGGCCGCCCGGAGCTTGGAACGAAACAACATCATCGTCAATTATCAGGCCTTACCGGATGACGAGGGTTTTTCCGCCAGCAGCGGGTTACGCCTGGGGGTTCAGGAGATGACCCGCTTTGGCATGAAGGAGAGAGATTTCGAATCCCTCGCCGGGTACCTAGCCGAAGTCATCATGAAAAACCGTTTTGTGGGAGATGAGATCACGGCCTTCCGGGCTCATTTCAGCGAAATGCAATTTTGTTTACCCTTGAATCAAGCCCGCCCCTTCATCGAAGACCTCCAAAGTGCCATCTTTGGCTGAAGATGGATCGTTTTGATTGAAGAGTAGCCCGGGAAGATGTTTTCAACGCCAAAGTTGCTTTCCAGGGTCAACATCAGCAACACCCCACAGATTTGTTCTCGACCTTTTTTCTGCCGTTCCCGATCTTTTGAGGCCATGGACGTACCCTGGGTTTTCCGGTAGAATAAACCCCAGAATCTTTTCAAGGGCCTATGGAAAATCTCAAAAAAACAGAGGAATTAAAAGCCATAGCGGAAATGCCTTCTCTTTTTCTTCGGAAGCTCAAGGAGGAAAACGGGCAGAGAATCCTGGGTTATTTCTGTATCAACACTCCGGAGGAGATGATCCTGGCCGCAGGGTTCTTGCCCGTGCGCATTCTGCGGACCCAGGAAAGGATCTTTTTGGCAGGGAAACACCTCCAGACCTACTGTTGTTCTTTGGTCCAAAGCAGTTTGGAGTGCGCCTTGCGCGGAGAGTTCGATTATTTGGAGGGTACGGTTTTCCCCCATGCCTGCGATTCGATCCAACGTCTCTCGGATATCTGGGCCGAAAATGTGGGTCTTCCCTTCCATTGGAACCTCATCCTTCCGGTGAAGCTTCATACGGAAAGTGCCCGGGATTATTTACTCTCCGAGCTGCGACGGTTTCTCCGCGGCTTGGAGGATTTCTGCGGGCGAAAGATTCCTGACAACGCTCTCCGGGAGGCCATTGCCCTCACCAACGCCAATCGATCCCTCCTGAGACGGATTTATGAACTGCGCACCGCCCATCCTGAGAGACTGTATCCGGAGGAATTCTTTGCCCTGGTCCAAACCGCCGGTTTCATGTCCAAGGAAGAGCACAACGGCATCCTGCAGCAATTCCTACGCGACGTAGAAACCAGGAAGCCAGCTTCCCCCAAACGAGCCTCCCTTTTCCTGGTGGGCAGCATTGGGGACCCCCTGGCCCTCTGTGACCTCTGGGAATCCTGCGGAGCATCCATCGTGGGGGACGATTTTTGTACGGGTTGGCGGTCTGTTTCCGAGGATGTTGCGGAGGGAGGAGATCCTCTCGAGGCCCTGGTGGATCGCTTGATCTCCAGAATCCCCTGCCCCTGTAAATATAACCCGAATTTTGACCGCGGCGAGGAGCTCGCCCGTCGCCTCGGCGATCTCGTCGCCGGTGTCGTCGGGCACGGTGATGGCGCCGCGGATGGCGCGCAGGCGGAGGTCGGTCGTCACAGGGTCGGGCACCGCTCGTAGGTCCTCTCGGGTCTGAGGCTGCGTCGAGCCTGAGAGTATACACCGCCTCGCCCGGCGTCGGCCCGCGGCGTGTCGCCGCCCCGGCGTCAGGCGCCGGGGTCCGGCGCGTCCGCGGCGCCGGCCTCGCCGGCTGGCGGCCGCCCAGGCTCGGGCACGGGCTCGACAGCGGGCGACTGGCCAGCCGCAGACTCTCGCTCGGACCCCGACGGCGGCGAGGCGGCGATGGGCTCGGCGGCGAGCGGGACGGGGTCGCCGATAGACTCCTCCTCGATGGCCCCCAGGATCTGCTCGCTCGCCCGGCGCAGGGCGTCGACCTCGTCGCCGTTGAGCTCGCGGAAGGCGCCCTTGTCGAGACCCTTGTCGGTCAGGGGGCCGAGGCGGCGACGGTGCAGCTCTTCGACCGGCAGACCGACGGCGCTCAGCATGCGCCGCACCTGGCGCTTGCGGCCCTCGTGGATGGTGATCTCGACGAGGGCCGTCTTCTGGCTCTGCTTCTTCAGGTCGACCTCGGCGGGGCTGGTGAGGCCGTCCTCGAGCTCGATGCCGGCGCGCAGCGCGGCGAGGGCGCGCCGCGTCACCTTGCCGCGCACGCGGGCGACGTAGGTGCGCGGGACGCCGTAGCGCGGGTGCAGCAGGCGGTTCGCGAGCGCGCCGTCGTTGGTCAGGATGAGCAGGCCCGTGGTGTCGAGGTCGAGGCGCCCGACCGGGAAGAGGACGCGGCCGTTGGGCACGAGATCGACCACGACGCGCTCGGCGTGCGGGTCGCTGCGCGTGCTGGCCACGCCGCGCGGCTTGTTGAGCAGCACATAGCGAAGGTCGCGGGGCTCGACGACCGCCCCGTCGACGGCGACCACATCGCCCTGGCCGACCTTGTGGCGCGGGAAGGTCACGGCCTCGCCGTTCACGGTGACGGCGCCGGACTTGATGAGGTCGTCGCACGAGCGTCGCGAGCCGAGCCCGGCGCGGGCGAGGTACACGACGAGGTTCATGGGGTTCACCGGCGGCGCTCCGCGTTGCTCACGAGCCGGCGGCGCAGGGCGTCGACGTCGTCCGGCCCCAGGGCGAAGCCCTCGAGATCGGGCAGAGTGTCACGGTCCTCGAGACCGAAGAGCTTGAGGAAGCGACCGGTCGTGCCGTACAGGATCGGCGAGCCCGGCGCCTCGGAGCGGCCGCACTGCTCGACGAGCCCGCGCTCCTCGAGTGCCGACAGGGCCCACTCCGAGGACACGCCGCGTACCTCGGCGACGTCGGCGCGCGTCGCGGGCTGCAGGTAGGCGACCACGGCGAGCGTCTCCAGCAAGGCCGGCGTGAGGTCGTCGGGGCGCTGCGCGCCGGTGAGCTCGCGAACGGCCTCGGCGCAGTCGTCGGCAACGGTGAAGGTGTGACCGCCGCCGACGGCGGCCAGCTCGAGACCGTGACGGCCGCCGGCGAACTCCGCGCGCAGCGCGTCGAGGGCGGCCGTCACCTCGACCTCGCTCGCGGCGCAGGCCGCGGCCAGCTCCGTCGTGGCGACGGGCCGGGGCGAGATGAACAGGAGCGCCTCGAGGCGCCGGGCGAGATGATCCATGGCAGTCACAGCGTCAGTCACGCGATGCTACCCCAGGGGCGCCGCTGCCGTCACCCCGCGACCCCGGTGCGCGGCCGGGCGTCGCCCGCCCCGGTGTCACGCCGGGGCGGGCGCGACGCGGGTGACGACGATGTCGTCGAAGGCACGCCGCTGCCGCAGGCGCGCCTCGCCCTGGGCGTGCAGCTCGAGGAGAGCGAAGAAGGTCAAGGCGCGCTCGAGACGGCTCTGTGGAGCCACGTCGTGGAAACTGAAGGCGCCGTCGGCGTCGAGGATCGTGCGCAGACGACGCAGCTCGGCGACGAGCGAGACGGCGAGGTCGGCGAGGTGGCTCGTGTCGGGCCGCGGCGGCTCCTCGAGCAGCGGCGCGAGGGCCGCGGCCAGCATGCCGGCCGGCAGGACGACGTCGTCGGCCGGCCGGCGGAGCAGCGCGGCCGGTGTCGGAGCCGCGCGATAGAGCCGCCCCGCGTGCAGGGCCCAGCGCTCGCCGAGGTGGGCGCCGGCGTTGCGGAACTGGCCGTAGCGCACGAGGCGGGCGAGCAGCTCGCGGGCCGCCTCCTCGGGGTCGAGCTCGTCGAGCGCCTCCTCGACGTCCTGCTCGAGCAGCAGGCGCGACTTCATCTCGAGCAGGGCCGCGACCAGGAGCACGAACTGCGAGGTCGCGTCGAGGTCGAACTCCTCGCGCTCGGCGAGGCGCACGACGTACTCGGCGATGATGCGCGAGACGCGCACCTCCCAGATGTCGATCTCGTCCTTGAGGATGAGGGTGACGAGCAGGTCGAACGGACCATCGAAGACGTCGAGGTCCAGCTCGAGCCGTTCGGAGGGGGCGACGGCCGCCTCCAGGTCGACTGCCGTCGCGCCGGGAGTCACCCGCGTCACTCCTCAGGCTGGCGGACGAAGGACGGGATGTCGAAGTCGCCGTCGAAGCGCGGCGGACGCTCTAAGGGCGTGCCCTCGGGCTCGCGCTCGGACTTCTTCGCCCGCGGGCCGGCCTCGGTGGGCGGCTCTTCGCGGCGCGTCGCACCCTCGCCGAAGCCCGTCGCCACGACGGTGACCGCCATGGTGCCTTCGAGACGCTCGTCGACGACGGCGCCGAAGATGATGTTGGCGTCGTCGTCGGCCGCGTCGGCGATGATGCCGGCGGCGTCGTTGACCTCGTACAGCGACACGTCGGCGCCGCCGGTGATGTTGAGGAGGATCCCCTTGGCGCCCTCGATCGAAGTCTCGAGCAAGGGCGAGTGGATGGCCGCGTCGGCGGCGTCGTGCGCGCGGTTCTCGCCGCGCCCCACGCCGATGCCCATGAGGGCGGTACCGGCGTCTTTGACGATGGTGCGCACGTCGGCGAAGTCGAGGTTGATGAGGCCGGGCACGGTGATGAGGTCGGTGATGCCCTGGACGCCCTGGCGCAGCACGTCGTCGGCGTGACGGAAGGCCTCGACCACCGAGGTGTTGCGCTCGATGACCTCGAGCAGGCGGTCGTTGGGGATCGAGATGACCGTGTCGGCCACGGCGCGCAGCTCGGCGATGCCGGCGCCCGCCTGGTCCATGCGCCGCCGGCCCTCGAACGAGAACGGCTTGGTCACGATGGCGATGGTCACGGCGCCGATCTCGCGGGCGATGGCGGCGATGACCGGCGAAGCGCCGGTGCCGGTGCCCCCGCCCTCGCCGGCGGTGACGAAGACGAGGTCGGCCCCGCGCAGCGCCGACTTGAGCTGGTCGCGCGAGCCCTCCATGGCCTCGCGCCCCACCTCGGGGTCGGCACCGCCGCCGAGACCGTGGGTGATCTCCTGGCCGATGTGGATCTTGACGTCGGCGTCGCACACGTCGAGCTGCTGCACGTCGGTGTTGACGGCGATGAACTCGACGCCCTTCACGCCGGTGTCGACCATGCGGTTCACCGCGTTGGTGCCGGCGCCGCCCACGCCGACGACCTTGATGGTCGTGACGTAGGGCCGGCCCTTCACCGGCTGGTCGGCGCCCAGCGGGTCGGCCGGCCGCAGGCTGTCGTTGGTGCGCCGGAAGAGCTCGCTGAGCCCGTCCTTCATGCTAGGTCGCTCGGCCATTGAGCACCTCCCGCGCAAGGGCGCGGTACGCCTCTGCCCCTCTCCCCTTGGGATCGTACTTGAGGACCGAGCTGCCGATGACCGGCGCCTCGGCGAACTTGATCGTCTTGCGCACCACGGTGTCGAAGACCAGCGGGCCGAAGTTCTCGCGCAGCACCTCGACCGACTCTCTGCCGTGCAGCGTACGGGCGTCGAAGAGGGTCGCCAGGATGCCCTTGATCTTGACCTCCGGGTTGAGGTTCTCACGGATCATCTCGAGAGTGCGCTCGAGCTGCAGGAGACCACGCAGCGACAGGTACTCGCACTGCACGGGGACGATGACGCCCTCAGCCGCCGTGAGAGCGTTGATCGTGAGTAGGCCGAGCGACGGCGGCGTGTCGATGAGGATGTAGTCGTAGCGCTCCCTGACCGGGTCGAGCGCGCGCTGCAGGGCGCGCTCGCGGCCGATCATCTGCGAGAGCGCCATCTCGGCGCCGGCGAGGTCGATGGTCGCGGCCGCCACATCGAGCTCGCGCTCGTAGATGACCTCCTCGATCGGCGTGCGGTGCACGAGCACATCGAACATGCTCGTCTCGAGGTTCTCGGTGTCGACCCCCTGGCTCATGGTCAGGTTGCCCTGGGGGTCCATGTCGACGGCCAGCACGCGGAGGCCGTGCTCACGGAGGGCGGCTCCGAGGTTGACCGTCGAGGTGGTCTTGGCGACGCCGCCCTTCTGATTGGCGAAGGCGATGACGTGCGTCATGGGGTCCCGCTCCTCTGTTGCCACCACGTCAGGGCTGAGTTCGCCCCGGTTCGAAGAATCCCTGCACGCGGCGAGCCCCACAGGTGACTGTGGGGCTCGCCGCGTGCACCCTTCATGACCAGGCGATCGAGATCGACGCCCCGTGGGGTCAGGCCTTCTGCCCGTCGCCCTCCTCGTCGGCGCCGGGCTCCTCGTCGTCGGCGACGAGCTCCTCGTCGGCGACGAGCTCCTCTTCGCCCTCGTCGTCGGCCACGAAGTCTTCGTCGCCCTCTTCGTCGGCGCCGGCCTCGAGCTCGAGATCCTCGTCGTACTCCTCGTCGCCGACGAACTCCTCTTCGTCCTCTTCCTCTTCGCTGACGATCGAGGAGATGGCGCGCTTGAGGAAGCGCACGCGCGTGCCGCGACCGACCTCGAGCTCGATCCAGTCGTCGCCGATCTTGCGCACGGTGCCGAACATACCGCCGATGGTGACCACCTCGTCGCCGCGCTTCATCATCGCCACCATCTCGCGGTGCGCCTGCTTCTGGCGGCGTTGCGGGCGGATGGCGAGGAAGTAGAAGATGCCGAAGAAGACGAGGATCCAGATAAGGAGTACGCCACCGTTGGCCATACTGACTCAACCTCCTGCGCGATAGCGCGACGTGATCGATCGTGCGAACTCTGTGAACGCGCCCGCACGGATGGCCGCACGGGCTCGCTCGGTCAATCGTATCAGAACGCGGAGGTTGTGGAGACTCAAGAGCTGGGCCGCCAGCATCTCCTTCTGCAGCACGAGGTGGCGCAGGTAGGCGCGCGTGAACCCGGCACACGCGGGGCAGTCGCAACCCTCCTCGAGCGGGCTCAGGTCGCGGGCGAAGCGCGCGTTGCGCAGGTTGAGGCGCCCATCGCTCGTGAGCGCCGTGCCGGTGCGCGCCATACGGGTCGGCAGGACGCAGTCGAAGACGTCGACCCCGCGGCGGATCACCTCGATCAGCCCCGCAGGGTCGCCGATGCCCATGAAGTAGCGCAGGCGGTCGCGCGGCAGCAGCTCGTCCATGAGCTCGACGGTGGCGAGCATCTCGTCGCCGCGCTCGCCGACGGAGAGTCCGCCGATGGCGTAGGCGTCGAAGCCGATGCCGAGGAGCTCCGCCGCCGAACGGCGGCGGAGCTCCTCGTCCACCCCACCCTGCACGATGCCGACGAGCAACTGGTCGCGGCGGCCGTGCGCCTCCTTGCAGGCCGCCGCCCAGCGCGTCGTGCGCTCCACCGCCGCGACCAGCTCGTCGCGGGCGAGCATGCCGGGGGCGCACTGGTCGAAGCACATCACGATGTCGGCCCCCAGGCGCTCCTGGACCTCGACGGCGAGCGCGGGCGTGAAGACGTGACGCGAGCCGTCGTACACCGAGCTGAACTCGACGCCGTCGTCGGTCACGAGCCGCGTGTCGGCGAGGCTGAAGACCTGGAACCCGCCGGAGTCGGTGAGGATCGGCCCGGGCCACTGCATGAAGTCGTGCAGCCCGCCGTGCAGGGCGACGATCTCGGCGCCGGGGCGGAAGTAGAGGTGGTAGGTGTTGGCGAGCACGATCGCGGCGCCGACGGCGGCGAGGTCGCGCGGCGCCACCCCCTTGACCGTCGCCTTGGTGCCGACGGGCATGAAGCACGGCGTCTCGACCGTGCCGTGCGGGGTCTCGAGGCGGCCGAGACGGGCGCGCCCGTCGGCCGCCTCGACGGTGAACGCGAACCCCTTCGCCCTGTACTCCGGAGTAGCGGCCACCGGCTGACTCACACGACCAGCATGGCGTCGCCGAAGCTGAAGAACCGGTAGCGCTCGCGCACCGCGTGCTCGTACGCCGCCCGCGTCGGCCCCACGCCGGCGAAGGCCATCACCAGGGCGAGAAGGCTCGTACGCGGCAGGTGGAAGTTGGTCAGGAGGGCGCCGACCACGCGCGGCGCGAAGCCGGGCGTGATGAAGAGGTCGGTCTCGCCGCGCAAGGGCCCTCCCCGGCCCAGGTGCTCGAGCACGCGGACCGTGGTGGTGCCGACCGCGATCACACGGCGGCCCGCGGCGCGTGCGTCCTCGACCTGTCGCCACACCGCCTCGTCGACATCGTAGGCCTCGCCGTGCAGGCGATTGTCGAGGAGGCGATCCTCCTGCAGGGGCTTGAAGGTGCCGAGGCCGACGTGGAGCGTGAGGGCGACGACCTCGACGCCCGCCGCGGCGAGACGGGCGTCGAGCTCTGCAGTGAAATGCAGGCCGGCGGTCGGCGCCGCCGCCGAGCCCGTGCGCCGCGCATAGGTCGTCTGGTAGCAGCCGGGGTCGGCGACGGGCGTACGGATGTACGGCGGCGTGGGCGTCTGGCCGAACGCCTCGAGCCGGCCAAGCACCGCCTCCTCCCCGAGGCTCGCGACGACCCAGCGGCCGTCGCCGAGAGGGCGCTCGCAGACGAGGCGCCAGGCGGCCGCCGGGCCGTCGCCGGCGAGCACCTCGCCGGCCCGTGGGCGGCCGCGCAGGAGCGCCTCCCAGCGCTCGCCGGCGGCCGCAGCCGCGGCGACCGGCGCCGTCTCCAGCGGCCGCAGGAACAGCACCTCGATGCGGCCGCCGCTGGCGCGGCGGAAGAAGGCGCGTGCCGGGAACACGCGGGTGTCGTTGCGCACCAGCAGGTCTCCACGCCGCAGCAGGCCCGGCAGGTCGCGCACCACGCGGTCCTGCAGCCGCCCCGACGGTCGCTCCACCACGAGCAGCCGGGCCGCGTCGCGCGGCTCGGCCGGCTGCTGCGCGATCAGCTCCTGCGGTAGCTCGTAGTCGAGGTCGGCGAGGCGCATCGTCGCCCCCGTCGGAGCGTCGCCCCACGTCGCGTCATGCGGGGTGCGGGCAGCGCTCACGAGCCCTCCCCGGCCCGCGCAGGGCGCCCGCTGCCCGACGGCCCCGCGGTCGCGACCGTGACGCGCGCCCGCCGCCGGGCCGCGCGTTCGTGCCATGCTTCCCACTTGCTCGCCGCACAGCCACAGTACGGCTGGCGGTAGAGGTCGAGGCGACGGCTCTCGGCGTAGCTCTGGGGGTAGGCCGCGCGTAGGTCCAGGTAGACGAAGTCGACCGCGTGCGTCGCCGCCGCGGCCTCGCCCGCGGCGCGGATCAGGTCGTGGCGCTGCCAGGGGCTCACGCTCAGGGTCGTCGAGAAGCGCGCGAAGCCGAGCCTCACGGCAGCTGCGGCAGCGGCGTCGAGACGCAGGCCGAGGCAGGCGGCGCAGCGCTCGTCGGGGCCCGCCGCGGCCAGACCGGAGAGCCACGCCTCCCACGATGCCGACGCCCGCGGTCGTTCCTCGATCACCAGCTCGAGCCCGGCCGCGCGTCCGTAGCGCCGCAGGCTCTCGAGGCGGCGCTCGACCTCGGCCGCCGGCTGGATGTTGGGGTTGTGGAACCAGCCCACGGGCTCGAGGCCGCGCTCGCGCCAGGCGGGCACGGCGACGGTCGAGCAGGGGCCGCAGCAGGTGTGCACAAGGAGTGAACTCACGGGGCGATTATAGTCGCCACGGCGGCTGCACCGGCCGTCGGGCGGCCCTCGCCGGGCCGGCCCACCGCTCGCCCCCTCGCCGCCTCGCCGGACCGCTCGCGGCCCGCCGCCGGCGCCGGGCCCTCGGCGGACTCACCCGAAGAGCGTCCCGCCCTCCCCGGGCGCCTCCAGGCCGCAGTGGGCGAAGCCCGTGCGGGTGAGCACGCGACCGCGCGGCGTACGCTTGAGGAAGCCCTGCATGATGAGGTACGGCTCGTACACGTCCTGGAGCGTGTCGGCCTCCTCGCCGAGCGCGACCGCCAGGGTCTCGACGCCGACGGGGCCGCCGTCGAACTTCTGCGCGATCGTGCAGAGGATCTCGCGATCGAGGCGGTCGAGGCCCTCGGCGTCGACCTGGAAGAGCTGCAGGGCGGCGAGACAGATCTCGAGCTCGACGACGCCCTCGTGGCGCACCTCGGCGAAGTCGCGCACGCGGCGCAGCAGGCGGTTGGCGACGCGCGGCGTGCCGCGCGAGCGCCCGGCGATCTCGGCTGCGGACGCGTCGTCGACGGCGACGCCGAGGATGCCGGCCGAGCGGCGCACGATCTGGGCGAGCTCGCCGGTCGCGTAGTACTCGAGGCGCTGCCAGACGCCGAAACGGTCGCGCAGCGGCGTCGTCAGCAGGCCGGTGCGCGTGGTCGCGCCGATCAGCGTGAAGGGCTGCACCTGCATGCGGATGCTGCGTGCCGCCGGACCTTCGCCGATCATGATGTCGATCTCGTAATCCTCCATGGCCGGGTAGAGGACCTCCTCGACGGCCGCGTTGCGGCGGTGGATCTCGTCGACGAAGAGGACGTCGCCCTCCTGCAGGTTGGTGAGCAGGCCGGCGACGTCGACCTTGCGCTCGAGCGCCGGCCCCGACGTGGTGTGCATCCCGACCCCGAGCTCGTTGGCGATGATGCCGGCGAGCGTCGTCTTGCCGAGGCCCGGCGGTCCGGCGATCAGTACGTGATCGAGGGTGTCGCCGCGGTTCTTCGCCGCCTGCACGAAGATCTCGAGCTGCTCTTTGGCCACGCCCTGCCCCACGAAGTCGGCGAAGCGCTTGGGCCGCAGCGTGAGCTCGGCCTCGAGCTCGTCGACGCGCTCGTTGGGGTCGGCCAGGCGCTCGACCGGGCGCCGGCTCACGAGGGCTCCTTCTTCGCCGCGCTGAGGGCGAAGCGCACGAGCTCCTCGACGGGCGCGTCGGGCGGCGCCCCGCGCAGCGCCTCCTCGGCCTCGCGCAGGCTGAGGCCGAGGTTCTGCAGCGCCGAGCGCGCCGCCACGAACGTGTCCACGCCGCTCCCGGCCGGTGTGCCCGCGGCGGGGGCGCCGGCCGCGACCACGTCGCCGAGCTCGACGACGAGGCGCTGGGCGAGCTTCTTGCCGATCCCGGCGATGGACTCGAACTTCTTCATGTCGTCGCGCGCCACGGCGAGCTCGAGCTCGTCGACCGGGTACCCGGAGAGCACGGCGAGCGCCACCTTGGGCCCGACGCCGCTCACCCCGATGAGGGCGAGGAAGAACCGACGCTCGCGAGGGGTCTCGAAGCCGTAGAGCTGGAGGGCGTCCTCGCGCACGTGCAGGTAGGTCGTGAGCTCGACCTCGTGGCCCAGCCGCCCGGTGAGGCGGGCCAGGGTGCGCCCGGCGGCGAAGACCTCGAGCCCGACCCCGCCGACGGCGACGACGGCACGGTCGGTCTCGACCCCGAGGACGACACCCCTGAGATGGGCGATCACGGGGCGCCCCGGCTCACTTCTGCCGCCCTTTACGGGCCGCGAGCGGCACACCGTCGCCGTGACTGTGCGCGTGACAGATCGCCACCGCGAGGGCGTCGGCCGCGTGGTCGGGCTGAGGTATGCGCTTGAGCCCCAGCAGCACCTTGGTCATCTCCTGGACCTGCACCTTGGTGGCGCGCCCGTACCCGGTGACGCCGCGCTTGATCTCGAGCGGCGAGTACTCGTAGGGCGGCGACGCCAGGTCGGAGGCGGCGAGCATGAGCACCCCGCGCGCCTGGCCGACGGCCAGCGCGGTGCGCGTGTTGGCGTTGACGAAGAGCTCTTCGATGACGACCACATCGGGGCCGAAGCGCCGGATGAGCGCGGCGGCCTCGTCGTGGATGCGGCGCAGACGGCGGACGGTCGGTTCGCGCGGCGAGGTGACGATGCACCCGTGCCCCAGCGAGCGCAGGCGGTTGCCCTGCTGCTCGACCACGCCCCAGCCGGTGCTCGCCGTGCCCGGGTCGAACCCGAGGACGATCATCGAAGGCCCTCGCCCCTCACGGCCCGCGACGGCGCTCAGCCGGCCAAGGCTTCGAGGACGTCGGCCGGGATGTCGAAGTTGGCGTAGACCTCCTGGACGTCGTCCGAGTCCTCGAGGGCATCGACGATCTTCAGCGTCTTGCGCGCGTCGCCCTCGTCGAGGCGGACCGTGGTCTTGGGCACCATGGTGAGCTCGGCCTGCTCGTACTCGATGCCGGCCGCGGCGATGGCGTCACGCACGGCGACGAACTCGGTCGGCTGCGTGAGCACCTCGAATTGGCCGCCGTCCTGGACGACGTCGTCGGCGCCCGCCTCGACGGCGGCCAGCATGACCTCGTCCTCGTCGAAGCGCGTGCCGTCGATGACGATCGAGCCGCGGCGCTCGAACATCCAGGCGACCGCGCCGGGCTGCGCCAGCGACCCGCCGTGCTTGGAGAAGATCGAGCGCACGTCGGCCGCCGAGCGGTTGCGGTTGTCGGTCAGCACCTCGACGATGATGGCCACGCCGTTGGGCCCGTAGCCCTCGTAGACGATCGCCTCGAAATCTTCGCCCCCGCCCTTGCCGGCGCCGCGCTGCACGGCGCGCTCGATGTTGTCCTTGGGCATCGAGTAGCTCTTCGCCTTCTCGATCGCCGTGTAGAGGGCGGCGTTGGTCAGAGGGTCGGCGCCGCCCTCCCGGGCCGCGACCTGGATCGCGCGGGCCAGCTTCGAGAAGAGCTGGCCGCGCTTGGCGTCCTCCTTGCCCTTCTTGTGCTTGATCGTGGACCACTTGGAGTGCCCGGACACGGGGACACCACCTCCTTCGCGCGGCCTCGCGCCTCACCCCTTCTGCGCTTCTTCGCGCTCCTTCTTGGCGTCGTCGATCACCTTCTGGGCGACGTGGGCGGGCACCTCTTCGTAGCGCAGGAACTCCATGGTGTAGTCACCCCGGCCGCCGGTCATCGACGTGAGGTCGGGAGCGTAGGTGAGCATCTCGGCCAGCGGGACCTCGGCGGCGACCACGTTGCTGTGGCCGCGCGGCGTGGTGCCGAGCACGCGGCCGCGGCGCGAGTTGAGGTCGCCGATGACGTCGCCGACGTTCTCCTCGGGCACCGTGATCTCGACCTTCATGATGGGCTCGAGGAGCACGGGCTGGGCCTTCTCGGCGGCGACCTTGAAGCCGATCGAGCCGGCGATCTGGAAGGCCATGTCGCTCGAGTCGACGGGGTGATGCTTGCCGTCGTAGAGCTTGACCTGGACGTCGACCACCGGGTAGCCGGCGAGGAAGCCCTCGGACATGGCGGCACGGACGCCCTTCTCGACCGCGGGGATGAAGTTGCGCGGGATCGCGCCGCCGACGATCTTGTCGACGAAGGCGAAGCCCTCGCCGCGCGGCTGGGGCGAGACCTCCATCCAGGTGTCGGCGAACTGGCCGCGACCGCCGGTCTGCTTCTTGTGCTTGCCCTGGGCCTTCGCGGTGCCGCGGATCGTCTCGCGGTAGGGCACGCGCGGCGGCTTGAGCTCGACCTCGACGCCGAAGCGGCGCTTCATGCGCTCGACGATGACCTCGACGTGGACCTGGCTCATGCCGGCGACGATGGTCTCGCCGGTCTGCGCGTCGCGGTGGACGTCGAGCATGGGGTCTTCTTCGGCGAGTCGCCGCAGCGCCTGCATGACCTTGTCCTCGTCGCCCTTGCTCTTGGCGGAGACGGCGAACGACATGAGCGGCGCGGGGAACTCGATCGCCGGGAAGGTGACGGGCTCGCCCTCGGCGCAGAGGGCGTCGCCGGTGACGACGTCCTTGAGCTTGGCGACGGCGCCGATGTCGCCGGCGACCAGGGCGTCGACGGGTTTCGTCTCCTTGCCCTGCGGCTTGAGCAGCTGGCCGAGGCGCTCCTTGTGGCCGTTGCGCGTGACGACCACGCTGCTGTCGCCGGCGACCGTGCCCCGGAACACACGGAAGACGTTGATGTGACCGCTGAACGGATCGGCGAGCGTCTTGAAGACGAAGGCCGCGACCGGCGCTTCGGCGTCGCTCGCGAGCACGACCTCGACGCCGTCGGCCCCGGCGGCCACGGGAGCCGGCACGGCGGACGGCGCCGGCGCCAGGGCGAGCAGGTCGAGCAGCAGGTCGACGCCGATCAGGTGGGTGGCCGAGCCGGCCGCGACCGGGTAGATCTGCCCGCCGGCGACGGCGTCGGCGAAGGCCTGCTTGAGCTCGGCCTCGCCGATCTCCTCCTCCATGAGGTACTTCTCGGCGAGGTCGTCGTTGGTGCTGGCCACGGCGTCGACGAGCTTGTCGCGGGCCGCAGCCGCCGCGTCGGCGAGCTCGGCCGGCACGTCGCCGGCCTGCGCCTTGCCGTCGGCGTAGGTGTAGGCCTTCATGGCGAGGAGGTCGACGACCCCCTTGAGCTCGTGCTCGTGCCCGATCGGCAGATGCACGGCGACGACCTGGTGGCCGAAGGCCTCCTGCAGGGCGGCGACGGCGGTGTCGAAGTCGGCGCGCTCGCGGTCGAGCATGTTGCAGAAGAAGAGGCGCGCGAGGCCGCGCTCGGCGGCGCGCGCCCAGAGGCGCTCGGTCTGCACCTCGACACCGAGCACCGCGTTGACGACCATGAGTGCCGTCTCGACGACGTGCACCGAGGCGATGGCGTCGGCGAGGAAGCTCGAGTCGCCGGGCGTGTCGATGAAGTTGAACGTGAGGCCGCCGCGCTCGACGTGGGCCAGCGCGGCCGAGAGGCTGAGCTGGCGGCGCTTCTCGTCGTCGTCCCAGTCGGAGACGGTGGTGCCGTCGGCGACGTGGCCCAGCCGGTTGGTCACCCCCGCCTTGAAGAGCAGCCCCTCGAAGAGCGAGGTCTTGCCGGTGCCGCGGTGGCCGACAAGGGCGACGTTCCTGATCTTCGCTGGGTCGTTCACGTGCCTTCTCCTCGTGGTCGGACGGCGCCCACCGGCGACGAGCAGGCGAGCGCCTCATGGCGTGCGTCCAGAGTGAAGGAGTCTAGCACAGGAGCGGGGCGCTTCACGCGCGCGCGACGGGCGGGCCGGCGAGGCCCCCGGCAGAGCCGCCGCCGAAGCCGGCGACGGCCCGGCCGGCGACGGCCGGAGCGACGGCTGAGGGGGCAGCCGAGGGCTCGCCGGAGGCGCCGCCGCCGCGATCGCCGGCCGGGCCCGGGGCGCCGCCCGCGATGCTCGGGGCGCCGCCGGCCATACCCGGGGTGCCGCCCGCGATGCCCGGGGCGCCGCCGCCCAGCCCCCCGGCCAGGCGCAGGGCCCGGGACCCATAGCGCCGGTGCACGCGGTCGACCGCCTCGGCGAGGGCGACCTCGCGCCAGCCGTCGTCGAGCGTGAGCTGGAAGGCGCCGTGCCGGAACGAGCTCACGACGACGCCCAGGAGACGGACCCAGCGCGCCCCGACGGCGAGCTCGTCGAGGAGCCCGAGCGCGGCGGCGGCGACCGCCGGGGCGGTGGCCAACGGGCGCCCGAAGGTGCGCCGCCGCGTGACGGTGTGGAAGGTGCTGAAGCGGACCTTGACGGTGACCGTGTACGGCGCGAGCCCGTGGCGGCGCGCGTCGGCGGCGGCCCGGTCGGCGAGGGCGACCAGCGTGCGGCGCAGCGTCTCGGCGTCGTTGACGTCTTCGGCGAACGTGGTCTCGTGGCCGACCGACTTGGGCGCCGCCGGCACGCGCCGCAGCGTCGTGACGCCGCGCCCGAAGGCGAGCTGGCGGAGGCCGTGGGCGCCGCGCCCGAAGGCCGCGGCGAGCACGGCGAACGGCACGTCCTGCAGCATGCCGACGGTGGTGAGGCCGAGAGCGGCGAGACGCTCCTCGGTGGCCGGGCCGACGCCGTGGAGCTCGCCCACGGGCAGGTCGCGCAGACGGCCGCGGACGTCGCCCTCGCCGAGCTCGCCGATGCCGCCCGGCTTGGCGAGCTCGGCGGCGAGCTTGGCGAGCAGCACGTTGGGGCCGATGCCGATCGAGCAGCCGAGGCCGCAGGCGTCGTGGACCTGCTCCTGCAGGCGGCGGGCGATGGCGCGCGGCGGCCCGAAGAGGAGCCGGCAGCCGGTGACGTCGAGGCGGGCCTCGTCGATCGACACGACCTCGACGAGGTCGGTGACGCCGCGGAAGAGCTCGACCAGCCGGTGGTGGGCGGCGACGTACGCCCCCATGTCGACCGGCAGGAAGACGGCCTGCGGGCAGAGCCGCTCGGCCTGCCCGATGGGCATCGCCGTGCGCACCCCGAAGGCGCGCGCCTCGTACGAGCAGGTGGAGACGACGCCGCGGCCGCCACGCTCGCCGCCGACGACCACGGGCAGACCGCGCAACTCGGGGCGCCGCGCCTGCTCGACGGCGGCGAAGAAGGCGTCCATGTCGACGTGCAGGAGTGCGCGTGTGGGTACGAACATACGTTCGTATCCTACGACACCGCCTCCGTCGCTGCAAGGCCCCGAAGCGTCACGACGGAGCCTGGCGACGGGCGGCCCGCCGCAGCGGGCGTGAGCGTTTCTCGGTGGCGGCGCGGAGGGCCGGAGTCAGGCGCTCTCGGTGCCGGCGCGGCGGGCGGGGGTGTGGCCCGCGCCGGCCTCGTCGCCGCCCAGCTGCACCCGGGGGACGTCGCCCCACAGCACCTCGAGGCGGTAGAACTCGCGCGCCGCCGGCGTGAACACGTGCACGACGACGTCGATGAAGTCGAGAAGGATCCACTCGGCCTCGCGCTCACCTTCGGTGCGCGCCGGCCGCCGCGTCGCGCGCAGCCCCTCGAGGATGCCGTCGGCGATGGCCTTGGTCTGACGGGTGGTGGCACCGGTCGCGAGGACGAAGAAATCGGTGTAGCTCACGGCCTCGGTCATCGCGAGGACGGTGACGTCGGCGGCCTTCTTGCCGGCCGCCAGACCGGCGACCTCGAGTGCCAGGGCCCGGGCGGCGTCGAGCTGTGCGTCCTCTGCTACTGCAAGTCCTTTGCCTGGAGGTCGGAGCCGACGACCACGATGATGGTGTCGGGCGGGAGCTGGGCGCCGCGGAGCACGACGCCGCGGCCGAGTATAGCACGGATCTCGCGGGCCACTCCGAGGCTCCCAGCCGAGGCCTGGATCTGCGTCTCACGGTAGTCGAACGAGTCCGCGTTGTCGGGCGGCGGGAGCTCGACGTCGAGCACCGCGAGCCGCTGGACGACGAGGTCGCCGATGCCGAGCTCGCCGCTCCCGTTGCGCACGAGTACCGTGTACGGCGCGTCGTAGCCGGGGGCGCGCCGCGTGATGGCGGCCTGGATGCGCTCCGGGTCGGGGACGAGCGCGAACTGGCCCTCGGCGACGCGCCCCTCCGAGGGCAGCGCGGTGACGAACGTCTCCCCCTTCACCAGCTCGGCGAGCGCGTCGTGCACGAGCTCCCGCTCGCCGCCGGCCTGCGCGGCGACGGCGTCGACCGCGGCCGCGAGCTCGGCCTCCGGGCGCGCCGCGGCGGCGTCGAAGACGGCGCGCAGCAGGGCGGCGTCGAAGGCCACGCGTGCCTCGTCCTCCTCCCCGCCGGCGCCGAGCACGTCGACGAGCTGGTCCGAGGGCAGGCGCACCCTGCCTTCGTAGGTGCGCCCGATGCCCTCGACCTCGACCGTCGCCGGCTCCTCGAGGGTGAACACGAGGCGCTCGTCGCCGGCCAGCTCGGCGAGCGCCGAGAGCGGCAGCCGGGCGACGTGCTCCACCGGCATCTGCAGCACGCGTCCGAGATCGGCGGCGAACTCGGGGTGATCGAAGTCGTCGCCGGCCATGATGTACTCGCCTTGGGGGCCCGAGAGCAAGAGGGAGCGCGGCAGCGTCCAGGCGTCGAGGGCCTCGTCGCCGGCGCGCAGGGTGAGCAGGCCCATCGGGGCACGCCCGGCCTCGCCGACGCCGAAGGTCATCGTGAGGAGGTAGCCCTTCTCCTCGGCCACCCCCTCGTCTCCCCCGGCGATCCAGCCGGCGAGACGCAGCGCCCCGACGACGGCCCCGAGAGCGACCACCGCGGCCAGCACGTAGAGCATGAGCGACTGCCAGCGGCGCAGCCTCCCGCGCCGCCGCTCCTTCAGTCTTGTGACCCTATAGCCGCCCGAGTCTGTCATTGAGCTCGTTGTAGAGTTCGACGCCGCCGAGGGCGATTCCCCGTCCCTTGCGCAGCACGGACGCGAGGCTCATACGCGCCGCCTCGGCGACCGCGTGGTCGAGCGAGGTCTCCGCCAGCCGGCGCACCTCGTCCGCGCCGGGGAACACCCGCCCCGGTTCACAGAAATCGGCAAGGTAGAGGCACTTCTCAAGCGTCGTCATGCCGGCGCCGCCCACGGTGTGCAGGGCGACGGCCCGCGCGGTCGCGTCGTCGAGGCCGGCCGCGGCCAGCTCGGCCGCCGCGACGGGGCCGTGAAGCAGAGCGACGGGTTGGGCGCGCTCGAGGGGGCCGACGGGGATCCCGTGGCGTGCGGCGGCCGCGAGCAGCGCCTCGGAGGCCCACTCGCGACAGGAGTCGTGCAAGAGCCCGGCGAGTCGCGCCGACGCGACGTCGGCGCCGAAGCGCCCGGCCAGCTCGACGCACAGCCCGGCCACGCGCCGCGCGTGGGCGGCGCGCTTCTCCGACATGCCGGCGAGCCGCGCCTCGGCCTCGGCGACGCCGATCACCGCACCACGTACAGGTCGTGGCGCCGCACGTAGTCCTCGACGGCGCGCGGCACCAGATAGGTGAGGGGCATGCCCATGCGCACCCGGCCGCGCAGGTCGGTCGAGGAGACGGCGATCAGCGGCGTGCGCAGCACCAGGGCGCGACGGCGACCGAGGCCCGCGGCGACGGCATCGAGTTGTCGTTCGTCGTCGCCGGGTCTCACGGCCACGGCGAGGCGGCAGAGCTCGAGGATCGCCTGCGGCTCGTGCCAGGTCTCGAACTGCAGGAGCGAGTCGGAGCCCATGATGAAGACCAGCTCGGCACCGGCGTGCTCTTCAGCCAGCGCACGCAGCGTGTCGACCGTGTACTTGAGCCCCCGATCAAGCTCGACCGTCGACACGGTGAAGCGCTCGTCGCCGGCGACGGCCAGCCTGGTCATCTCGACGCGGACGGCGGCCGGCGTGGCGTCGGCGACCGTCTTGTGCGGCGGGTCGGCCGCGGGCACGAAGACGACGCCCTCGAGACCGAGCTGATAGCAGGCCTCGGAGGCGATGACGAGATGGCCGAGGTGCGGCGGGTTGAAGCTGCCGCCGAGCACCCCGACGCGGCGCCGGCGCACGGGAGCGTTCATCCTCTGATCTGACCCTCTCCCCAGACCACGTACTTCACGCAGGTCAGCTCCTCGAGGCCGATGGGGCCGCGCGCGTGGAGCTTCTGCGTGGAGATGGCCATCTCGGCGCCGAGGCCGAACTCGGCGCCGTCGGTGAAGCGGGTCGAGGCGTTGACGTAGACGCAGGCGGCGTCGACCTCGCGGGCGAACCTTCGCGCCGCGGCGAGCTCGCCGGTGACGATCGCCTCCGAGTGCCGCGTGCCGTACGTGGCGATGTGCTCGAGCGCCTCGTCGAGCCCGGCGACGGTGCGCACCGCCAGTTTGAGACCGAGGAACTCGGTCTCGTAGTGGGTGCGGTTGGCACGCTTGAGGTCGGCGTCGTCGAGCAGGTCGGCCGTCGCCTTGTCGACCACCAGCTCGACGCCTCGGCGCTTGAGCTCGGCGACGGCGCCGGGCAGGAAGGCGGGCGCGATGTCGCGGTGCACGAGCAGCGTCTCGGCGGCGTTGCAGCCGCCGGGCCGCTGACACTTGGCGTTGACGATGATGCGCGTCGCCATCTCGACCTCGGCGCTCGCGTCGACGTAGACGTGGCAGTTGCCGCCCGCGGCGTAGATCACAGGGACACGGCTGTGCTCGAGCAGATACTCCTGGAGGGCTTCACCGCCGCGCGGGATCACGACATCGACGAGGCCCCTCTGGCGGAGCAGCTCGTCGAGCTCGGCGCGATCGGGGCCGAGCCAGCCGATGGCCGCCCGTGGAAGCCCCGCCTCGATGACCGCCCCCTGGACGGCCTCGGCGAGGAGACGGTTCGAGTGCTTGGCCGCCGTGCCGCCGCGCAGCACCACGGCGTTGCCCGTCTTCAGGCAGAGCGCCGCGGAGTCGACGGTGACGTTGGGCCGCGCCTCGTAGATGACGGCGACCACGCCCAGAGGCTCGCGGACCTTGCGCAGCTCGAGCCCGTTGGGCAGCCGCCAGCCGTCGTCGACGCGCCCGACGGGATCGGGCAGCGCGGCCACGCCGCGCACCCCGGCGACCATGTCGGCGAGGCGGTCCTCGTCGAGCAGCAGGCGGTCGATCAGAGCGTCGGGCTGCCGCTGCTCGCGGGCGAGGCGCAGGTCCTCCTCGTTCTCGCGCAGGATCTCGGCGGCGCGGCGCTCGAGGGCCTCGGCGACACCGTGCAGAGCGGCGTCCTTGCGCTCGCGCGGCAGCGCGGCAAGCTCACGCGCCGCGCGTTGCGCCGCGGTGCACAGCTCGTCGACCTTCACGCTCCCCCCTCCTCGCTCGACCCGCGGCCAAGCGTACCACGGGGTGCCCGCGGGCGACCGCCGGCCGTCAGGCGAACTCGAACTCGCGCTCGCCCACCAGAACGGTGTCGCCGGGTTCGGCGCCGGCGCGCCGCAGGGCGGCGTTCAGACCGGCGCGCTCGATCACCTCCTGAAGGTAGGCGATCGCCTCCGGGTTCTCGATGTCGGCCTTGCCGACCAGCCGCTCGAGAGCGATGCCGCGCACCCTGAAACCGGCCGCCTCGCGCGAGACCGTGAAGGCTTCGAGGCGCTCGGCGCCGGGGTGCAGGACGGCGGCCGCGGTGACGTCGGCGACCGGATGACCCGCAGCCGCTTCATACCGGGTCGCCGCCACGAGCGCATCGAGCTCGGCGACCAGCGCCTCGAGGTGCTCGCCGCCGGTCGCCGACACGGCGACCACGGCACGCGGCCAGGCGAGGGCGCCCAGCGCCCGCGCCGCCTCTTTGCGCGCCGCCCCGTCCATCAGGTCGGTCTTGTTGAGGGCGATCAGGGAGGGCCGCTCGGTCAGGGCTGCGGCGAAGGCGTCGAGCTCGCGACGCACGGTCTCGACGGCGTCCAGGGCCGCCGCTGCACCCTCGGAGCCGTCGACGACGTACACGAGCACGGACGTGCGCTCGACGTGGGCGAGGAAGCGGTGCCCGAGGCCCGCCCCGCCGCTGGCCCCGTCGATCAGCCCCGGGATGTCGGCGATCACGGCGCGGGCCTCGTCGAGCTCGAGCACGCCGAGGTTGGGCTCGAGGGTGGTGAACGGGTAGGCGGCGACGCGCGGCCGCGCCCGGGTCAGCGCCGCGAGCAGCGACGACTTGCCTGCGTTGGGCAGCCCGACAAGACCGAAGTCGGCGAGCAGCTTGAGCGTCAGCGTGAGCCAGCGCTCCTCGCCCGGCAGGCCCTTCTCGGCGAAGCGCGGGGCCTGCCGCCGCGAGCTCTTGAAGCAGACGTTTCCGCGGCCGCCCTCGCCGCCGCGGGCGACGAGGACGCGGGCGCCCTCGTGCACGAGGTCGGCGAGCAGCGCGCCCTGCTCGTCGCGGACCTCGGTCCCGACCGGGACCTCGACCTCGAGAGCGGCGCCCTCGGCGCCACGGCGGCCGCCGCCACGGCCGGGGCCACCGGCGGGCGCCTTGAAGTGGTGCCGGTGGCGGAAGTGGCTCAGGTCCTGGAGTTGACGCGTGGCGACGAGCACGACGTCGCCGCCCGGAGCGCCGTCGCCCCCGTCGGGCCCGCCCCTGGGGACGTACTTCTCACGGCGGAAGCTGACCGAGCCGTCGCCGCCGTGCCCGGCGCGCACGCAGATGCTGGCTCTGTCGAGCATGGCGGGCGGGCCGGCCCTCGCCGGCGCTGGTCAGACCTCGGGGACGACCGAGACGAAGCGCCCGGCGGCCTTCTCGATGAAGACCACGCGGCCGCCCACCTTGGCGAACACGGTGTGATCGACGCCGATCCCGGCGCCCTCGCCGGCGCGGAAGCGGGTCCCGCGCTGACGGACGATGATCGATCCGGCCGGCACGACCTCGCCCGCGAAGACCTTGACGCCGAGACGCTTGGACTCGGAGTCGCGGCCGTTGCGGCTGGTGCCGGCGCCCTTCTTATGCGCCACCCTTTTTCTCCTTCTCCGCCTTCAAGGTGATCGACTCGACGGTCAGCCGCGAGAGCCGGCTGCGGTGACCGCGCGTCTTCTTGAAGGTCGACTTCGGCTTGTAGGTGAAGACGCGGATCTTCTCGCCGAGCACGTGCTCGGCCACCTTGACCTTGACCTTGGCGTGCCGCGCGGCGGCGGCGTCGAACTCGCCGTCGGCGGTGCGCACGGCCAAAGGCTCCAGGGTCAGGCTCTTGCCCTCCTCGGCGTCGACGCGGTCGACGACGAAGGTCTCACCCACGCTCACCTTGTGCTGCTGACCGCCCACGCGCACGATGGCGTAGGCGACGTCACTCTGCTTCATAGGATCTCCCTCGGGACAACGGCCCATGATGGTAGTCAATCGCAGGGAGGGCTGTCAACGCGAGCCCGCCGCGCCCGCCGTCGCGGGCGCTCTCCGCCTGACCGGGGGCGCGGCCGGGAGCGCCATCGTTCGGCCGTCGCCGGCCGTCACGAGCGCCCTCGGCCGTCGCCCGACGGGGACACCGGCACCGCGGTGGCCCCCGTGCGCGTGGTGCCGGTGATGCGCACCCGGCGGCGCTCACCGAGGGACGGCCGGCCGCCCTCGACGATCACCATGTACCCCTCGATGTAGCCCACGGCGTCGCGCGGGCTGTAGGTCAGCGCGAACTCGAGCTCGAGCTCGACCTCCTGGCCCTCGCTCACCGGCACGCGCAGGCCCTGCACGTGCGCGACGGAGCCCTCGGCCAGGATGCGGATGCCGTCGACGGGGACCGTCGACGAGCTCTCGAGAAAGACCCGGCGCTTCGTCTCGCGCTCGAGGAGCTTGAGGCGCCCGTTGGCCTCGAGCCGCTCGGCGACGATCCGGACAACGCGATTCATGCGTACCTGCGCAATCCGAACTCCGGCAGCCAGGAACTGATGGAGGCACTGGTCATGCAGGGGGGCGCGATGATCGAGGCGCCGGACATGATCCTGGAATCCATGATCGGGCCGATCAACGCGATCAGCACGGACGTGGCCGGTATCGGCTATTCGGTCTACTACTACGCCACGGCCATCAATCCCGACGAAAGCGTGAGGCTGGTGGCGATCGAGGGCGTGCCGCCGGAAGCCAGCACGATCGCCGAAAGGCGCTACCCGCTGGCGGCGGAGGTGTACGCCGTCCTGCGCGCGGATACGCCGGCGGACTCGACGGCGGCGCTGCTGCGCGACTGGCTGCTTGGCGCCGAGGGTCAGCTCGTCGTCGCCGAGAGTGGCTATGTCCCGCTGCCGGTGGAGTAGGCGCGCGGGCAGGGCGGTCAGTGGTGGAGGACGTCGAACAGGGTTTCCGGCAGCGCGTTGATCGCGTCTTCCCGGACGGTGTAAGTGATGGTGCGGTTGTCGTGGGTTTCCTCGGCGATCAACCCGGCTTCCTTGAGCTGGGCCAGGTGCCGCGATACCGCCGAGGGCGATAGGTTCAGCTTGTGGGCGATTCGCTTGCCGTGCATCTGTTGGCCGTGGTGCGCGATCAGGCGCAGGATGTCGATCCGCGAGCCGTCGGACAGCGCCTTGAAGACGTTCACCAACTGCTGCTTGCTGCGCTCCAGCTCGGCCAGCCGCGCCTCGCGTGCGCGCAGATCGGCGAACGCGGTCAGCATTTCGTCCCACAGCGTGCGCTCCGCGACCAGCTCCGGGCGCTGGGGCAGAAAGCCGATCCGCAGCCCCTTCATGTGGCTGACCACGCCTGCCGAGGGTTCCTCGGCCCTGATCAGCACGTTGAGCAGGGTCGTCTTCCCGATTCCGTTCGATCCCACCAGCGCGATTTTCGCGCCGTGAGGGATCTCGACCGAGATGCCCTCGAAAATGTCGTGGGCACCGTAGGACTTGGCGATGTTGCTTGCGCTCAGAATAGCCATGATTGTATCCAGCGAATTGGTGTCGATTCCAGCCCGGCATTATACCATGTGCGACGACAGTTCAGGAGGCCGGACTATCGAATGCCTGTCAGATTCTAGGGATAACGGGCGGATGCGGCAACGGTGAGTGAGGAATAAGATGTCAGTGAGTGGCGCGGGGCTGCCAATAACCGGACAGCCCCGCCTGGAACACACGTTAATCGCCGGACGCCGTGCCGACCTGCACACCCGCCAGCGCCTCGAGCACGGTGATCACGGCGCTGTTGTCCAGCTCGCCGTTGCCCATGCCGATCATGGCTTCGTACATCTGGTGGGTGAGGGCGGTCAGCGGCACGGGGACCTCATACGTGCGGCCCGTATCGATCACGATCTTGAGGTCTTTGGCCTGCATGTAGGCTTTGAAGCCCGGCCCCAGGTCCCGCTTGAAAATCTTGGGCGGCTTGTTGTCCAGCGCCCAGCACTGCGCCGCCCCACGGCTGATGGCCTGCACCACGCGCTGCGGATCGACGCCGCTTTTCTGCGCCATGACCAGCGCCTCGCTCATGGCGACCATCGTCCCGGCCACTACGATCTGGTTGGCAACCTTGGCGATCTGGCCCGCGCCGCTCTCGCCGACCCAGGTGATCGTCTTGCCCATGGCCTCGAAGAGGGGCAGCGTCCTGTCGAACGCTTCCTGTGGCCCGCCGACCATGATGCTGAGCGTGCCCGCCCGCGCGCCGATGTCGCCGCCGCTGACCGGGGCATCGAGCGCCAGCACGCCGGCCTCGCCCAGCTTCTCCGCGACGCGGCGGGCGGTTTCGGGCTTGATCGTACTGTTGTCCACGAAGATCAGCT
>ENA-ORXD01001133-ORXD01001133.1-sediment-metagenome-genome-assembly--contig:-NODE-1133-length-24711-cov-4.123569_pt1 | contig 24711 bp, 24 predicted proteins | sample MGYA00237862_ERZ511471 | MGnify/ENA metagenome assembly ERZ511471
CCAGGTTTTCTGGAAAAGGTTTCTCTGCTGGATCAGGATGACGTGGGGCGTGACACCAAGGAGCGCAAACTGGCCCGCGATGCTGTCGTTCTGATGAGCTTGCATTCCAGTAAAGGTCTAGAATTCCCTCATGTTTTCCTGGTCGGCATGGAGGAGGATTTTCTGCCTCATCGAAAGAACCTCGATGAAGGATGCAATGTCGACGAAGAGCGGCGGTTATGTTACGTGGGGATCACGCGTGCTCGTCGCAAGCTGACACTTCTTAATGCCGCCCGTCGCAAAAAGTATGGCAAGCAACTGCCGCGTATCCCCAGCCGATTCCTGGAAGAAATTCCAGCAGATTTACTTCAGGAACAGGTTAACGGTCCGGCCCCGCTGAGTAGTGAGGCTGAACAGGAGCAGCAGGCCTCCGATTTCTTTTCCAAAATGCGAGCAATGCTCGGAGATTAATCCCCCTCCCCGTGGCCCATCAGGCCTTTTCATTCCCTCCTGCGCTTTTGGCGTATATTTTGCTTTTCTAAGGCTCGCGTTGGAAATACTCTTTTTTTTCAAACTGCTTAGTCGTTCATTAAGCTCGTTGGCCCAACCGCTGGCCAGCAGTTTTGGGGGAGACAATTGGCCGCTTCTTTCTGGAAACGATTCAGTTCCCGCCATGGCTGGACATCCGGCTGTCTGACCGGGATTTTCCCTGGCCTCGCAGGCGTTTCTCTTGCCCGTGTCAGTTTCTCGGCAGCAGGATCGCCGAAGCTGTCCCATTGCCAATTTCTTGCCGTCCCAGCAGGTGACGAACGGGATCGGTTATTGGCTGAAAAAGTTCGGGAATTGGAGCTGGGACGGGACCACTGTGTCGGTATCCTGGCACCCAACAGCTATCAGTTGTTGCAGCTTGAGCCGCCCCAGGTACCGGAAGACGAATTGCGCGCCGCTGTCTCCTGGTCGATTCGGGAACTGGTCGATTTTCCGGTTGAGGACGGAGTCATCGATCTGTTCCGGGTTCCCAATGACGGTCGCCGTGGCCGGGCCGATATCGCTTATGCTGTGGCCGCGCGCAAATCATCGGTCCGCAGGTTGGTCGAGCAGCTGCAGGGAGCCAAGTTGAAAGTCAGTGCTGTTGATATCCCTGAGTTGGCGCTGCGCAACATCGCCCTGCGTCTGCCGGAAGATGAAAAGGGTGTAGCCTTGCTGCACTTCGGTGAAAAACAGGGTTGGATTACCATGACGCGCCAAGGACATTTGTATATGGCGCGCAATATCAACGTCGGGCTGGCGGCCCTTGAGGATGCGGCTTCGGCAATGGGAGCGGACGACGATGTCCTGCCGCCGTTGTTACAGGATTTGCTGGATTCCGTTGTCCTGGAGGTCCAACGCTCGCTGGACTTTTTTGAAAGCAGCTTGGGGCAGGCGCCGATCACCTCTCTCGCGTTGGCTCCTCCCAAGCGTGATCTGCCGCAGCTGGAACCTTACCTGAAAACCTATCTGGGGATCAAAGTTCGGATGTTCGATATTGCCGAGGTGATCGATTGCGATGGCCATGATACGAGTGATCTGCGCCAATCTCTGCTTTCCATCGGCGCGGCCCTGGATCACGGCAGGATATAAGCATGGAACAGCGCATAAACCTTTATCAATCCGACCTGTTTGATAAACAGGCAGCTCTGTCGGCCAGGACCATCCTCTATCTATTGGCCGGGACGACAGCTGCCCTGTTGCTGGTTTACGGAGTTTTCTTCTGGCGAGTTCATCAGTTGGACAAACAGCTGGAGTTGATGGGGGCACAACAGGCACGTGCCAATGAGCGGCTGGCCCAGATGCAGATTCAGTTCCCTCCTAAGCAGAAAAGTCAGGCTATGGAACGGGAAATTGACCGACTCAGCCTTGATTTGGAACGAAAAAAGCCTTTGCTGGAATTGGTGGGCGGCGCTCGTTTCGGCAACAGCTCTGGTTTCAGCGGCTATCTCGAAGGACTGGCCCGTCAGACTCTCAGAGGGGTCTGGCTGAAGAGGATCGGGGTCGATCTGAGCAAGCCGGCCATTGATCTTGAAGGGAATGCCCTGCAGCCAGAACTGGTTCCTGTCTTTTTACAGCAATTGGCTCAGGAAGAGATTTTCAGCGGATTGAATTTCAGCAGCCTGTTGATGGCCCGCCCTGAAGACAACGGCTCGTATATCGAATTCGCCCTGCACAGCAAGCCCCAGGAATCGCCATGAAAAAAGTTTTGGAGAAAATCAAATTGTGGATGGCGAAACTGGACGCCAAGACCGTGCGGGAAAGAGCCCTTATGCTCGGAACGGCTCTGGTTGTGCTGATTCTGCTTTGGGATAACCTGCTGATCGTGCCGCTGCAAAAGCGTACCGGCAGCCTGAACAACCAAGTGCAGCAGACCCAGGTGCAGATCGATAGTTTGAATAAGGAAGCCGAAGGCGTGCTGGCACGTTTTAAGGAAGATCCCGATCAGGCCAATCGCAGCCGAGTCGACGCGTTACGCAGTGAAATCGCCCGGATCGAAGAGCAGCTGCAGGTTCAGATGCAGGAACTGATCAGCCCACAGGAAATGCCCAGGGTCCTTGAAGAACTGCTGAAACGTCAAAAAGGTGTACGCCTGACGCGGTTGGAGAATCGTGCTGCCGTGCCGTTGTTGGAACTGCCGGAAGATGAGACCCTCGAAGGGGCTGGCGCTGGGAACATCTATCGCCATTCATTGGTTCTGGAACTGGAAGGGAATTATCTTTCTCTGCTCGGTTATCTGCAGGATCTGGAACGATTGCCCCAGCGGTTCTTGTGGAAAGATCTGGAAATCGAGGTGGGGGAGCACCCCGCCGCTAAAATTCGACTCACCGTGCAGACCCTGAGTCTGCAGAATTGCCTGATCGGGGTTTGATCCCAACAGGCTCGACAGGATGTCCGATATGAAAAGAACTCTTCTGTTTACACTGTTGCTGCTCCTTCCAATCAGCGTGGCTGCTGCAGGGCTTCAGGACCCGACGCGTCCGCCGCAGACCATTGCCATGTCGCGCAGCACAGCCGTTAAGGCGGTGCCGGCGCCGGTCTATTCGTTGTCTTCGACGCTGATTTCCGCCCAGCGGCGGCTGGCCGTGATTAACGGCGTGACCGTCGGTGAAGGGGATCGGATCGAAGCTGCTACGGTGAAACAGATTCAGCCGCAGGCTGTCACCCTGGTGAATGGGCAGAAGGAATGGACCCTGACGCTGGGGCAGAATCATGTCAAAACATTGGCGACCGTCATTAATGGAAGGATTACGAAACAATGATGCCGAGGACTCTTCGCAATCCGTGCCTGCTCGGCCTGGCTGTCATCGTCCTGTTCCTTTCGGCGTGCGCCGGTCCCGCTCGAGTTCCGACCACCTCTGACTCTTTGGACCGGGCATTGAAGGGTGATGCTGCCGTTAGCACTTCTCCGTCTCGATTGGAGGTCCCGCCCGAAGTCTCTTCAGCGCTGTTGCCGCCACTGCCAGCCGGCAATGTGGCGCAGAACGAGCTCCACGGCGAGTCGCGCTTCGACGTGTCTGCCAACAACACTCCGGCCCGTGAGTTCTTCATGCAGCTGGTGGAAGGGACGCCGTTCAACATGGTGGTTCATCCCGACGTCAGCGGCAATATCACCTTGAGTCTGAAAAACGCCTCGATTCCTGAAGTTATGGAGATCGTACGGCGTGTTTATGGCTATCCCTATCAACGTTCCGAAACGGGATTCCAAGTCATGCCCATGGGACTGCAGTCTCGCATCTATATGGTCAACTATCTCAACCTGGTTCGTAAAGGGTTGTCTCAGACCCGGGTCAGTTCCGGCCAGGTCTCCCAGAAAAGCAGTAAAGATGACGAAAACAGCGATTCCAACGACAGCAATAGTAATGATCAGGTCAGTGTCTCCGGCAGCCGGGTCGATACCGAATCGATATCCGATTTCTGGCAGGAATTGACCTTTGCCCTGACCGCCATCATCGGTAACGAGCAAGGGCGGCGGGTGGTCGTGCAGCCTCAGGCCAATATCGTGGTCGTGCGGGCCATGCCCGACGAATTGAATGAAGTGGAACGTTATCTGACCGCGATTCAGGGCAATCTGGAACGCCAGGTCATCCTTGAAGCAAAAATCATCGAAGTCGAACTGAATGACGGCTTCCAGTCTGGCATCAACTGGGCAGTGCTGGCCAAGAGCGGCAACAAGACCGCGGTCATCGGTCAGACTGGCGGCGGCCAGGTGTTTGACAAAGGGTACTCGGAATCCAACGGCAACACCGGCACCCTCAACCCACTCAATGCCCTTCTCCCCGAGGGGACTGATACCTCAGCCTTTGGCGGAGTCTTTTCTGCAGCCCTCAATTTCAACGATTTTACGGCCTTCATCGAACTGCTCAAGAGCCAGGGCGATGTGCAGGTTTTATCCAGTCCGCGCATTTCCACGGTCAACAATCAGAAAGCTGTGATCAAGGTCGGTTCCGACGAGTTTTTCGTCACCGAGGTGTCGAGTGACACCGTGACCGGCACCACCACCACGACCTCGCCGGATATCACTTTGACGCCGTTCTTTTCCGGCATCGCCCTCGATGTCACGCCGCAGATCGATCAGACCGGCCGGGTGATTCTCCACATCCATCCGACGGTCAGCCAGGTGGAGGACCAGACCAAGGTGATCACCGTGGCGGGCCAGGAACAGAGCCTGCCGCTGGCTTACAGCACGGTACGCGAGTCAGACAGCATCGTCAGTGCCGAAAACGGCCAGGTGGTGGTGATCGGCGGTCTGATGAAGGACCTGCTGGTCAAGGATACCGCTGGGATTCCGATCCTCGGCGACTTGCCGGGAGTTGGCGGTCTGTTCCGCCATGACAAGTCCCGCTCGGTGAAGAGTGAGCTGGTGATCCTGCTGCGCCCCATGGTCGTGCAGAGTAACCGCGATTGGAATGCCGTCGTGAACCAGTCCCAGGACCGAGTCCGGGCGCTTGGTCGGGATTTCCGCAAAGATTGGTACTGATCCGCCTGGCCAGGCGTCGATCCGGGAGAGACCGCGCGCATGTACCTGGACCACTTCAAACTGCAGGAATATCCGTTCCGCCTCACCCCGGATACCGGTTTTTATTTCAACGGACCGGGGCATCGGGATGCCTTGAACGTCCTGCTCGTTGCCTTGCGCAGCGGTGAGGGGTTTATCAAGATCACCGGCGAGGTGGGAACCGGCAAAACCCTCCTCTGTCGCCGGCTGCTTGACCAGCTGCAGAATGACTTCACTACCGTTTATCTCCCCAATCCCCTGTTGTCACCCCGCGATCTTTACCTGGCCGTGGTCGATGAGCTCGGCCTGGCCCGGCCTGCCAAAGGAAACGTACAGGATCTTTTGAAAATCCTGTACCGCCAGTTGGTGGACAGCAATCAGGCCGGCAGGCCGGTGGTGATCCTCCTCGACGAGGCGCAGACCATGCCCACCCAGAGTCTGGAAGCGCTGCGTCTGCTCAGCAATCTGGAAACCGAAAAACGCAAGCTGCTGCACATCGTGCTGTTCGGTCAGCCCGAACTGGACCGGCGCCTGGCCGAAACCGAATTGCGCCAGTTGCGCCAGCGCATTGCCTTTGCCCATTGCCTTCCGCCCCTCGATCGCCGCACCTTGAAAGATTACCTGCAGCATCGTCTGTATTGTGCCGGTTTGACGGAGTCGCGGCCGCTTTTTTCAAAGGGCGCGCTGACCTTGCTGCAAAAAGCCAGTCGCGGTATCCCCCGGTTGGTTAACGTGCTGGGGCACAAAGCCCTGCTTGCCTCCTATGGCCAGGGAGCGGCTAGCGTCTCCGCTCGACATATGCGGGCTGCCATCCTCGATACTGAGGATGCCACCTTGCCAGCGACGGTTCGTTGGCTGCGCTGGACCATGCTCGGCTGCAGCGTGCTCGCCCTTTTGTTCACCCCGCAGATCTTGCTGTTCCTTCAGGGAGTCTGGCCATGAGTCTCATCAATCAGATGCTCAAAGACCTGGAGGAGCGGAAAAAAGTAGAGGCGGATGCGCCGCCTTCGCTATTGGACGGCGTTGAAGTCGAGTCCAGTCAATTGCAGGTGGACAGTGTGTCCAGGAGGCCATTACTCCTGCTGATGGCCGTCGTGTTGCTGGTCGGTGGCGGCGTGCTGGGCTGGCAATACCTGAATCCAGAAGGGTCGCAAGTCATCGTTCCTGCGGCAGCGCCGGTAAAAATCCCCGTGGCATCGACAACCGTAGACCTTGCGGCAGATCTTGCAATACAACCGGAGGTTAGTGCCGAGCCCCTTGCCTCCGTCGAACCTGTAAGATCAGCCCCCATGACCCTTTCTGACTCAGATACTCCGGACACGGTAATTTCGGAACCCGTGGAGGAGACGGTTGAGATTGCTCCGCAGCCGGTTGTTGTAACCCAGGCTCAACCTCAGCAGCCAGTGGCACCAGCTGTGTCAGCCTCTGCCCCTCTTCCAACGGCGACTACCAATCCGTCCGGACCGCTTCTGCAGGCTTGGCAGGCTACTGAAAAAGGCCGCTTGCTGAGTATCAGCCTGGATTTCGATAAAGCACCAGCCTATCGCATTTGGCGCCAGCGCCAGAGCGGCAATCTGATCGTCGACCTGCAGGGTGTTCAACTGGCAAAGGGGATCGATCTGTCCGCGGGTGGAAGTGCTCTGCTTGGGGTCGACTCACGCCAAGAGGGCAATAAGCTGCGGCTGACTCTGCGGATTCAAGGGGATTACCGGGAATTTTATCGCGATTTTGCTCTTTCCGCAGACGCGGCCGGAACCCACCGGCTGCTGGTGGAATTGTATCGAGACCTCGACACGGTCAAAGCTCCTAGCGTAACTCCCCAACTGAAAGTAGTCGAAAAAGAGGCAGAGAAGTCCCACCCTGCCGCTGGCAAGGTTGAGCCGCTGGCAGCAAAAGTCGAAGCGCGGCCAGTGAAACAGTTCGGTTCCAATGGGGCGATGGCCGCTGAAAGTTTGGAAAAGGTAGCCAGCCAACCTTCGCAGGATGTTACCCCGCAAACTATCGCCCGTTTGCGGGATGCCTGGGCTGCTGGCGATCTGAACAGTGCGGAAAAGGCGTTGCGCCAGGGTTTGATAGAGCAGCCAGAAGCTCATGAAATTCGTGACGAGCTGGTTCGGCTATTGTGGCGGAGCGGTCGCATCAGCGAGGCGGAAGTTTTGTTGCAACAAGGACTGGCTCAGGACCCGCAGCGGCTTTCATACCGCACAGGCCTGGCCCGATTGTTGGTGGAAAGAGGGGCGGCAGCTCAAGCCCGCACCCTGCTCGACGCCGTGCCCGAACCTGCGTTGGCTGCAGGCAGCGATTTTTTCACCCTTTCGGCTGCCGTCGACCAGCGCCTCGGCGCATATGACCGGGCCGCTGCCACCTATCGCCGCCTGTTGAGCCTGGATCAGGGGAACGGCACCTGGTGGGTGGGGCTCGGGATTGCTCTGGAAAGTAGCGGCCAGTCCGAAGCCGCTGCTGCCGTCTGGCCCAAGGCCCTGCAGACTCGTTTGCCAGCGGAAATGGACCGCTTTGTCCGAGCTAAGCTTGGTCAATGATATTTTACGGAACTGAGGATAGATCATGAGCGTGCGCAAAAAAATTCGTATCGGTGATTTGCTGGTGCAGAACAGCATCATCACCGAGGAGCAACTGGAAACCGCCCTCTCGACGCAGAAGAAGACGGGGAACAAGCTCGGCAATACCCTCATCGAACTCGGCTTTCTGTCTTCTCAGCAGTTCTGTAAATTTCTTGGCGAACAGTTACAAATCCCCTTCGTCGACCTGCGTCATTATCAGTACGATCCTGAGGTCATGCGTCTGCTGCCGGAGACCTATGCCCGCCGCTTCCGCTCCCTGGTTCTTGCCGACAAGACCAGCCGCCTGCTGATAGGAATGGCTGATCCGACTGACATCTATGCCTACGACGAGCTGGTCAAAATTCTCAAGCGTCCCATAGAGCTGGCCATTGTTCGCGAAGCCGATCTGCTGCGCACAGTGGACGTCGTCTATCGGCGCACCAAGGAAATCGTCAACATCGCCGAAGAACTGGGCGAGGAACTCTCCCAGGGCGACCTCAACCTGGCCGAGTTGCTTCCCAACTCCCAGTTGGAAGACGCTCCAGTTGTGCGGTTGCTGCGTACTCTGTTTGAGGATGCGGTGCAGATGGGCGCCTCTGACATCCACATTGAACCTGACGAGCGGGTATTGCGCATCCGTCAGCGTATCGACGGTGTGCTGCACGAGCAGGAAATGAAGGAAAAACGCATTGCCGGTGCCCTGGTGTCGCGTCTCAAACTGATGAGCGGTCTGGATATCTCCGAGCGCCGCCTCCCCCAGGACGGCCGCTTCAACATCAAGGTTCGCAATAAGAGCATCGACGTGCGTCTCTCCACCATGCCCCTGCAATACGGCGAGTCGGTGGTTATGCGTCTGCTCGATCAGTCCGGCGGGATTCTCAGCCTTGACCACATCGGTATGCCGCCGCATCTGATGCGCCGCTTCCGTGCCATGATCCAGCGGCCGCATGGCATGGTGCTGGTCACTGGTCCCACCGGCAGCGGTAAAACCACCACATTGTATGGTGCGCTCAACGAACTGAATCAGGCGGAAAAGAAGATCATCACCGTCGAAGACCCGGTGGAATACAGGCTGCCGCGTATCAATCAGGTACAGATTCACGGCAAGATCGGCCTCACCTTTGCCCAGGTATTGCGCGCCGCCCTGCGTCAGGACCCGGACATCATCATGGTCGGCGAGATGCGTGACCAGGAAACTTCGGAAATCGGCCTGCGTGCCGCCATGACCGGTCACTTCGTATTGTCCACCCTGCACACCAACGATGCGGTCAGCACCGCTCTGCGGTTGATCGACATGGGGACCGAAGGCTATGTGGTGGCGAGCGCCCTGCATGCGGTGCTGGCTCAGCGATTGGTGCGCCGCATCTGTGACAGCTGTGTCGACGAGGACCCGTTGACCGCCCAGGAACGGGCCTGGCTCAATGCCACCCAAGGGCGCGGCAAGGATCACGGCCGGTTTCGTAAAGGGATGGGCTGCCCGCAGTGCAACAACACCGGTTATCACGGTCGGATCGGTATTTTTGAACTGCTGGAGATTGACGACGCCTTGGCCGATGGTCTGCGTCGTAACGACAGTGCGGCTTTCGCAGCAGCAGCTCGGCAACAGAAAGGGTTCGTCACCCTGGCCGAATGTGCTCTCGAATTTGCCCGTCAGGGCATCACCACCATGGAAGAAGTGCTGCGCATTTCCGGGCAAGTCGATGAATTGGGCGGTGAGGCCGATGCCGTGGACGAAGCAATCTGATCGGTTGATGAAAAACTATGGCGAACTTCGAGTATAAAGCGCGCAGCCGGGCCGGCGAACTGGTCACCGGCACCCTGGAAGCTCCGACAGCGGACGGCGTGGCCGAACAACTGCTGGCCAACGGCTATGTCCCGGTTTCGGTCAACGAACTGCGTCAGCAGTCGGAGCGCATTCCCTTGCGCAGCTTGCAGTTCGGTCGCGGTGCACGCATCGACCTGGATGACCTGGTGTTGTTCAGTCGTCAGATGCACACCCTGATCAAAGCCGGCGTGCCGATTATTCGTGCCTTACGGGGGCTGGCTGACACCCAGAAAAAACCGGCCATGGTCAAGACTCTGACGAGCATCGTCGATGATCTGGAAACCGGCCGCGACCTGTCTCAAGCCCTGGCCAATCACCCCAAGGTTTTCCCTCTGCTGTTCAGCAGCATGGTGCAGGTTGGCGAAAATACCGGCCAACTCGACACAGCCTTTCTGCAACTGGCTGGCTACCTGAGCCTGGAGAAGGAAACCCGGGCGCGGGTCAAGGCCGCCTTGCGTTATCCGAGTTTTGTCATCATTGCCATTTCCGTGGCCATCGCCATTGTCAGTCTGTTTGTTATTCCGGCCTTCGAAAAAGTCTTCCGCGGTTTCGGCGCCGAACTGCCGCTGGCCACTCGCATATTGCTGGGGATCTCCAATTTCACCGTGAGCTATTGGCCCTATGTTCTGGCCAGTGGGATGCTGGCTTTTTTCGGTTTCCGCCATTACATCCAGACCGAAAAAGGTCGTTTGGTGTGGGATCGGAGCAAACTACGTTTTCCGCTCGTCGGCAGCATCATTCTGCGTGCGACTCTGGCCCGGTTTTCCCGGGCATTCGCCATGGGTTACGGCGCTGGTGTGCCACTGGTCCAGGCTCTCGGCTTTACTGCCCGGGCGGTGGACAACTCCTTTGTCGGCAACAAGATCGACGATATCCGCATCAGCATCGAGCGAGGCGACACCCTGACCCGCAGCGCCGCATCCACCAATCTCTTCACCCCCCTGGTGCTGCAGATGCTGTCCGTCGGCGAGGAAACTGGCGCGGTCGACAACATGATGCTGGAGGTCGCCGAATTCTATGAGCGGGAAGTCGACTACGACCTGAAGAACCTCACCAGCGCCATCGAGCCGATTCTTATCGTGTTCATGGGGATTATGGTGCTGGTTCTCGCCTTAGGCGTCTTCCTGCCGATGTGGGATCTCGGTTCGGTGGCACGTGGCGGTTAGTGGGCTGATGAATTCATGAGATTTATGACACGATCAGTCAAAAAATCGACAAAATCAGGGCTGTTAGGTCGTTGCAGCGGTTTCACTCTGCTGGAATTGATCGTGGTTGTCTCGATGATCAGTATCCTGGGAGGGGTCTTTCTCAAAAAATTTACCGATCTGCTGGTGGACGTCGAGCGCGCTGCCTTTGTGCAGACCCTCGGCACCTTGCGCAGCGCGGTGGCCATCCAGGTGGCGGGTCATCTGGGCGGCGAGGAACAGGTGGCTCTGCAGGCCATGGTGGACAGCAACCCGATGCGTTATTTGAGTGAGAAACCGAGCAATTATCTTGGTGAACTGGACAATCCGAGCCTGGCCGAGGTGGCGACCGGCCAGTGGTATTTCGACCGGAACGACCGCTATCTTTGCTATTTGCTGCGGCACAGCGACGGGTTTTCCTCTGCCTTGCCGGGCCCGGCGCGGGTTCGGCTAAAGATCGTGCCGGTTTTCGCCGAAGAGGAAAAGCATGATCGGTTGGCTGGGGTCAGCATCTCCACCTTGGAGAGTTTCACTTGGTTTCAGGTGATCGAACGGCCCTGGGAAGAGCTTTCCAATATCCCTGGGTTGCAGAAAAGACCAACGGACGGGAATTAATAATAATTTATCAGGCTAAGTGGTACGGGAAATGCAAAAAGAGCATTTGCCAAGCTTGCCAAATCACACTGTCATTTACGTGTTCACAACAGCTATTTCAACAAAGCGGAGGAAAACGATGCGCAACGAACAAGGCTTCACCCTTATCGAACTGGTTATGGTTATTGTCATTCTCGGCGTGCTGGCTGCCGTCGCTGTCCCTAAATTCGTTGACCTGAGTGGCGACGCTAAAAATGCTGCCGTCAGAGGTGTCGCAGGCGGTCTTTCCTCTGCCAGCGCCATTAACTACGCTGCCAAAGTTGCCAACAAAACCTCGACTGTCACCACCGCCGGCTGTAGCAACGCCCTGGCTACCAGTCTGCTTGCCGGGACCTCTTTCGGTGCGGCCGAAGATTATTCCGTGACCACTGCTGCCTGGGCTGGCACTCCGGCTGTGGGTGATGCCATGGACTGCACCGTTACCGATAATGCTGACACCACCTACACTGCGACCTTCTCCCTGATCTACGTCGACTAACGAGTCAGCGGATTTAAAGATTGAAAGGCGGAGCCTGCACCAGGTTCCGCCTTTTGTTTTTTCTCTTTCCAGTAAAGTCGCCGTATGGAACGAATCATGCTATAAACTTCCCTTATTGATGAAGGATTTTAACTCGTTGGCGGATCATGAAGAAGCTGCACGCAAATAATCGGGGTTTTACCTTGATTGAACTGGTGATGATGATCGTCATTGTCGGGATTATGGCTTTTGCCGTTATTCCCAAGATGGGAGATCTGCGCAGCATCGGCCGGGACAAGTTCTTCGACGAGGTGGTGGCGGCCTTGCGTTACGGCCAGGAACTCGCCGTTTCGACCGGCTGCCAGGTGCGGGTCAACCTGTCCGGCAGCGGCTATTCCCTGTACCAGCGCAGCAGTTGCGACACGTCCAGTCCATTCAGTATTGCGGTCCAGCACCCCGGCAGCAGCGGTGATTTCCAGGGGAGTTGCCCGAGCGGTGTAACTATCAGCCCGGCCCAGAACGTCATCTTCGGACCGCTCGGTACGGCCGATTTCGGCAGCAGTGCTCCATCCCTAACGGTAACGGTTGGCGGTCAGTCTTTTAAGCTCTGGGCGGAGTCGGGATATGTCGAAATCCTATAAAAAAATCTCGGCTTTGAACCAGTGCGGCATGACCCTCATCGAGCTGGTCATCGGTATGGTGGTGGTGAGCATCGCCCTGGGGGGCGTGCTGCTGGTCATGAACCAGACGACTGCCCATAGTGCCGATCCCATGGTGCATCATCAGGCCATCCTCATCGCCGAAGCCTATCTGGAAGAAATCCTGACCAAAGCCTACAGCGATCCCGGCGGTCCTGCCGAAGGCGGTCGGGCTGATTATGACAATGTGGATGACTATGACGGCTTGTCCGACAGCGGCGCCCGGGACCAGTTCGGCAATGCAATTACCGGCTTGGGGAACTACACGGTGAGCGTTGATGTCAACGACACCACCCTGTCCGGCGTGAATGCCAAGCAGATCGTCGTCAGCGTCAGCCATGCCATCGGTATCAATATCCAATTGACCGGCTTTCGTACCGATTACTGAGCCTATGTCCTTTTTCGACCGTCACATATCGAGCCAACAAGGGTTCACTCTCATCGAAGTGGTGATGGTGATCGTCATCAGCGGCATTCTGGCCGGCATGGGGGCGATGTTTTTGGTCAAGCCAATGGAAGGATATGTCGATCTGACCCGGCGTACTCACTTGGTCGACAGCGCCGAAAGCGCTCTGCGTCGCATGCAGCGCGATGTACGCCAGGCTTTGCCCAACTCGGTGCGGATCAGTGGCGGCAACACGATCCTGGAAATTCTTCATTCCACGGACGGCGGTCGCTATCGCCACAATGGGACTGGCGACAAACTCGATTTTTCCAAAGTTGATGATGGATTCGACGTGCTTGGCTCTCTACGTGCCGCGCCTGCGGCCGGTGAGTTGGCCGTCATCTACAACCTGGCTGCCGGCGGCAGCAGCGGCAACGCCTACGCCGGTGATAACTCTGCAACCATCGGCAGCGGCAGCACGGTCGGGCATGTGGTTCTCAACCCGTCGTTTCGTTTTCCGCGGCCTTCCCCGTCTCAACGCTTCTTTGTGGTGGACGGCCCGGTGAGTTTCGTCTATGACGCGGGAGCCGGCACCCTGAGCCGCTACTCCGGCTACTCGATCTCCGGCAGTACTCCGAGTTTTCCCACCGGCAACGGCAGCCTGCTGGCCGACCATGTCAGCTCATGTCAGTTCAGCTATACGGCTGGGACCAGCCAGCGCGCCGGCCTGGTGACCATGCGTCTATCCTTAAGCCTGGGGGGCGAGACCGTCACCCTGCTGCATCAGGTCCATGTGGTGAATGCGCCATGACTCAGCGACTGCGCGATAATCGGGGCTTTACCCTTCTCAACGCCATCTTCATTCTGGTGGTGCTGGCCGTGCTGGGAGCTTACATGGTGAGCATGTTCGGGGTGGAGAGCCGCACGCCGGTGCTGGTGCTGAGAGGGGCTCAGGCCTATCACGCTGCCCGCAGCGGCCTGGAATGGGGTTTCGCCCAGGCTGCGGCAGGGAGTTGCAGCACTACGAGCTTCAGCGTGCCGGGGACAGGTTTCAGCGTCGATGTTTCCTGCAGCGCCGAACCGGTCACTGAGGCCTCCGGCACCTATAACGTTTATCGTATTTCCGCCTTTGCCCATAGCGGCAGCTACGGGTCGGACAATTATGTGTCCCGCCGGGTCGAAGGGAAGGTCACCGGGCCCTAGCCCGAGAGGTCTGTCATGACGAGATTACCGCAAATCCGGTTTCGAAGGGGTGGAGTTTCGGCAATCCTGGTATTGATCTGCTGCCTGATTCTGGTCAGTGTCAATACCTGGGCCAGTTGTTCTTCCTACTACAGTCGGGCCACGATCAACGAGGTCCACCAGCAGGGGAACACGGAACGGTTCGTCGAGGTTAAACTCCTCGATACCTCTATCACCAGCACAGCTTATGACAGCTGGCGGCTGCGTCTGTGCAATTCTTCGGGGAGCTGCAGCGGCAATATTTCCCTGGCCGGCGCCAATGACAGCAATCTCCCCTGGATCGTGGTGGGGATCAGTCAGATCAGCAACTGGCGCTGGATTGATCTTGCTAACGGCATGTCAGCCCTGCTTACCGACTCCTCCGGCAAGACCATCGACTATCTGAGCGTCGGCGGTTATCTCGGTCAACAGGATACCTCCTGCACCCCGGCCTATGACTGGGATATGTCCAAGACCAACAGCCATACCATCATGCGCATTCCTGACGGCACCGGTGACTGGATGCTGGAAGGCCCGGGCGGCTCCATCGATCCGACAGAAGAAAATAGCAACGACGACACCGTTCCGCCGGATGGCGGCACCCTCTCTCGGTTAGATATACAGGGCGTGACCGTGGCCCAAGGGGAACCGGCGCAGTTTATCCTGACTCTGCTCGACGGGCCCAAAAGCTATGATGTCGGGGTTGATTTTACAACCATCAACGGGACGGCCTTCGCCGGGAGCGATTATGTCGCCCAGTCCGGCCGTGCGACGATTCCGGCCGGGGCCACCCAGCTCACAATTACGGTGACCACTCTGCCGCGCACCCTGAGCGGGGAAAGCTATTTTTATCTGTTTCTGGAAAACCCTGATTACGCCACCCTGGTGAACCATTTCGGAATCTGCACCATCGCCGGCAGCGTGACGGAGTGGCGTTTCGATGAATGCGAGTATACCGGGGCCAGTGGCGAGGTTCAGGATAGCCTGGGGCTTTACAATGCCACGGCGCGCTACAACGCCACCACTGAGGAGCCGGGGGTGATGGAACGGTTTGTCAATCTGACCAGCAACCGTCAATACCTGGCGACATCGATTCCGCTGACCAATAACTGGACGGTCGCCACCTGGGCGCTGTTTCCGATTACGACAACCCACCAATACCATGTCCTGGCATCCATCGCCGGAGGCGGTGACCTGTTGTTCGCCGACCGGAGCAGAAGCTTCCAGTGGGGAGTCTACACCGCCAATCCAAATAACATCACCTACGGCACCTTCAGGCTCGGCACGTTGTCCGCCGGTTGGCATCATCTGACCATCGTCGGTGAGTTGGGGCAGACGCGGCTCTATATCGATGGAGTACTGCGGGATACGGTCGCCAAACAGGTGAAGGGTCAGCTGACCTATGTCGGGACCTCCTATGACGGGGTCAATACCAGTTCATCCCAGGGGTTCGGGACAGCTCTTGACGAGATGCTGGTCTACAATTCAGCCCTGAGCCTGGCTCGTATTCAGGCGCTTTATGACCGTCAGCTGGCCGGAGTCGATATGGATGGGACGGCCCGGGCAGCAGTGCTCTGCGGCGCATCCATTGACCACTTCCGCATTGAACACGATGGCCACGGCTTGACCTGCCAGCCGGAAGCGGTCACGGTGCGGGCTTGCCTGGATAGCGGTTGCACCACAGAATACACCGATGCAGTTGAGGTCACTCTGAGTCCGACCGGCTGGGTCGGCGGTGATGTGCAGACGATCAACGGCGGTAGCGGGGTCTTTTCACTGCGCCATGTGCAGGTGGAGAGCGTCACCCTCGATGCCACCAGCAGCGCGCCGGCACCGGCCAATCCGAGCGAATGCTTCGTTGCCGGAGTCGCCGGGTCCTGTGATGTGATGTTCCACGCCAGCGGCTTTTTGTTCCAGATTCCCGATTTTGAGGCTTGCCAGGGGACAGGCTCCGCCACTCTGCAAGCCGTGCAGCTCGATGATACGACGCAGACCTGCGTCGCTGCGGAGGGATTCGGGGGGCAGACCAAGTCGGTCAGTTTCTGGAGCAGCTACAGTAATCCGGCAAGCGGCAGTCGTTCCGTGCAGGTCGAGGGGAGCATTGTAGCGGGTTCTTCCCCCGGCACCAGCATCGCCGTTACCTTTGACCCCACCGCCACGGCTCAACTCGACATCAACTACGCCGACGCCGGTCAGATGCAGCTCGATGCCAGCTATCTGGGGAGCGGCGATGACGCCGGTCTGGAACTGACCGGCAACGCCACCTTCATCAGTTATCCGAACCGGTTGGCTGTGCAGGCGACCAGCGACGGGACCACCAGTCTCGCCAACAGCGCCAGCAGCGGCCTACCGCACTGGCCGGCCGGAGATGATTTTCAGATCCGGGTGCAGGGGGTCTGCCAGGACGGCGCTGTCACCCCCAATTTCGCCTGGGCGACCACCTTGGCGGCATCGGCACCCTATGAACCGGCCAGCGGAGTCCTTGGCAGCCTGCAGAACGGATCCATCGCCCTGGCCGACTTCAGCAGCGGCAGCGCCACGGTCACCGATGCCCAATATTCCGAAGTCGGCAACTTCACCCTGCAGGCCAGCGCCATCGACTATCTGGCGCCGGGGATCGACATCCTGGGGAGTGGCGGCGTGGTCGGCCGTTTTACCCCGCATCATTTCTCCGTGTCCCTGAACACCCCCAGCTTTGCCACCACCAACAACGGCTTCACCTACATTGGCGAGCCGTTCGGATATGCCAATGCGCCGGTGATCACGGTCACGGCCGAGAACAAACAGAATATCGTCACGTCCAACTATACGGACGGCTGGTGGAAGCTCTTTGAAACCACTCTGAGCGGCTATGCTTACAGCGCCGCGGCCGGCTCCCTCGATACGGCTCTGGTCCCTGATCCGGGCGTTGCGGAAATCGCAGGGACCGGCAGCGGCACTATCACCTTTTCTTCCGGCGGAGGCATGGCCTTTCAACGCAGCGTTCCAGTCGCTCCTTTCGACGCCGAGATCAGCCTGCAGATCAACGTGCAGGACAGCGACGGGATCGCTTATGCCTCCAACCCGGTCAGCTTCGGCGCGGCCAGTGCCGGAAGCGGCATCGCTTTCGACGACGGCAAGGAGATGCGCTATGGCCGCCTGGCCATGACCAATGCCTACGGCAGCGAACTGCTCGATCTGCCGGTCCCATTCTTCGCCGAATATTTCAACGGCCTCGATTTCGTGACCAATACGGCTGACAGTTCGACGCCGGTTTCGATTGCCCTGCTGTCCCTCACCGGCACCACCAGCTCGACGCCGAGTTTTGCCGCTGCAACGCTGATTGGAGGGGATGGCGGGTTGGTCCTTTCCGCGCCGGGGGAGGGGAACGAAGGGTACCTCGATTTGGGCACCGATCTGACGTTATTCGACTGGCTGCGTTATGACTGGGAGAATACCGATGGTCTCAATAACGGGCCTTATGATGACAATCCGTCTTGTCGGGCGACGTTTGGGATTTATAAAGGGAGTCCGCGGCTGATTTATCAGCGAGAATCTGTTGATTAGAAGTCTGACCCAAAACGCCCATCTGTGGTGTTGCCGTTATCCTTCGTCAACGACGTATAAGGAACATACGCCTTTTTCCTCAGGCTATCCGGCGCCTTGCATCTGAGCATTTTTGATCAGACGTGATCGATGGTTATTGATGAATAAAAAACCGCCGGGGCTTATATGAAAGCACCGGCGGTTTGGCTTTATCTATTTGCCGAACAGTTTGCCCATCAGGCCTTTCTTCGGAGGAGGATCATTCTCCAGCGTGCCGACCACCGGGAAACGTTCGATGACCGAGCGGACATGGGGAGCGCTTTTCAGTTCGTCGGTCACGTCATGACCGGCCTGGTGCATCCCCTGGTGATCCCCTTTTTGCCACAGCTCGCTGGCTGAAACATCGTAAATCTTGCCTTGTACCGCCACATATGCCGGCCGGCCCTCTTTGCCGTCATGTTTTGCCAGTTCCTCTTTGGTCATGAGACCCTCCTTTCCCGGGTGTTTATAACTCAAAAAAACAACAGACGTCAGAGGCTTTCTATCCTATCATAGAGTATTAATTGCTCAACCTTAATTTTGTGGCTCAAATGATTGCCTCAGGACAAGACGATGCCGGGAAAAATCACTGCCCAGACCCTGATCCTCGATATCCTTATAGCCTATCCTTCGACTCAGGCGATCCTTGCCGAATACGACCGTCTGGCCGGCGTTTGCATTTGCTGCGACTCCCTCTTTGACAGCGTGGCCGAGGTGGCGGCACGTTGCCATGTCCCTGTCGAACAACTTGTTGTTCGTCTGAACGAACTTTCCGATTCTAACATTTGAATTGCGCTGGTGAAACTCACCTGCCTGGCGGAGGTTTTCAGCCGAAGGCGCTGCAGGTGTGGACTGTTTTGCTTTTCAAAGCCTGCTTGAGTTGGCGTCGGTCGCTGCGGCGATGGCAGAAACGGTATTTTTTGCCGCTGCCGCACCAACAGGGATCACTGCCGCGCATTGACTGCATGCTGGTCGGCAAGGGCCCGTTCGGGGATGCCTGAATGAAGCGTTTTAAAAAGCCAAGAAGTTTCATGATGTTGCCCTTTTGTATGATGGTTTTATAAGGATAAACCATGACCATCGGGGGAACAAGGGAGGGGGGCGTTCAATAGGTGTGGTCGGCCACTTTTCTGTCAACGCTGCCTGCTTCGTTCTGAGGCAGTAGGCAACGGATGACCTGGCTGAACTCTTCCTGGGAGAAGGGTTTGATAATCGTTGCCTGGCGCATGTAGGGGACAATCCGATCCTGGTCCAGACTTGCGCTGAATCCGGTGAAAAACAGGACCGGCAGGTCTTCGTTCAGATCAAGGCAGGCGCGCGCCAGGTCCAAACCGCTAAGCCCAGGCATTTCCTGGTCGGTGATCAAAAGATCGAAGTCGGTTGGTTCCTTTCTAAAAATCTCCAGGGCCGTGGTGCTGTTGGTGACGGTGACCACCTGGTAGCCAAGTTTTTTCAAAAAAGCCTCGGTGGCGCGAGCGACGATTTGGTCATCATCGACCAGCAGAATCCGTTCATTCCCGGGTTCGAGGCATGGTGCGAGCGTATCCCCGTCATTTGGCGCCTCGCCCTGTTGCACGCAGGGGAAGTAAACAATAAACGAACTCCCGCGCCCCAGGCTGCTTTGAACAAAAATCGCCCCTCCCATGCTTTGTACAATTCCCTGCACCACTGATAGGCCGAGGCCGGTCCCCTGTCCGACTTCCTTTGTGGTGAAGAATGGATCAAAAATACGATTTTCCAGTTCCGCTGTCATGCCGCAGCCACTGTCTCGTACTTCCAACGTCACATAAGCTCCTGGCGAGAGCTGGGGGGACGGTTTGCGGCCCAAGGTCGGAATGGTGGTCTGCTTCAGGAGGATTTCCAGCCGCCCTTTGGTCTCGCCGATCGCTTGGCGGGCATTGTTGGCCAGGTTGAGGAAAATCTGGTGAATCTGGGTCGGGTCGGCTTGTACCAGGGCATCAGCAGCACCCAATTGCTCGTGGATTTCGATATGCGGCGGGAATGACGTGCGCAGAAGATGCAGCGTCTCTTCGATCACCGGTAGAATTCTTACCGGCTGCCGGGGCAGGTCGGACTGGCGGCTGAAGGTGAGGATCTGTTGCACCAACAGGCGGGCGCGTTCCGCAGAACGCAACACTTGTTCCAGGTTGCCGTAGGTTTCGCTGTCTTGCGGCAATTCGTCTAAGGCCAGCTGGGTGTAGAGCATGATCGGAGTGAGGATGTTATTGAAGTCGTGAGCCACACCTCCGGCCAGGGTGCCGATGGCCTGTAGTTTCTGGGAGCGCAGCAGCTGGTTTTTCATTTCCGCTTCGTCGGTCATGTCCCGAACCAGGGAAACGTAATTCATGATATTGCCAAAGCGGTCGCGAACCGGGAAAAAGGTGCGATCCGCCTCCAGTTCGCTACCGTCCCGCTTGCGGTTGATGATGCGCCCCTGCCAGCATTCCCCCCGCCCTAAGGTCTTCCAGATTTCGTCATAAAAGGCGTCGTCGTGTTTGCCGCTCCGGAAGAAGCCGGCATCCTTGTCCAGTACTTCTTCCAGTTGATAATCGGTCATTTTCAAAAATGCGGGATTGACGTATTCGAGCTTTCTTTCCGCGTTGATAATGATGATTCCCTCGGTCGCCTGCTCCACGACTGCAGAAAGCAGGGTGCGTTCCAGAATCATCTCTTTGATATAGACAAAACCGAGTAAGGGAATCGTCCACAAGTGCAGGCTGTGCCGGATTGGGGCCAACAGGTATTCGTATCGTTCCCCATAAGCAAGATCAACCAGTTTGATGATCTCATCCAACAGGAAGAAGGTGAGTGCCAGCAGCACGATATTGCGCAGCCAGCCGTGTTTCTGCAGAAGGGCGGCGATGGGGATGGAGATCAGGGCACAACCGGTCAGGTGAAATAACCAGTCACACCAGGTGGACCCGAACGATGATCCCGGGTTGTGGGGAATGTATTGATGCCACCACCCGCTGGTCAACAGATAGCAGATGACAACTGCGGCGATGCCGGCGCGCAGATATCCTCGCGAAAGACGGGTGTCGCCATGCAGATACTCGACGAACGCTGCCGCCACCACGATAACGGCAGTCAAAGTTAGAGCGTGCTCGAGGGGAGGGAATATTCGATGCAGAAAGGCTGTGTTCCAGCCCAGAATATACATGGAGGTGACCGCCAGCATAAAGGCTTCACGGCAGAAGCCTAAGGCGAAACCCCAGATGAGAAGGCGTTCTCGCGGCTTGATCACATGCCGGTGGCGGTTCAGGGCGAGGATCAGCAATGCCCCCCAAAAGGTAGCCGCCAGTCCGAAACGGACCAGATGATTGCCGATTTCACCCCGTCCGCCAGCGAACTGGGCCAAGGCATCCAGAAAGAATTCAGACAGTTCCTGCATCGGTTTTCATTTGCCTTCCGGGAAATCCCCGGGTTTCTTAGCCATTTGACGGAGCTTTCACTCCAGAATTCTTCTTTAATTCTTTGGCCTTTTTCTAAATTATTTAAATCATTTAACTTTTTTGAATTCTGTGAGCGCTGCGCGGAGGCCTGGAATTGAAACTTGCAAAATAAACGCCGCTCGTTTCGTTGCGGGGGGATAACGCTGCCCGATTTGACAGGTATTGGTTTTCAGTCATACTTTTTTTATCCGAAGGTTGTTCATCAACGCCCATGCCATGCTAAGAGGGGAGGTCCGACTATGCCGCAAGAGTACAAGATGCAAGAAGCTCTGAAGATGGCCATTCAAGCCAAAAAGAATCTGATGGATTTTTATTTAAAAGCAGCTGAAGTGACCAAAAACCCGCAAGGCCAGAAGGTTTTCAACCGTTTGGCTGGAGAAGTCAGAGAAAACGTGAAGCGTTTTTTCGATCATTACAAGCGTGAGGATTTAGGATCTTTTGAAGATTTCATAATGAGTCCTGCTCGCCCCGACTCGGTTATGCTGGTTGAGTTGGGAAAAGCGCTGAATGCCGACGTCCACGAGCGCAAAGCCAGGGAACTGGCCCTCAAGGAAGAGGAGGATTTGGAACGCCACTTCCGTAATGCCGCGGCAGGTGTTGTCGACCCGGCTGTGCGTGACGTCTTCCTCGCTGTCGCCAAGGAAACTAAGAACCACTACGCAATTATAGAGTCGGAATATGCTCGAACCATGGGCATGGTCCATGAAACCGATATAGATACTTACGTTAGGGAATAATCAATGTTTCGTATTCGGATAGTTTTTTTCCTCTCTACCCTGGTTTTTATGGCTTGGCAGACCCAGCCGGTTTGTGCCGTCCCTGACAACATGGGGGCGATCGCCTATCAGGGGCCCGCTGAGTTCAATAAAGTGATCGACGAAAAATGCACGGTTTGCCATACGCGAGAACCCGTCGATGAAGCCATAAAAAAACATAAAGACCAGTTGGAAATCCAGCAACGCATGATTGAGCGCGGAGCGCAGTTGACTGAGCGGGACAAAACCGTTCTGGGAACATTCTGGGGCAATCCCCTCAAAGGGAACGGCGGCTTGGAACCACCGCAACAGGTTCCGACCTCCTTGAAATAGCAAAAAGCCCCCCGACTCTGTTTGAATCGGGGGGCTTTTTGCTTTTCCATTCTGTTTTTGTGACCTTCCTTGTTTGAAGGCCCGAGGTGTCTAAGGATCAGAAGCTGTAACGGACCCCGACCATGAAGTTGTGGGTTGCATACTCTGTGTCCAGATCATTAAACTCGTCACCGAATTCGGGATCAGAGGTGGCGAAGTAACGGTACTGGAGGTCGAGAGTCACAGCTTGGCTGGCGTCAATGCCGGCCCCAAGGATGAACTGATAGGCGAACACGTTATCGTCGTCGTCACCGACATCATCGATGTCGACAGTGATGTTGGCAAACCCCAGACCACCTCCGATAAAAGGCGTTACTGCTTGGCCGAGAGGGAAATCGACATAGACGTTGCCCATCAGGGACAGGGTACTCACGTCACCATCCCAGCCATATTTCCCGTAGCCGTCAATCTTCACTTCGTCAAGGTCATTGGTGCGATAGCCTAATTCGATTTCGCCGCGAACACCATTGGCGAAGGTGTTGCCTAGAGAACCGGTCAGACCGAGACCGGTATCGAAGGTGAATTCTCCGGAATCCCAATGATCATCCCAGTCTGCATCTTCAACAAATACCGCACCAAGATTCCCGGAAACGTAATTCCCAGCCCAGGCGTTGGAAACTCCCAGCCCGACAAGCAGGGCGAGAGCCAGAAAAACAACGGACATCTTTTTCATTTTATTCTCCTTCATTGAAAGTGTTTTTACCCAGAGCTCAGTGAGTGAGGCTGCTTGGATTCGGGTCGATAATACCAGGGAAGAGATATTCTTCTCAATAAAAAATTAGAAGAAATTAACTTAATGCAGGTTTGTGCTTAAGTGATTTCAGCTGGTTACGGTGCTGTGCTTCGCTTGCGCCGAAGGATTTACGAGAGAAACACTTTGTTCAAAAGATGCGAGTTTGGTATTGATTTTAGGGCGTTAAAGGGAAGGGCTAAATGGTGATGGGGCCAGAGATTGGGAGGAGGGTTGAAAGTTTAGTCGCGGCTGCCCATGGAAACTATGACGGTTTGGGTGAAAGAGGGTTTCCAGATTTGCTGACCTGCATCTCGAGTTTCGGGCATCGGTTCGCCCAAGGCTTTGAGTCGCCGTATTTCATTCCGCATATCTTTGACAATGTTGCCGAGAGTCCGAACGGTCAGCAGACTACCGATCGGGCCGAGCAGGACCATCACGCTGAGCCAGAGTTTGATCCATGTGCTGGTCACAAAACAACGGTCGTAGCAGAAGGAAACCGCCGCATAACTGATCAAACTGGTTAACCCTCCGACAACCCAAATCCAAAAAAGAATCAGCATGGCGTCTCCTTGACGTTGGTCGGTTTTAGTCGACTCCATAATGAGACGAGAAGCGTTAGCACGTCTTTAGCAGTGGGTTAACAGAATGTGAAAAAGCTGGATTCCAAGGGATTTTTCACCTCGAGAACATTTTTTTGTAGGGTGGAGACCTGGTTGGAAATGTAAAGAATAGTGATGGCTCATTGTTGGCACTGCTTGTGCTGTCTTATAATGAACAAAATTTTATATTTGGAGGGGTGAATGGGAAAAATTAAGGATTGGCCTGAAGGAGAACGTCCACGGGAAAAGCTGTTGCGCAACGGTCCCGAGCATTTAAGTGATGCGGAACTGCTGGCTCTGGTGTTGCGGACCGGCGATGCTGCTTCTAAGACCAGTGCTCTGGATCAGGCTCGTCAGTTGTTGACTCGCTTTGGCACACTACGCCAGCTGGCCCAAGCCAGGGTGGGGGAGTTGTGCAGCATCAAGGGGATCGGTTCGGCTAAGGCTGCTGAGTTACAGGCGGTCTTCGAACTGGCCAGGCGTTTCCAGGGAGAGGCTCTGCCCGCCGGGGTGCGTTTCACCCATTCCGAAGAGGTCTTCCGCCATTACCAGGGAAAACTGCGCGATTATAAAAAAGAGGTCTTTTACGTTCTGCTGCTTGATAACAAGCATCGACTGATACGCGATGTAAGGGTTTCGGAGGGGAGCCTGACCGCCAGTATCGTCCATCCGCGCGAAGTGTTCATGCCGGTGGTCCGAGAGTCTGCCGCAGCCGTGCTGTTCGTGCACAACCATCCGTCAGGTGATCCGACTCCCAGTCGTGAAGACATCGAGATTACCGCGCGGCTTCATCAGGCCGGAGAACTGATGGGCATTCGTGTTCTGGATCACGTGATCATTGGCAGTGAGACCTATGTCAGCCTCATGGAGCGGGGCTTGATGGGGGCGGGAGAGCCGGAAATCCGTTGATCCCCCCCTTGCAAACGTGGTAGCTTAATCTATCTTTTACGCATGGCCGGGTATTGATCTGCCCGGCCCTTGTTTTTCCAGGAAACGATATCATGTCCAGCCCCACCAAATCAGCCAAGCCTGAACTTCTTGCCCCGGCCGGTAGCCTCGAAGCGTTCATCGCTGCAATCGAAAACGGCGCCGATGCAGTCTATTGCGGTCTGAAGGATTTTTCAGCCCGTGCCAAAGCCAAAAATTTCTCTCTTCAAGAACTTGAGAAGATGCTGCATTACGCCCACGGGCAGCAGCGGCGCCTCTACGTGACTCTCAACACGTTGGTCAAGGAGGCGGAACTTCC
>ENA-ORXD01001134-ORXD01001134.1-sediment-metagenome-genome-assembly--contig:-NODE-1134-length-24681-cov-11.066737_pt1 | contig 24681 bp, 21 predicted proteins | sample MGYA00237862_ERZ511471 | MGnify/ENA metagenome assembly ERZ511471
CGGGATGACCGTTACCGACATGCCGTCGTCGACGACCAGGTTCAGAAAACGGTGGTATTCGAACCCCGTCATGGTCTCCTGGGACCACGTGCAGGTTATCGTCTCTCCCGTGCAGGGTTGGGGATGGGCGGGTGCGAAGATGTCCTCTTCATAGCGGGGATCCTTCAGATGGACCCAGAGGTATCCGTCGGTGAAATTGAGGTGGTTGATGATATTGACCAGTTTCCGCTTGTCGATCCTGGGGGCGGACTTGGGTATTGTGGTCAGATCCCGGTGTTTGAACAGGGGGGGCGGCAGGAGAAACTTCTTCTCCATCTCCTCCCGGGTGCCGCCCGCGGCACCACTCCCGGAAGCCTGCTCGGTGTTCCCCCTCGCGGCTCTGATGTCGGAAGAGTCTTGAAAAGAACGATCTTCTCTGTCCGAACCGACCATGTGCCCTCTCCGCATTCCCTCTTTTTGCGCCGGCAGGTGACGTGCCGGCGGACGCCGCTACATCCATCCTGGCAAAAGCAAGTTGTGTGCCAGGCAACCAACTGTTTTTAATTTACTTTCAGCGGACTCCTCGTCGAGAATGGTTCCCTTTCCCTCTCCCCCGGCCTTCCTATCGGGATTGCAGGACCCTCCCGATCGTCAGTATTTCGGCCTCTTTCGTACCCTCATACAGTTCGAGTATCTTGGCGTCCCGGTACCACTTCTGGACCGGATACTCGTCTATGTAGCCGTACCCTCCGTGGATCTCGACGGCGGCGTTGGCGCAGAACACGGCGGCCTGTCCCCCGTAGTATTTGGCCATCGCCCCCAGGTGAAAATCGGGGTGGCCCGCGTCGACCGACCACGCGGCCTTGTACACGAGGTTTCTCAGGGCCTCCGTCCTGATCGCCATCTCCGTCAGTTTCTGCATGGTGATCTGGAAGGTTCCGAGCGGTTTGCCGAATGCGGTCCGCTCCTGTGCGTATCTGACTGCCTCGTCGAGACAGCCCTGCGCCATGCCGAGCGCCTGGGCGGCCACCATGATCCTCGTGACGTCGAAGAAGTGCATCAGTTGGTAGAACCCCTTCCCCTCCGCCCCCACCAGGTTTTCCCGGGGGACCCTGACGTCCTCGAGGGCGATCTCGGCCGTGTCGGTGGCCCTGATCCCCATCTTGCCGTGTATCTTGGTCCGGGTGATACCGGGGGCATCGGCGGGTACGATGATCTGGCTGAAGCGGTGGTGCGTCTTCTCATCGGGATTGGTGATGCACTGGCATACCATCCAGTCGCAGACAGTCCCGTTGGTGATGAACATCTTGCTGCCGTTGATGACATATTCATCGCCGTCTTTCACCGCCCTCGTTGCGTACCCGGCCACGTCCGTTCCGGCATTCGGTTCCGTGAAGGCGCCGGCGCTGACCTGCTCGCCGCTGCACACGGGGGGCAGGTATCGCTGTTTCTGCTCTTCCGTCCCGAAGGCGTAGACCGCCTCGCATCCGAAACCGGCCGCCACGATATTGAGACCGATCCCCGTGTCGACCCGGGAAAACTGTTCCATGACCAGGGAATTGCCCAGTATCCCCACTCCCGCTCCGCCGTATTCCTCCGGTATCCACGAGCAGACGAGGCCGTTCTGCGCGGCCTTCTTGCGCAGTTCGGGGGTGTACTTCTCCTCCCGGTCGCATTCCTCCGAGACCGGGGCTATCTCCGCCTGGGCAAACCGGTAGGCCATATCCTGCAGCATCTTCATCTCTTCAGACAGTTCGAAATCCATGTTTCCCTCCCTGTTCCCGTCGCGTACCCTTGCCGTCATGCAGAAATCCCACGCGTGGTTGCAGTGGTTGCAATATTATAGGATACGCACGTTTTGTAAATACCACTTTAGTATGAATTTAAAGGATTACTTGACGTTATTCCATGCGCCGCCGAATCCGACAGCTTATCCCTGCTCCGTTCCGTAATCGTATACGCCCTTGCCCGTCTTCCGGCCGTATCGCTTCGCCCGCACCAGCTTCCTGAGCAGGGGGGCGGGACGGTACTTGTCTCCCAGCTCCTCGTGGAGCCCCTCTATCACGTGGAGGAGGGTCTCCAGGCCGACGAGATCGGCAAGAGCCAGGGGACCGATGGGGTGGTTGCACCCCAGGACCATCCCCTTGTCGATGTCCTCCGCGCTGGCGACTCCTTCTCCCAGGGCGAAGAAGGCCTCGTTGAGCATGGTGCACAGGACGCGGTTGACTGCAAAGGCCGGCGCCTCGTTGACGACGATGATCTCCTTGCCGATCTTTTTCCCCCACTCCTTGGCCGTCTCAAGGGTCTCCTCGGAGGTTTCATGTCCTTTTATGATTTCCAGGAGGCGCATCACCGGCACGGGATTGAAGAAATGGGTGCCGATGAATTTGTCCGGCCTGTTCGTGATGGAGGCCATCTCCGTGATGCTCAGGCCGGATGTGTTGGTGAAGAAGAGGCACCGGTCCGGGACGATCTCTTCCAGCTCGGCGTATACCCGCTTCTTGATCTCCATCACCTCGACGATCACCTCGACGACGGCGTCGGCGTCGCCGCCGGCCTCTTTCAAGTCCAGGGTAGGAGTGATCCTTCCGAGGACGGCGTCCATCTCTTCCGGTGCCAGTTTTCCCTTCGATACGGCCCGGGCGAGATTGTTCTTGATCGTGTCCATCCCCCCGTCGATGAAACGCTGTTCGATATCCCGCATGGCGACCTTGTACCCCGCCTGCGCGCAGACCTGGGCGATGCCGCTGCCCATCAGGCCCGCCCCCAAGACGCATACTTTCTTTATTTCCATCGCTTTCTCCTTTTCTGGTTCTATAATTGACAGTCCCGCGGAGAGGCCCTGTTCCCGGTCCCTCCGGGTCTGTTACAGTGTGTTTCCGAACAGCGCCACGCTGACGACGCTCATGCAGGGAAATCCTCCCAGGTTGTGGGTCAAGCCGATCCGGGGATTCTCGATCTGCCTCTCTCCCGCCCTTCCCTGAAGCTGTTTGTATTCCTCGTAGATCATACGGATGCCCGATGCCCCGATGGGGTGGCCGAAACACTTCAGGCCGCCGTCGGTCTGGCAGGGGATCTTTCCGTCGAGATCGAAGAACCCCGCCTCGATATCCTGGACGGCCTTTCCCCGGGGGGATATCTGGAGGTCTTCATACGTCGACAGCTCGGTAATGGAGAAGCAGTCGTGGACCTCCATCATGCTGATCTCTTCGCGGGGATTGGTGATCCCGGCCTCTTTGAAGGCCGAGCACCCGGCCCGGTAGGTCGGGATGACATGTGTGCCGTCCCACTTCTGGTGCGCCATCTCCTCCCCCGAGGTGACGGCAATCTGCAGGCCCTTGACGTAGATCGGGTCCTTCCTGAACTCTTTGGCCCTGCTCGCGCGGCAGATGATGGCGCACGCGGCCCCGTCGCTCACACCGCAGCAGTCGAAGAGCCCCAGCGGCCAGGCGATGATCGGGGCGTTCATGATCTTTTCGACGGACACCTCGCTCCTCAGGTGGGCCTTGGGACTGAAGGTCCCATTGTGGTGGCTCTTCGACGATATGTGTGCCAGCGCCCGCTTCCCCTCCTCGGGGGAGAGGCCGTACTTGTCGAAATAGGCCGTCGCCAGCATGGCGAACCCTCCCGGGGCCGTGAGATTGGCGAAGATGGCCCTGTTCTGTGATCCCAGAAGGTTCCCGAAGTCGGGGAGACCCCCGTACCCGGTGTCCTTCAGCTTCTCGACTCCCAGCGCCAGTGCGATATCGCAGGCCCCCGAGGCGACGGCGTAACAGGCGCCGCGGAAGGACTCCGTCCCGCTGGCGCAGAAATTCTCCACCCGGGTCGCCGGGATGAAGGGGAGTTTCAAGGTCTTGGTGAGCGCCAGGGCGCTCTTCCCCACGTTGACCTCGTCAAAACAGGTGCCGAACCACGCGGCATCGATGTCCTTCTTCTCTATCCCGGCATCCTGGAGGGCCTCCTGGAAGGCGTCAACCATCAGATCGGATGCGCTCTTGTCCCACAGTTCGCCGAAGGTGGTACACCCCATACCGATTATGGCCACCTCATTCTTTATTCCCTGTGCCATTGTATCTCTCCTTTTTCACAGATTCGTTCTATTTGACCGGAACCGCCTTCCAGAAATAACCGTAGTAGCCTCTCTGGGGGTCCGCGTACTTTCTGCGGAAACTCATGACAACCGGCATCTTCACCTTGACGGAATCGAGCGAACAGTCGGTGAGATCGAGGAGAATCCTCCCCCCGTCCTCAAAATCGACCAGACCGTAGATCTGGGGAGGGTCCCAGCTGAAGGCCAGATTATCCCCGGTATAGGCTGCGAGGGTCCCCGTCTTGTCGGAGAAGCGGTACTCTTCCATGTCGTCCACGGCGCCGCAGTCCGGATTCACGCAGATACGCTGTTTCGGGTACTGCGGGGTTCCGCAGGCCCTGCACCGCGAGCCCACGAGGGCGAAAATGGCGTTGCCGTCCCTCCCGAGGACGGTCATCGCCGTCGGCGTTATCTCTTCCCCCCTGATCCCCACCTCCAGGGGGATGAGGTTTCTGAAGACCAGATATTTCCCGTACACCGGGAGATCATTTCTTTCGGCGAGATGCCCTTTGACCCCTTTTCTGCGGCCCGTGCGAAACGCCTCTATCCTGTCCGTCACCTCGAACCAGAGGGCGTCGCTCCCGCTCCCGTAGCTGGCGACGAGAAGCTTGTCGCCAGCATGGGCCTCTTCCAGCGCCGCCGCCAGCATCATGAGGGGCAAGGCCGCCCCGGTGTCCCCCACCCGGTCCATCATGATGTCCTGCATCTGCTCGGGGGAGGCGCCTATGGCCTTGAGGAGACCCTTGATGGCACCTGCGACGGGACAGGCCAGAATGACCTTCGAGAAATCGGAGATCTTCAGGTCATACCGTTCCAGAAGCCCCGTAACCGCTTGGGGGATGATCCGTGCATACCCCTCGTCGCGTATCCACCGCTCCTCCCAGGCGTGGGGGAATTTTTCCTCCGGGGTGCGCCGGAAATCGATAAAATCAGTTGAGACGGAAAAGGAACCCTTGAACTGTGCCAGGACGTCCTCGTTCCCCGCCACGAATGCCGCCGCGCCGTCGCCGTAGGTGTGTTCCTGAGAGCTTCCCGGCTTCGCGATCCGGTTCTCGCTCGCGCAGACCATCGTGCTTGCGCACCCGGCCGCGTCGAGGGCGGCGAGGAGGGCGGTGGTGCCGGCCTTGGTCGACCCTCCGAAATCGGCCGTCCTCACGCCGGGTGGGAGGTCGAGACCCTGAGAGACGATCACCGCGTTCTGTCTCTGGGCGAAGGGGAGGGAGGTGGACGCCAGGTACAGGCCGTCTATCCCTTCCCGCGACTGGCCTCCCAGACAGTCCAGGGCCGCCGCAACAGCCATCGTCACGCTGTCTTCGTCATAATTGGCAACCGCCTTCTCTCCCCGTGCCACGGAGGCATTTGCCGGATTGAACCACCCCAACTGTTCGAATATGATCGCGCGGTTCATCCGGTACCAGGGGATATACGCGCCGTACGACGTGATACCAACCATAGCTTCTCTCCTTTGTGTTGTATTTAGTCCGGCCGTGAACAGGCCGGCACGGTATACGCATGCACGTGGGCGGGTCGACATTCTGATAGGTTTCTCGATACGTTACCACGGTATCCATGGAAAATGTAACCACCGGAAATTCGCCCCCCGCGAAGTGTGGAACTCACACTGAATACACCCCATAGTATGAGAGCAACTACTGTGTCAATAGTTTATGCCTGTTTTTAGAGGTGATCGTAAAAAAATATTTTAATCAAAGATACTTTTCTTTGTACAACATTGAATTTGCATTGATAATCCGGATTCCCTGATCCCGGGGGCAGGGGGAAAATTTCTTGACATGGGTTCGGAAGGTAGGGTATGTTGATACCTAATGGACCAATCGGTATGGGCGAACCTGTCGATATGGACGGATGGTGAGGAAATTTCATAACTTCTGGGAGAACTCTATGGTTATTATCGAGGGAAGGACGTACTACACGACGGCCGATGCGGCGAAGGCCCTTGGTGTCTCCGCAAAGACGATACGGAGCTACATAGAAAAGGGCATCATCCCGGAGCCTCCGGAGGTGCAGTCCGGGCTGCGCACCTTCAAGCACTTTCCCAGGGATTACATGGGGGAGGCAAAGAAGATCCTTGAAACCTATCGCCAGAAGCAGGCGTCTCTCAAAAGAGACAAACAGCTGAGCATCTTTTGAGGGTCTGTTCGGGGAGAACGCAGGCAGTGTGTAGTGACATGAACGTTGGTTGGGTAACGCACAGATGGAGGCTTTCATACGGTGCCTTCTCAAAAAGATATCTCTTCAACTGAAAGGCTGCTGAAGCTGATCCGGAGTGATGAGGGGCCGAGTGGAGAAAGTACGCCCGGCGCCGCGGATGTCTCTTCGTCCGGAAAGGCCGGGAGAGGAGATACGCGGGGATTTCTCGCAAAGAGGTCTCTATCCGTCGGGGTGGATATCGGACTCGACGAGCTGAGGCTGGTCAAGGTACGGCAGTCGTCGAGCGGCCAGTACGAGTTGCTGGATTGCAGAAAGGTCTTTATCGAATCCGGGGTTTCATGGGGCACTCCCGGATTTGCCGGCTTCCTGAAAGCTGAGCTGGAAAAGTTCTGCGGCCCGGGTAAGGATTGCAGCATATGGGGAATGATCCGGTCGGACAGGGTGGATGTGGAAGGCCTCCGCGTTCCCAAGGTGGGGAAAAAACAACTTGAAAACGCCGTTTTCTGGACTGCGAAGAAAAATACGGTTTTTGACGAGAAGGAAACGACCCTTGACTTTGAGATTCAAGGAGAGGTGGTCGAAGAGGGGGTACCCAAGTTGTCGGTGGTGATATGCACCGCCCCAAAACGTGAGGTAGAGGAGATGAAAGGCCTCTTTGACGAAATCGGGTTTCCCCTGGCCGGTCTTACCGTCGCCCCCTTCGCCCTCCAGAACTTCTTCAGGGCCGGCTGGATGTCTCTCCCCGATCGGACGGCTACCCTGTACATCGGGGACGATTCGTCGCGGATCGATGTCTTCTCCAAGGGAAATCTGGTGATGACGCGCGACATACGGGCGGGGATCAACAGCATGGCGGAGTCTCTCCTTGAAGAGCACTCTACCGTGTTCGTTCCGGGAGGGGAATGGGGTGAGGTATCCGGGGGGATCGATCTCGGACAGACACTGGACCCCATGACCATAGAGGACGCGAAAGATCTGGTCTTCAGCCTGGGATTTGATTCGCCGCCTCCGTACGGGGAGGCCGATCGTTTCGGCCTCGGCAAGGAAGAGATATTCGCGATGATCAATCCCGCCCTGGAGCGGCTTGTGCGCCAGGTGGAGAGGACCCTGGAACATTATACCGTCATCCTGGGCAACGAAGGGATCGATTTCGTATATGTTTTTTCCGACGCGGGGGTATACCGCCCCGTCGTCGAGTATGTTGGCGGCCAGCTCAAGCTGGAGAGTGACGTCTTTGATCCCCTGGCCCCTGAGAATCCGTTCTCCGGCTCCCTCACGGCGAACACATTCACCTCTCAGCGGGCCTCTCTGACCTCCGCCCTGGGCCTTGCCCTGTCGAGTCTGCCTCGCACCCCGAATCTCATATTTACCCACAGCGACAAGGAAAAATCCGCGAGGATCAGGCGCGTGAACCGTGTGATAATTTCCGCCTTCGCGGTGGCAGCCGTGGTTTTTATCGGCCTCTTTTTCTGGATGGGAAACACTGTGGATCGGAAGGCGGCCGCGCTGGAACGGCTTGACCGGCAATTGCAGAGAGACACGCAGGTGATCGAGGAAGCGGCCCGGACGATGGTTTCCGAGATCAAGGACAACCGTCTTGTCCTCCAGCGGTTCGCGGAGAGGTATTTTGGGGTGGCGGTTATCGGTGAGCTCGCGAAACTGACCCCTCAAGGCGTGCACCTTCTGGCCGTTAAGGCAACCATGAGAAAGGGAGCCGGTGCGGAGGCCAGGAAGACCGCTGAGGGCCTGACGATCAACGGCGTCGTCACGGGTGATCCCGGTTTCCTCGAATCCGTTTTGGCGAAATATGTGCTTGATCTTAGGAATTCCCGCATGTTCCGGAAGGTCACGATTGATAAACATGCCAGAGAGGCCTTTCATGCGGGCGAGGCGCTTCATTTCAGCATAGTGATCGATTTCGCATAAGGTGTTCGGATGAAGGATGTCCCGAAACAGATTGGCAAGATCCCGGGCCGGAGCGTGATCTATCTCGTGCTGTGCGCCGTGATCCTCCTCATCTTCTACTTTGCCGCCCTGTATCCGTATCAGCGCGCCCTGAATACCATCGACGCCAAGACGGCGCAGGTGGCCGCTCTTATAAAAAAGCAGAGGACTCTGATGCCCCTCTATGAGGAGATGGTCAAGAGAGGGGAGGGCAAGATCCGGTGGACATTGCCGGTTCCCGACATACAGCCGCTTCCCCGGGGAGGGATCGAAACCGTCTCTCCGTTGTTTCAGCAGATGGCCGACGAGAGCGGCATGCAGGTTGTCTCCATCAGGCCGGATGTGCTGACCCTGACGGAGGGGTCAGACGATATGGTGGTCACGCTGCAGCTGAGGGGGGCGTTTCTGGACTTCAGAAAATTTCTGGTACGGGTGGGAGGGGCGCTTCCCCTCAAGCGAGTGGAGGAGATAGAGATCAGGCAGGAGGACGGAGGCAGGCAGTTCTCCCTTACGGTGCGGCTGGCAATCGGATGAAGAGGAAGCGGTGCGCCGGGGATTGATTACGCAAGCGTGAAGCATGAAAAAAGTCAAGGTGTCAACACGGGAAATCGTCATCATAGGTATCATGCTGGCTGTCGTTCTGTACGGTGCGTATGATTTCTTTATTGCCCCGTCGTTGAAGCCGGGAGGCGCCGGGGGAGAGGACGCGGCGCAGGCGGCGCAGATAGACGCGTTGATAGAAAAGGTGTCAAAGGTCCTTGCGGAGAGCGGCCCCTATCCGATGTACGCCGCCATTGTTGCCGGGGCCGAGAGTGAGTGGCGAAGAGATCCCTTCTACGTGGAGGCCGCCCCCGTGGCGGGCGCTCCAGCCCTGGGGCCCGTGCGGTATACCGGGTATCTGGAGATCGGGACGCAGAGGATGGCCGTTATCGACGGAGTGAGCTACGAAGCCGGAGATGAGCTGGAAGTGGGGGGGTATCGGGTGAAACGGATAAGGCCTTCCGCGGTCGTCATCGAGGAAAAAGGGACGGGAAAGAGCGTTACGGTTCCCTTACTGGAGGAGTAACCGTATCGGGGAGGATATGGCGCATTGAAGGTAATCAGAGGGAAAAGACTGGCGTGGATGGCCTTCATGGTCATCGCCGGTGTGCTCGTCTTCGGTTGTGCCGGCACGAAAGAAGAGAAGAAGGATCCATTCTTCGAGAAGTGGAGCCTCAAGGCGCAGGAATCCAGCGGGACATCGCCGGTTGCCAAAGTTCGCTCGCTGAAGATACCGGATGAACCGGACATGTCGGATTCCGCAACGGAGCGCAAGACCCTTCCCGCCATGAAGGTCACCCTCGTCATGCGTGACACCGATGTCGGCGTCGTTCTGCACACGCTGGCCAAGGCGGCCGGGCAGAACATCCTGATCAAATCGGAGGTGAAGGGAAAGATCAGTGTTGATTTCAGGAAGGTTCGATGGGACGAGGCCTTTCTCAGCATTATGCGGTCCCAGATGCTCACCTACGTGTGGGATGGCGATATCATACGGATAACGACTGCGGCGGACCTGGAAAATGATCTGGCGCTGGCAAAGATCGCACGGGAACGCAGGGAGCAGCAGATCATGAAGAGCAGGCTGTCTCCCCTGCTGCCGATGGTCATCCCCGTCAATTACGCGGACCCTGAAAAGCTCAAGGAAAATCTCGAGGGGTTTCTGACCAGGGACGACAAGGGTGCCCCCTACGGATCGATACGGGTGGACGAACACACCAATTCGCTGGTCGTGCAGGCGACCAGGAGCGATCTCGAGAGGATTCTTCCCATGGTCGATCAGATCGACAAGCCCATCCCCCAGATCCGGATAGAGGCGAATATCGTCGAGACGACCAAGGAAACCGCCAGGGAACTCGGGATACAGTGGGGAGGCTCACACGGAGGAACGGCGGGGAATCACCCCTATTCCGTTTCGGGAGGAAGCTCCACCACCAGTGGCGCCACCAGCGGTACCGTGATCAGTGACCTTTCCAACATGGCCGTGAATTTTCCGGTGGCGGAGAGCGCCGTAACGACGGCCGGCGGATTGGGGGCGCTGGGCCTGACATTCGGGACCGTGGGGGGAAATATCCTCGAGATGCAGCTGACCGCCCTGCAGTCGCAGGGCAAGCTGAATATCCTGTCAAGCCCGTCGATCACGACGCTGGACAACCAGATGGCGTTTACGGAGAACGGTGAGCGGGTCCCCTTCGTCTCGTATTCGGACGGCGATCAGGAGGTCAGCTGGGAGGATGCCGTCCTGCGGCTGGAGATCACGCCGCACGTGATTGACGGCGAGAATCTGAAGATGAAGATACTGATCAAGAAGGATGAGGTCGATACGTCGCGCGACGTCGCCGGGAATCCGTATATCATCAAGAAACAGACCGATACGACATTGATAGTCAGGGACGGAGAAACCGTGGTGATATCGGGACTCAGCAAGCAGAGGACCTCCGGAGGGGACAGCGGTATCCCGGGGCTCAAGGATATTCCGGGGCTGGGGTATCTGTTCAAGGCCGACAGCAGGGCGGAGACGATGGAGGAGGTCCTGATCTTCATCACTCCTCACATTCTGAAGACCGGTGTGGCGCTCAAGAAGACGGGTACCTCCGAATAAGACTTTTGTGCAAGGGACGGAAGTGACACGCTATGGACTATTTCAGGGTATTGGATTTTAGCCGGGAGCCCTTTTCAAACTCCCCCGAGCCGGAGTTCTTCTACCAGTCACCGCAGCACGTGGAGTGCCTGCAGAGACTGGAACTGGCGGTGCGTCTGCGCCGCGGTCTCAATACCGTCATCGGGGATGTCGGGGCGGGGAAGACCACGATCTGCCGGCAGATCATCCGCCGGTTTGCGGACGACAGGAACGTGGAAACCTACCTGATGCTCGATCCTTCCTTCGGCAGCCCGGTGGAGTTTCTCCGCGCCGTCGTCGAGATGCTGGGGATCGCGGGCGACGACCCGGACGCTACGGAATGGCACCTGAAGGAGCGGATCAAGAACCACCTCTTCGACAAGGGGGTGGGTGAGGGGAAGATCCTGGTCCTGATCATAGACGAGGGGCAGAAGATACCGGATTTCTGTCTCGAGATCCTGCGGGAGTTTCTCAATTATGAGACGAACACGCACAAACTGCTCCAGATCGTCATCTTCGCCCAGAAGGAGTTTTACCGGGTCCTTGAGGCGCACGAAGGGTTCACGGATCGTATCAACTTTTCCTATGACCTGCGCCCTATGACCTTTGCCGATACGCGGGCCATGATCCGGTTTCGCCTGGATACCGCACGGGAAAAAGGCGCCGATAAAAAGGTCCGTTTTACCGTTCCGGCCCTGTGGGCGGTGTATCGCGCCACGGGAGGGTATCCGAGGAAGATCATCGGGCTGTGCCACCGGATTATCCTCGCCCTGATCATCCGGGAGCGCTTGAAGGCGGGATCGTCCCTGGTCCGTTCCTGCATCCGCGCTGGAGGGATGCGCAGAAGACCGTGGAAGGTGGCCTTTGCCGCCGTCCTCGTGTGTGTGTTGATCACCTTGATCGGGCTTGATTTCGGACAGAATCTCTTCTTCACCGACGTGCCGGAACAGCCGGTGGACAGGGCCGCCCTCCCGCCGGTGGACGCGGTCGCCATCCCCGTGAAGGTCCCTCCCCGGGAGCCTCCCCCCGCCATTCGCGTGAAGATTCCGTCACAGACGGTTTCCTCCGCCGAAGCGGCCTCTCCCCGGACTGAGCGGTATCCCGAGTCGCTCGGGTGGCTGGTTCTCAAGAGGGACGGGACGATCTGCAAGGTGATCAGGGGCGTGTACGGGTTGGAATGCACCACGGATCGCATCGCATCGATCCACAGGACCAATCCCCATATCCAGGATCCGAATCGGGTGGATCCGGGGGCTATGCTGAAGCTTCCCGCCAGCCCCTCCGATTTTCGACCCGCCCCCGGTGCCTGCGTGGTGGTTCTGGCCCGGAGAGACAACCTTGAAGACGCGTACTCCGTGTACCAGAGATATCTCGGGCAGGCGGCTCCGATTCAGATATTTTCCCACTGGAACGCACGGGAAGGCCTGCAGTTCGACATCATCCTCCAGGGGGGGTTCGGAGACGAGGAGGCCGCGCGCAGCGCCATGGCCGGGCTGCCCCCGTCCGTCTCTTCTGGTGCGCGCATCATGAAGGAGTGGGACAAAGACACGGTTTTCTTTTCCACGATGGCATCCGGCTCGTGATGCCGGTACAGGAAGGAAGGGTCGCACGGTGAGAATACGCAAGAAACTTGGGGAGATGCTGATAGATTCCGGCCTGTTGACCGAGGAGCAGTTGCGGCAGGCCCTGGCGGGGCAGAAGGGGACGGGCCTGAAGCTGGGGCAGTATCTGATCCGGGAGGGGATGGTCAGGGAAGGCCAGATCATCGACCAGATCAGCAGGCAGTTGAAGATAGAAAAATATGACCCCAAGGAATATCCGATAGACCAGAGTCTGGCCGATCTGATCCCCTTCAATATGGCCCACCGGTACCAGATCGTTCCCCTGAGAAAAAAGATGCATCTCCTCACGGTGGCGATGGCGGACCCTATGGACATCAACGCCATCGACTCCGCCGAGGTTCTCACCAACATGGAGGTCATGCCCGTCGTCTGCTCGGAAAAGGAGATCAATCAGCTTATCACCCTTACCTACGGAACCCAGACAGGGGGGTTGCAGCAGGTCCTGGACGGGATGGAGGATGTGGCCGTCGCCGTCCAGGAGGAGCCCGCGCCGGCCGATACTGACATCCACGTCAGCTCGCTGCAGGGAATGGCCGAAGAGGCACCCGTCGTCAGGATCGTCAACTCCATCATCGCGCAGGCCGTCCGTGACGGGGCAAGTGACATCCATATCAGTCCGGAGGCGGAGAAGACCCAGCTGAGATTCCGTATCGACGGGAAGCTCCGCGAGGTTCCGTCGCCCCCCAAGGCCCTCATGCTCCCCATCGTGTCGCGGCTGAAGATCCTTTCAAACATGGATATATCCGTGTCGAGGATACCGCAGGACGGGCGGTTTACGGTGAGAATGGACAAGCGGGAGATCAACGTCAGGACATCGTCGCTCCCCACCATCTACGGCGAGAATGTCGTCCTGCGCCTCCTCGACATGAGCGCCGGCGTGTACTCCCTCGAACAGCTGGGGATGTCGGTCGCGGACCGCAAGAAGATAGAAGCGACCATCGTCAAACCGTACGGGATGATACTGAGCGCCGGGCCGACCGGCAGCGGGAAGAGCACGAGCCTTTACGCCATCCTGAAAGAACTCAACAAACCCGACATCAACATCATCACCCTGGAAGACCCCGTCGAATACCGGGTCGATCACATACGCCAGGTCCAGCTCAACCGCAAGGCGGGGATGACATTCGCCAGCGGGCTCAGGGCGATACTCCGTCAGGACCCCGATGTCATGCTGGTCGGGGAGATCCGGGACGGCGAAACGGCGGGACTCGCCGTCCAGGCCGCCCTTACCGGCCACAGGGTCCTGAGCACCCTCCACACCAATGACGCGGCCGGGACCATTACGCGGCTCACGGAGATGGGGGTGGAGCCGTTCCTGATATCGTCGGTTCTCCTGGTTTCGTTCGCCCAGCGCCTCATGCGGACCGTCTGCCCGTACTGCAAGGAGCCCTATACCCCTTCGCCGGATGCTCTCAAGGCGTGGGGGCTCGACCGGATTGAGGGCGCCGAGTTCCAGCGCGGAGCGGGATGCACCCAATGCATGAACAGCGGGTATAAGGGACGCACCGGCATCTTCGAGGTCCTGCAGATCGACGAGGAGATCCAGGAGATGATCCTGAAGGGGATGACCGCGCAGGAGATCACGCGGGAGGCGAAAGAGGCGGGGAAGCTGAGGACCCTCAAGGATGACGCCGCTGACAGGGTCGTCAGGGGTATAACGACGCTCGAAGAGGCGGCGTCGACGGTTATGGTGATGTAGGAAGAAAGGGCGGGGGATGCCGGACTTTTTTTACAGGGCCATCAACCAGTATGGCGCCGAGGTCTCCGGTTCCATCGAGGCGCAATCGGTCGAAGTGGCCCAGCACCTCCTGAGTGAGCAGGGGCTGATCCCTTCCGACGTGTCGGAAGAGAGCCTCGGGTCCCGCACCCTTCTGGCCGGCATACAGGCGAGGCTGGTGTCGGTCACGATGAGGGAACTGATCCTCTTCACCAAGCAGTTCAAGACCATGCTGATCGCCGGTCTTTCGATACTCAAGGTCCTCGAGATACTGGAACACCAGACCCGGAACCTGAAACTCAGGAAAGCCTTGGGTTCCATGACGGCGGAGATACGGGAGGGGTTCGCCCTGCATGAGGCCTTCGGGAGACACCCCGGCATATTTCCCCCGCTCTATGTCAGCATGATCGAGGCGGGGGAATCCAGCGGCACCCTCCCCGACGTCCTCGATCGCCTGGTCTACATACTGGATCATGAGCACAAGGTTCGATCGGACATCAAGTCGGCCCTGCAGTATCCCATCATGGTGGTGGTGGCCCTCGTCGTGGCCTTTTTCGTGCTCCTCACCTTCGTGATTCCCCGGTTCGTGGCGATATTCACCAGGGCAGGCCTGGACCTCCCCATACCCACCCTCATCTGCCTGTATCTGTACCGCCTGATCTCCGAGTACTGGTACCTGCCCCTGGGCGGACTGATCCTTGCCGTCTTCGGCCTGAGACACTGGTTCAAGACCGAGCAGGGGAGATATGTTCGGGACCGGCTCATCCTGCAGATACCCCTCATCGGTCCTCTCTTCGTCAAGGCGGCCATGTCCCGGTTTGCGAGCATCTTTTCGATCCTGCAGGCGAGCGGCGTCACCGTCCTGAGCGCCCTTGACATCCTCTCTGGAACCATCGGTAACGCCGCCATCAGCCGGGAATTCTCCGGGCTGAAGGACAAGATTCAGGAGGGGAGAGGGATATCCGAGCCCCTGAGGTCGTCGAAATACTTCACCCCCATGGTGGTGGATATGGTGGCGGTGGGAGAGGAATCCGGGGAGCTCGAAGAGATGCTCCGCGTGATCGCGGTCCACTATGACGATGAGGTGGAGTACGCCGTGAAGGGACTGTCTGAGGCGATCGGGCCGATCCTGATCGTTTCCCTCGCGGCGGTGGTGGGATTCTTCGCCCTGGCGATTTTTCTCCCCATGTGGGACCTGACGAAGATGGTCAAGTAGCGCGGCTATGGGGGTGAAACGGGTAAAGATTGCGGGCGCATGCCCGATATATCGGGAAAGAGACTGCTCATCCGGTGCCGTCGGCGGGGGTGAGCCGGAGGGTGGGACGCATCCGTTATGAATCGCACGGTACGGAATCAGAGGGGTCTGACGCTGATCGAGATCATCGCGGTGCTGATCATCATGGGTGTCCTGGCAGCGGTGGCCGTCCCGAAGTATCTGGATATGACGGCGGATGCACGGAATCGAGTTCTGGAGGGGGCCCTTGCGGAGGGAGTATCGACCGTCAACGTCGCGTACGCGCGGTTGATGCTGTCGACAGGGGGCACCGCGACGACGGGCGAGATCGCCGCCAAGGCGAATGCGAACAGGCCCGCGAGCGACGAATTCAGCTACACCTTCGCGGCCGATTCGACGGGCGTCCTGATCACGGTGGGAGGCAAGGCCGGTTCTGATTTCTCCGGAATGACGGCCACAGGGGCGTGGATAAGTTCGGATTCGGAATCGACGCCGACTACGACCACCATCACGACCACGACCACGACCGTTCCGGCACACGGGCCGCCGTGGGGCGGCGGTGGGCATGGGGGTGGTGGTGGACATGGCGGTGGGGGAGGGGGTGGTGGTGGACATGGCGGCGGGGGAGGGCCGTGATCGCCTTTCCGGGGGCTGCCGTACGTGTGAGGAAGTGGCCTGGGTGCCGGACTGCCGGAGAGAGGAGGGATGCATGCGGAGACGGGGAGCATAGGGCGCGAATGCTGAGAAATAGAGGAGGGAAAGTGTTGAAAAGAAACCGAGGATGGTATATACGACCCTCATGAGAGGGGCGGTAACTAAGGGAAAATATCCCCAAAAGGAGGATTGTCGGATGAGAGATACGGTGAGGAGCCAGAGGGGTTTTACGCTGATCGAGATTATCGCGGTTCTGATTATTTTGGGCATCCTGGCGGCGGTGGCCGTCCCGAAGTATATGGACCTGACGGCTGACGCCAAAAACCGGGCCTTGAAGGGGGCGCTTGCGGAGGGATTGTCGACGGTCAGCCTTGCCTACGGCAAGTTGATGCTGTCGACCGGCGGTACCGCGACGACCGCCGAGATCGCAGCCAAGGCAAATGCGAACAAGCCCGCGAGCGACGAATTCAGCTACACCTTCGCGGCTGATTCGACGGGCGTCCTGATCACGGTGGGAGGCAAGGGCGGTTCTGATTTCTCCGGCGCGACGGCCGTTACCAAGACCTGGAAGATGCCGTGAGGCGATGATATCCGGCTGTTACTGAACCTGGGTGAGGCAGCGCGTTTCACCCAGGTTTTTGTTTCCGGTTATCGCTGTCGCGGGGCGTCGCTGAGCCGCTGTTCCTGATCGCGCAGGCTGCCCGTAATGATGGCGACGAGCCCTTCCGGATTCGGTGTGTATGCCAGAGGCCGCGTGTCTTTCAGGACGCCGCCTACAAACGCGTGCCACCCCTGTGATCCTTTCAGGCACATGAGCCTCCCGATCGTCCGGGAAAGGGCGTCCCGGTCCCCGCTTGTGTCATACAGCTCGATCAGCGCAAGGTTTCCCTCCGGATCGTTCGGGTGTTTCTCGATGTACCGTTCCCAGTAGACCGTCGCCGGCCGAGAGCTGCCCTTTCTGCGGAAGGCCTCCCCCAGAACGCACAGGGCGTTGTCGAGATTCGGGTGGAGCGACAGGGCCCGCCGCGCCTCCCGGATTGCCTGGTCGTACTTCCCGGCCTTCAGAAGGACAAAGCCCATGGTGTGGTGGAGATAGGCATTGTCCGGCCACAATGAGAGGGCTACCAGGAGCGTCTTGCCCGCCTCGAACAGATTTCCCTTCAGGATGTGACATATGGCCGTGTCGTGATAGGCGGGCCAGTATCCGGGGTAGGCCTCCAGGGCCGACCGGAAGAGCTCCAGCGCCCTGTCGGACTCTCCCTTCGCATGGAGATGATACACGCCGAGGTTGTACAGGTTGACACCCCGGTTCAGGAGGTTGGTCTGCCGGTCGATCTCCAGGGCCCTGGAATATGCCTCGTAGGCCTCTTCGTATCTGCCGAGATCCCAGTAGGCGGCCCCCAGGTTGTTGTAAGGACGGCTCAGCGCAGGGGTCTTCTCCACGTTGTCGGACCAGAGGAGGAGGGGGGATTGAAAGATCGCGTTGCGAACGACGACGGTGTGCCCCTGCGCCCAGAGAAGAACCGCGATAACACCCGCCGCCGTAAACTGGAGCGCCTTCCGGTACGAAAAATAATCCAGGACCCGGATGATAAAGACCGCCACCGGGACGAAGAGGCACATCGACGGGATGTAGTTTCTATGTTCGTAGATCAGCTCAAGGGGAAGAAATGAACTCTCGATGACGTGATTCAAGAGGAAGAAGAGGACGCAGAAGGCGATGAGGGGCCTCTTCCGGGCGCCGTATACGGCAAGGGTGATGAAGGCGATGATCAGGGCGATGGCCGGCAGGGTGTCCCAGGGTGTCAGGAGCGATTGTGACAACTCGATATCGTGGATCAGGGTCAGGCGGGAGCTGATGGGGTACAGGAGGAGCGTAACGTACCAGACGATGACCCGGGGCTCCGTGAGGAGCCGCTCCGTCAGGGTGAACGGCCTGTTCCGGTACCCGTCCAGGAGGGTGGATACATCGGTATAGAGGAGGCCGGCCGCCAGGACGGCGAGGAGCGCCGGGATGAGGAACATGACATTTTTTTTGATGCTCTCGCGTGTTACCCCCTGGATCAGGAGCAGGTCGTAGAGCCAGATGCTGACCGGGAGCATGGCGGCGTTCTCCTTGGCGGCGAAGGAGAGCAGGGCCGAAAGGGCGCTCAGACCCCAGAACAGCCCCCGTCGCCACGGCCGGTCGGCGGTCCGCCCTTTGAGGTAGAGATACAGGGCCGTGATGTAGAAGAGGCCGGCCATGCTCGCCATCCGCTGGACGATGTACGTCACCGCGGTTGTCTGCACGGGGCTGGTGGCCCAGAAGAAGGTGGCCAGAAGCGCGATCCCGTAGGCGGAAGAGCCGTATCGTCCCCGCACCGTCGGGAGCTTCAGCGTGTTGTACAGGAAGAGGAAAAGGAAGACGGATGCCAGGCAGTGGATGATGAAGTTGACGATGTGGTACCCGACGGTATCCAGCCCGCCGACATAGTAATTCAGGGCGAAACTGAGGTACGAGAGGGGGCGCGAGATCTTCCCCTCCGGCCCGTGGAAGGTCTTTTTGAGGTCGGGCCAGTCGAGGGTCTTCAGAAAGATGTTCCTGTTTTCGACGATGTTCGGCGCGTCGTCGAACTGCCACGCGCCGTGAAAACTGTTGGCGTAGATGACGATCAGAAAGAAGAAGAGGACGATCCCGGCAAATGCGTACCTCCTCCACTCGGGAAAGAACCGCTCGGTATGCAGATCGAATCCGTCGTCTCGCGTTATCACGGCTTGTGCCCCCTCAGTTGCCGGGCGAGCAGAACGCTGAAGAGCGGCCCCAGCGTGAAGATGGGGATCAGCGAGGCGGCCCGTATAAGGAGTGAGGCCATGAACCCGATCCCGGCCCCCATTCCCAGAAATTCAGACGCAAGCGTGGCGATAGCCTCCGAGACGCCAAGGTTTCCGGGTGTCACCCGGATGAAGATGGAGAGACCGGAGAATATGCTGATGATAAAGGGCGCGCCGAACGGCACGGGACTTTCGGAGAGTGCTCCGAAGGCCAGCCAGAACGCGATGCCGCCCAGGAGGATGGTGGCCAGGGTATACAGGAAGAACCTGATCAGGAGAGAGAAATCTCTTCGGATCAGTATCCATCCCTCAAAGGCGCTGTTCAGAAATCGTACCAGGGAGTTTTCTCCGGGTAACCTGAAGGCGGGAATCAAGGCGCAGAAGGAGAGGATCAGGAGCATCGCCGCAAAGAAGAGGATCACCTCTCCCCGTGAGGCGGACCCTTCCGCGAAAAGGACCGCGGCCGCGATCCCCGCAGCCCCGGCGACCCAGCCGTATATCAGGTAGGTTGCCGCGATGACCGACACAAATTTAGCGTACGGGAAGGAGTGGCGGAGCTTCAGGTACGATGCCCGGGCCAGCATCCCCCCGGCAAAGGGGGTGATGTAATTCCCCATCGCCGTGACGAAGGGGAGACCGAACCATTCCCCGGCGGTCAGGACGACGCCGAACTTGGACGCGACCGCACGCAGCAGGATGCCGTTGGAAACATGAAAGAGGAGCACGATTGCGATCAGGGCGACGGTCGTCCCCGGACGCACGTGCTGGAGGTATCCAACGAGATGGCGCTGAGAGGCGAGAGCGGCGGCCATGGCGGCGACAGCCACCCCCGTTCCGATAATCACCCATATCCGTCTTCTTCCCGCCATACGGTCACTCCACATACCGCACCCGTTACGCGTGCTCATGGAACCAGAATCCCCCGGAGGTTCTCCTGTATGCAGCCGATTGAAAAACGCTCCTGGTAGAGACGGAGTCCCCCTTCTCCGATCGCCGGCAGCCGGTTACGGTTCTCGAAACACCAGCGGATCGCCCGCGCGAGTTCCTCTCCGTCTCCCTGCGGCACCAGGAGGCAGTTCTCCCTGTCCCGAAAGCCGCAGTCATCCCCGGCTGCGCCCACGATCACGGCCTTTCCCATGGCCAGCGCCTGCAGCGCCTTTCCGGTAACGACGCGGTACCCCTGGCCGGTGCCGCCGAAGGGACCTCCCAGACAGACGTCCGCCTCCCGTATCAGACCGGGAAGGCGCCGGTAGGGGACCCATCTTCGGTGGGAGACATGGTCCAGCCCCAGCCGCTCGATCGTATCGTGGAAGGCCCTCAGGGGTCTCCCCCTCCCTCCGATTACGGAAAACCGTATCGGGGTGTCCCGCAGTATCCGCGCGGCCTCCAGGATGACATCGATTCCGTGGAGCGGAAGAAAGGAGCCGTAGAAGAGGACGCGAAAGAGACCGTCCCCGTCCCCGGGCGCCGGTGCTGACGAGGGCCTGAACAGCTCTTCGTCCGTTCCCACCGGTACCGCGTGGATCTTCCCGGCATCCACCCCGAAAAGGCCGGACAGGTGCGAGCGGTGCAGGGGGGTGTCCGTGAGGATGATATCCGCGTGCCGGAGGATCGATCGTTCATAGCGGCGGATGATCCCGGCGATCGCCCCCCCCTCTCTGACCCGTTTTCTCTCATGCACCAGGCTGTCGTAGGGGGACATGAGGTGATCGAGGATCAGGGGCTTCCCCCGTGTCAGCATCCGGACGATCCAGAACAGTTCGTACCCGCGAAATCCCAGGATGTAGCAATCCGGGTCTTTTCCTGCCTTCAGGGCCAGGAGCCTCCGGAGGGTCTGCGCGTACCGCCGTATCCCCCGCGCCTCGTTGACGGCCGTCACCACCTCGATGCCGGGTATCCTGCGCAGGGCCTGGAGGAGACTCGCGGTTCTCACGTACTCCGGGGACCGGTAGGAGAGGATGTAACATGCCCGTATGGTGTCGTTCCCGCTCGGCATACGATTACCGGCAGACCCTTCGTTCGATATGTTCATCCCGGCGCATCGCGGCCCCGATCATCCCCTTTGAAAGATCCCGTCCCGTCGAACCGGAGCTGCGCCACCTGTTCCGAGACGAGCCCCACCATGAAGACCACCACCGATACCGTCATCAGCATGGCGGAGGTCGGCCCGTACCGTTCCCCCATGCAGAGTATCTTGAAGAGGCCGTACCCCAGCCCCGTGAGAAACATGACGGCGCTGACGGGGAGGAAGACCCGCAGGGGTGAGAAGAGGGTCGCGATCTTGAGGATGATCAGGAAGAAGCGGATGCCGTCCCGTATCGGCCGAATCTTGCTGTCTCCCACGCGGGGGCCTGTCGTTATCGGGACGTAGACGAGACTGTATCCGGAGCGGGCCACCGCCATCGTAATGGTCGTCGGGTATGAAAAGGTGTTGGGGAGGAGCGGGACGAAACGGCGGGCGACATCGCCCCGTATCGCCCTGAAGCCCGACGTCAGGTCTTCGATTCTTCGCCTGCACATGTACGTGGCAAACCGGTTGTAGAGCCCGTTCGCCGCCCTGCGGAGGAGGGGCCGCTTCGATTCGCCCCCCCGAGCCCCGACCGCCATATCGTAGGTGCCCATCATCTCCAGCAGGCGGGGGATATCCCCGGGCGCGTGCTGTCCGTCCCCGTCGATCGTGACCAGGATGTCCCCCCGGGCGTTCCGGATCCCCGTCTTTACCGCCGCCCCGTTGCCGATATTGTACGGGTGAGACAGGACGCGGGCGCCGGCCCGCCGCGCCTCCGCGGCCGTCTGGTCGTCAGACCCGTCGTCGATCACCAGGATCTCGTAGACGCGCCCCGTCGCGTCCATGACGCGGCGCGTCTCCTCGACGACGCCGAAGATCCCTTTCTCCTCGCGATACGCGGGGATGATGATGCTTAACTCCGCCACGGACACACCCTCGTCTCCTCCGGTTCGATGAACTTCCCCGGTAGGTACTGATATACAGGAAGGAGCGATATTTGCAAGCAGATTCTGGGAAAAACATTGACATTACGGCATGGTATCCATATAAGAAGTACAGAGCGGAACGGCGCCGTGCAGGTATCGAAAAGGGCGCCGCACGAGGAGGAGGAGATGGGCGATGTCTCTTCCATGTTGACGGGGGCCGGGAGGCCCGGACGGGGAGGCCGCCGCGGTTTCACGATGGTTGAAGTGATGGCGGTCGTCATCGTCATCGGCATCGTGGCCGGGATTGCCGCGGTGCGGCTTACGTCGACGGACACCTACGCCGTAAAATCGCAGCTCGCCATGGTGAAGGCTCACCTCCGCTACGCCCAGGCGCGGGCGATCCATTCCAATACGGCATGGGGGATCAACTTTGCCGGCACCCGCAGCCATGACGGGAGGATATACAGCAATTACTGGCTCTTCACCGACGGGGACGACGAGACCCCGGTGCCGTTCCAGGTGGAGGACGATTCCCGGTACGTGGTGGTGTTCAGCGACGGCTCCGTGGGGGTCTGGCCGCTTGCAATCGGGACGGTTGCGGCGGTGGAGTTCGACGAGTGGGGCAGCCCCGGTTCGACCTCCGTCACCATCGCGACGGATGCCGGCGATATCGTGATCACGAAGAATACGGGCTATATCGACTGACGGCACGCAGCGGGGGAAGGTGACTGGCATGGGGGAGCGATCCACGCTGAGAGAGACGGGCGGCAGGGGAAGTTCCCGTCTCCGCATCCGCGATCAGGGGGGGAGCGTCCTCATGGTCCTGATCGTCACCATGATCATCCTCTCCGTGCTGGCCGCCGCCCTCCTCCCCACCCTCTTCACCGCGCAGATGGGTCAGATATCGGCGAGCGGAGCGATGCGGGCGTATTATCTCGCCGAGGCGGGAGGACGGTATATCCTGCCGCGGCTGGGGGAGATAGCCGACGGGGAGCATACCTTTAAGCTCTTTAATGGAGAGACGTTTTTCAAGATAAACAAGGTATCAATCGCGCAGTTTACGTCAACCGGAGTTGTCAACGAGGGGTCGAGCCTTGAATCCCGCGTTACGATAACCTATACGCTTCCCGCCGGGGGGGACATACCGGACGAATTTCCCGACGGGGCAGATTCCTTCTGGAACCGGTGGAACGGGTACTGGTGGCTGTCGGGGCTTGCCTGGCCCAACACCACTATCAGCCTGATAACTGGCGAGTACTATGTCGACAATCTGGACATGGCAAACAATACCACACTTACCGTTACGGGAGACGCGGTTATCTACGTGGGGGGAAATACGAACATAGGGAACGGCGCCACTATCAGCATAGCCTTCGGAGGGTCGCTGACGATATATGCCGACGGCAATATATCTATCGGCAACGATTTCAACGGCAACTTGTCAGGTTCCCCCGATAGTTTTATTCTGTACGGAACCTCCGGTTGTCAAACAATTCAGATCGGAAACAACTTTGAGGCATATGCGGCGATATATGCTGCGAATGCCGATATAACGGTTGGAAACAATGCCGAATTTTATGGCGCCCTGGTAGGCGGTACGCTTGCAATTGGTGAGAACAGCTCTGTTTACAATAAGTTTGAACAGTACTTCACGCCGAACTAAACCGGGGCAGAAAAGAGACGTATTTGATGGGACGTTTTAATCAGAACGGTTTTTCCTTGCTTGAGTTTATCGTGACCCTCGTCCTGGTCGCGATCGTGGGGGCCATGGCGGTCTCGTTCATGGGAACGAAAATGACGCAGGGCGGGAGAACCGTCGCCTGGATGAGGGATGAATTCGAGCTGTCCCGTGTGATGGAGCGGATGCTGGCCGATTACCGGGCGGAGCTGAGCGCCGGGACCCTTGACCTGGCGGCCTTTATCGGGGGCAGGGACACTGCCGTGGAGATCAACGCCCTGTACGGGTCCGACATCGACGAGGTGCAGGCGGCGGCCACGGCCTTTCAGCCCGACCCCGCTCCCTCTGATGATTACACTGAGGCAGGCGCCGACGGCGCCGTACAGAAGGTGACGCTGAAAAAAGGCGAACAGACGCTGGTCACGCTCTTTACCGAGTAGCGGGGCATGATGGTGCGGGAGGAATACGTGCGGGGAGAACGAGGGTTCACGCTGATCGAGATCATCGCGGTGCTGGTACTGACGGGGATACTGGCCACCGCCGCGGGGATCGGCATCATGCGGGGGATAGACGGCTATATCCTCGCGAAGGAGACGACGCTCCTCAGCCAGAAGGCCCAGCTGGCCCTGGAGCGTATGCGCCGAGAGATGGTCCAGATCAAGACCGTGACGGCCGCCAGCGCCTCCTCCGTCGCCTTTACGATACCGCCGGGGGCGGAACCCTCGGGGAGCCGGGGGATCGGTCTGTCCGGGAGCGCGGTCAGGATCTCCGTGGGATCGACCGACTGGACGGCCGGGGACATACTGGTCGACGGCGTGGACGGCTTTGTCCTGACCTATTACAAGGGAGACGGGTCGGCGTGGACGACCGCCGACGAAGCGCGGGAGCTGTCGATGATACGGGTAGAGCTTGCCCTTGAGCACGCCGTACGGGATGTGCCGTCCCTCTACTTTACCGCGTATGTGAACCCGCGCAACGCCGGGAACCCCCTGAGCTCCCTGGCTGCCGCCGCGACAAGCACGACGACCACGACCGGGACGACTACCACCACGACCGGCACGACAACTACCACGACGACCAGCACTACCACGACGACGACCACGACCAGCACTACCACGACGACGACAACGACCACGACCACCACCCTCCCCGCGCCCCAGTTCTGGGAGTACAGCTGCGACACGGTCGAC
>ENA-ORXD01001138-ORXD01001138.1-sediment-metagenome-genome-assembly--contig:-NODE-1138-length-24549-cov-4.400008_pt1 | contig 24549 bp, 15 predicted proteins | sample MGYA00237862_ERZ511471 | MGnify/ENA metagenome assembly ERZ511471
CGGCGAGGAGGTCACCCACGATGAGCTGGGCGGCGCCGTCGCCCACGCCACGAAGAGCGGTGTATGCCATTTCGCCACGGAAAACGACGAGGACTGCATCAACAGGATCAAGACGCTGCTCTCCTATCTCCCCGACAGCTGCCACAGCCCGCTGCCTGTCGTCGCGTGCACCGACAGCGCGGACCGGGAATGCCCCGAACTGGACGCCATCGTTCCGGACAAGGCCACCCGGGGATACGAAATGAGAAAAGTCGTTCAGGCCGTCGCGGACAACGGCGAAATTTTCGAGCCCCACGAACTGTGGGCCAAAAGCATGCTCGTCGCATTCATCCGGATCATGGGGAAACCGGTGGGCGTCATCGCCAACAATCCCAGGAACAGCGCCGGGGTTCTCGACGTGGACGCCTCGGACAAGGCCTCCCGCTTCATCCGGTTCTGCGACGCCTTCAATATCCCCCTGGTGACCTTCGCCGACGTCCCCGGCTACATGCCCGGAACGGAGCAGGAGTGGGCCGGGATCATCAGCCACGGCGCCAAGCTGCTCCATGCCTACTCGGAAGCCACGGTGCCGAAAATCACCGTGGTCACCAGGAAAGACTACGGCGGAGCCTACATCGGAATGTGCAGCAAGTACCTCGGAGCGGACTACGTCATGGCCTGGCCGTCCGCCGAAATCGCCGTCATGGGCGCCGAGGGGGCCTGCAACATCGTATACCGGAAGGAAATCTCCAGCGCCGCCGACCCCGCAGCAAAGCGGAAGGAACTCGTCTCGGCCTACGAGGAGCAGTTCAACAACCCGTATTTCGCCGCAAGCCTGGGAATCATCGAGGAGATCATCGTCCCCCGGGATACCCGCAAGCGCATCGCCGTCATCCTGGACGCGTACCAGGACAAGAAGAAAGAACTGCTTCCCAAGAAACACAACAACATCCCGCTGTAATAAGGAACTGGAATCAAAGGAAGGGGGCCCGGCCGGGCCCCCTTTTTTCATTCGAAGCGAAAAGCCGCCCGCGGCCGCTTACGTCCGGAGGGCTTCCGCCAGGCGCAACTGGAGAACTTCCAGGGGCAGGAGGTCGTAGACCCGGTCCAGTTCCGGCCCGGAGAGCCGTCCCGTGAGCGCGGCCCGCAGCGGGAGGAACAGGGCCTTCCCCCGTTTTCCCGTCTGTTTCGACGCGCCGCCCGCCCATTCCCTGTAGGGTCCCTTTCCGTCCCGCGAAAGGAGCCCGGCAAAGGCCCCCACGACCTCTTTGCTTTCCTCCTTCTTCAGGAGGGCGTCCGCTTCCGGGTCGAAGGCAACGGAAGGTGAGAAAAAAACGGGAAGGAAGGGAACCGCGTCGGCCAGGGTCTCCACGTTGAACCGAAGGGCGTCGAGAACGGCGAGCACCCGTTCGCGGCCCAGGGCGTCGGGATCGCATCCCGCCCTCTCGAGAAAGGGGGACGCCGCATCCAGGAGCCGCTCCGGCGACACCTGGCGAAGATAGACCCCGTTCATCCACCTGAGCTTCTCCCCGTCGAACACGGCCCCGCTTTTTCCCGCCCGCTCCAGGGAAAACCGGGAGACCATCTCTTCCGGCGGGCAGATTTCCCGGCCTCCCTCGAGGGAACTCCCCAGGAGGGCCAGGTAATTCACGAGGGCTTCCGGCAGGAACCCCCTTTCCCGGAATTCCCGGACGGAAACGGAACCATGGCGTTTTCCCAGTTTGGAACGGTCCTCCCCGAGGATGAGGGAGTGGTGCGCGAAAGAGGGGGGCTCCCAGCCAAGGCTCCCGTAGAGCATCAACTGGAGGGCCGTGTTGGAGAGGTGGTCCTCCCCCCGGATCACGTGACTCACCTCCATGAAGTGGTCGTCGATGACGACTGCGAAGTTGTACGCGGGGATGCCGTTGGACCGGACGATGATGAAATCCCCCATGGAACGGGCATCGAAACGGACGGGGCCGCGGATCAGGTCCCGGAATTCGACCGTCCCCTCCCCCACCCGGAACCGGTACGCGGGGCGCCTTCCCTCCCGTTCCATGCGTAGCCGATCCCCCGGACCGAGATCACGGCAACGCCCGAGGTAACGGGGAGCCTCCCTCCTCGCGAGAAGGGACGCCCGATCCGCTTCCAGTTCCTCGTCCGTGCAGTAGCAGGGGTAGGCCCGGCCGTCGCCGAGGAGCCTTTCCAGCCAGGGGGCGTAGAGTCCCATCCGTTCGGACTGGCGGTACGGTCCCACGGCCCCTCCGCGGTCCGGTCCCTCGTCCCATTCGAGGGCCAGCCATTTCAGGGACTCGAGGATTTCCTTCTCATACGTCGCGCTGGTCCGCTCCCGGTCCGTGTCCTCGATCCGGAGAAGAAACGTGCCCCCGTGATGGCGTGCGAACAACCAGTTGAAAAGCGCCGTCCGCGCGTTCCCCACGTGGAGATATCCCGTCGGGGACGGGGCGAAGCGGACGCGGCAGCCCCCGGACACGGATCAGGCCTCCGCCGTTCCGACGAGGACCACCGCCATGGCGGCCACCCCTTCCCCCCGGCCGACGAATCCCATGCCTTCGTTCGTCTTGGCCTTGACATTGACCCGGTCCAGGGGAATGTTGCACACGTTGGCGATCTGGGCGGCCATCTTGGGGAGATACCCCCTCAATTTCGGCTTTTCCTGGATGATCGTGGCATCGATGTTGAGAATTTCGTATCCCAGGGTTTCCGCCCGTTCCCGGACCCGGATCAGGAGCTTCAGGCTGGAGATGTCCTTGTAGGCCGGGTCCGTGTCGGGAAAATGCTTTCCGATATCCCCCTCGCCGACGGCGCCGAGAACGGCGTCGCAGATGGCGTGGAGAAGGACATCCGCATCGGAATGCCCCATGAGCCCCTTTTCAAAGGGGATCTCCACCCCCCCGAGAACGAGGGACCGTCCCTCCACCAGACGGTGGCTGTCATATCCGATTCCCACTCTGATCATGAAACCCGTCCCCGCCGGTTCAACAGATATTCTCCCAGGAGAAGATCCTCCGGCGTCGTGATTTTGATATTTTCCTCGGCACCGCGGATGATGCGGACGGGCCGGCCCGTCCGTTCCACGAGGGACGCCTCGTCGGTGCCGTAGAATCCGTCTTCACCGGCCCTGCGGAACGCCTCGAGAAGAACTTCCCTCCGGAAGCCCTGGGGGGTCTGAACGGCCCACAACCGGTTTCTGTCCAGGGTCTTTGAAACCAGACCGTCGTCCCCGGCGGACTTCACCGTGTCCCGCAGCGGAATGCCCGGACAGACGGCCCCCGTCTCCCCGGCGGCGCGGATGACCGCCTCGATCAGCGCCGGCGTGACGAAGGGGCGGGCCCCGTCGTGGACGAGGACGATCCCGTCCCCCTCGCCGGTGAGGGAAAGCCCGTTCCGGACGGAATCCTGCCGTTCCCTGCCTCCGGCGGTGACCGATGCAATCGCCGCAACCTCGTATTTATCCAGGATCTCTTCGCGGACGAAGGGGATATCCCCTCCGGGAACGACCAGAAGGATCTTCCCGACGAGGGGGCATTCCTGAAACCTCCGAAGCACGTGAACGATGAGGGGGATGCCCCCGAGGGGGAGATACTGCTTCGCACGGGATCCTCCCATTCTCGTTCCCGAACCGCCGGCGGCCACGATGACCGCGACGCCGCCGATCCTCCCCGCGTCTCCCTTTTCCATGCTCCCCGTTTCCCGCACCGGAAGCCCGGCGGGACCGCGGAGGCTTCGCCGGCCCGCCGAAAAAGGAAGAGGTCCGAAACGGAAACCCCTTCCGGACCTCTTCAATTCGAATATCCGTCACTCCTCGCCATGGCCGGCATTCTTCACGCCGGAGAAGATCATCCTCCCCGCCGTCGTCTGAAGCACGCTGGTCACGGTCGTCTGAACCGTCTTTCCGATGTACTGATTCCCGTTGTCCACGACAACCATGGTTCCGTCGTCGAGATAGGCGACTCCCTGTCCCGGTTCCTTCCCTTCCTTGATGATCTTGACTGTAATCGACTCTCCCGGCAGCACCACCGGTTTGAGAGCGTTGGCCAGTTCGTTCACATTCAGGATCCGGATCCCCTGGATCTCGGCGACTTTGTTCAGGTTGTAATCGTTCGTGATGATTCTGCCGTTCTTCTTCTTCGCCAGAGCGACGAGCTTCGCGTCGACCCCCTTCAGCTTCGGAAAATCATGGTCCGTGACGTCAATCCGTATCCCGGCGCTTTTCTGCATCCGGTTCAGAACGTCGAGACCCCGGCGTCCCCGGGAACGCTTCAGTGAATCCGACGAGTCGGCGATCTGCTGGAGTTCGTCCAGTACGAATCTGGGAACGACGAGGACCCCCTCAAGGAATCCCGTATCGCACACATCGGCGATCCGGCCGTCTATGATGACACTCGTGTCCATGATCTTGTAGTCGACGGGAGCTTTCGCGCCGGCCTTCGGAGAGGAGGAGGATGATGGAAACTCGAATTCCTCCGCTTTTTTCGATCCGAGAACCAGTCCGAGATATCCGAGGATGAAGGTTAAGAGGACGTATATATAAACAAAGGGAATCACTTCCTGTTTCTCGATGGCCGGGATGAACCGAAGTCCATACGCGAAAAGAAAGGCCATGAGCAAACCGACGACCGTTCCCGTAACGCCTCCGAAGATGACCCTAAGGGACAGCTTGCGGATGGCCTGCTCCATCTGGATCACGAATAATGCCATTAAGAATCCGGCAACGACACCGATCAATGAAAGCGGGAACCCGTGATAACTCTGGACGATGAAATAACCGCTCGCGGCGCATGCGATGATGAGCAGAAGTCTGATGAGCAGTTGAAACATGTATCCTCCTTTCAGAAAAATGAAAAAAACCAGGTTTTCAAAGAGCACGGAAACCCGATATGGAAATACGGTTCCCCCTCTCTCTCGGGAGCCTTCCGGGTACGTCCCGCGGAACGTTTCCGCTGCGGGACGAACGGGACCCCCGCTTCCCCGGAAAGGGGGAAAGCCGCAATCGTATGACTTTCTTCAAAATCCCCGGACAAAGAGCGGGGGGCTGCACTAAATGGCGATAATCGCGTTCAGATCGCTTTCGATTTTCGTCTCTTCCGTTTCGCTGGCAATTGAAAGTTCCTTGATCAAAAGGCTTTTCGCCGTGTCCATCATCTTTCGCTCGCCGAAAGAAAGATCCTTGTCGAGTTTCAGGCGCAGAAGGTCCCTCAGCACCCGGGCAATCTCATAAACGGAACCGGTCTTGATTTTTTCCCAGTATTCCTTGTATCTTTTGTTCCAGGTCTGCTTGTCCACGGTGATGTTCCGCTCGCTCAGGATCTCGTAAACCCGGGGAATCTCCTCCCGGGTGATCAGGGTGCGCAGACCTACGGAACGGGCCCCGTTTTTGGGAATCATGATTTTCATGTTGTTCCCGAGGATTTTCATCACATAGAAAGACTGCATGCATCCCATGATCTCACGGCTTTCAATCGATTCGATCACTCCCACGCCGTGGGCGGGATACACAGCCATGTCTCCTACCTTGAACATTTTTTCGAACACACCTCGCCCCTGCTTGATATTTCCAAAGGACATACTCTTATATAATAAAACTGTTAAAAAGTCAATTAAATACCTGAAATTAGAAATTTGTCTTGACTTTGCTGAAAAAGATACGCTAAAGAGCGCTTCTCGGAAAAAAAAGCAGATAGTTAGCAGAAAGGAGTCGAAATGGCAAAGGTTGAATCGGCATCCATCAGGAACGTCGCCGTTGTAGGACATGGCGGAACCGGCAAAACCTCCCTGTGCGAATCCTTTCTTTATGTCAGCGGCAAGACCGAACGTCTCGGCAAGGTCGATGAGGGAACCTCCGTATTCGATTCCGAACCGGAGGAGCAAAAGCGGCGCATTTCCATCAGCATCGCCTCCAACTACGTCGACTGGGAAAAATGCAAGGTCAACATCATCGACACGCCCGGGGACGCCAATTTCTTCATGGAAACAATGAACGCCCTCCGTGTCGCCGACGGGGCGGTCGTCCTGATCGACGCCGTGGGAGGCGTTGAATTCCAGACGGAGAAGGTATGGGCCTTCGCGGGGGACCTCTCCATGCCCCGGCTCGTTTTCATCAACAAGCTGGACCGCGAAAGGGCCGACTTCTTCAAGGCCTTGGAAAGCGTGCGGTCGAAGCTCAAGGTGAAACCCACCGTATGCTTCCTCCCCATCGGAAAGGAGGACGCCTTCCGGGGACTCATCGACCTGATCCACATGAAGGCCGTCACCTTCGAGGAGGGCCGCGGAAAAGGGAAGCGGACGGACATCCCGGCGGATCTTCTCGACGACGCCAAGGCATACAGGGAAACCATGGTGGAAGACATCGCCGAGTGCGACGAGGCCCTCATGGAAAAATACCTCGAAGAGGGGGAACTCGGGGTCGAGGATCTCACCAACGGCCTTCGGAAGGCGGTCCTGTCGGGCAGCGTCATCCCCGTCACCGCGGGGGCCGCGACCAAGTCCATCGGCGTGTCCTCCCTTCTCGACATGATCGTAAATTACATGCCCTCCCCCCTGGACAGGGGCGACATCGCGGGAAAGAAAGGAACGACCGGCGAGGAGATCTCCAGGAAGCCGGATCCGAACGCCCCGTTCTCCGCCCTTGTCTTCAAGACCATCGCCGATCCGTACGCGGGCAAGCTCACCCTGTTCAGGGTCTTTTCGGGAACCATCTCTCCCGATTCGATCATCGGCAACACGACGAAGCGGGTCACGGAGAAATTCGGAAACCTCTTTCATCTCGAAGGGAAGCAGCAGCGTCCCACGGACGCCGTCGTCGCGGGGGACATCGCCGCGGTGGCCAAACTGAAGGAGGCCGCCACGGGGGACACCTTCTCCGACGAGAAGAACCCCATCGTGTACGACAAGCTCCCCCAGCTTCCCGCCCTCATGTCCTTCGCCATCGGTCCCAAGGCGAAGGGGGACGAGGACAAGATCATCAGCTCCCTGAACCGGATCCTCGAAGAGGACCCCACCCTGAGCCTCCGGAGGGACGACGAGACGAAGGAAATCATTCTTTCCGGCATGGGGCAGGTCCACATCGAGGTCACCGTGGAGAAGCTGAAACGGAAATTCGGCGTGGATGTGGATCTCCGGTCCCCGAAGGTTCCCTACAAGGAAACGATCAAGGGGAAGACCCGGGTACAGGGACGCTACAAGAAGCAGTCCGGCGGAAGGGGACAGTACGGCGACACGTGGATCGAGATCGAGCCCCTGCCGAGGGGACAGGGTTTCGAGTTCGCGGACAGGATCGTGGGCGGGGTCATCCCGAAACAGTATATTCCAGCAGTGGAAAAAGGTATCGTGGAAGCCATGGCGGAAGGCACCGTGGCGGGATACCCCACGGTGGACGTCCGGGTGGCCCTCGTGGACGGTTCCTTCCACGCCGTGGACTCCTCGGAAATGGCCTTCAAGATCGCCGGCTCCATGGGATTCAAGAAAGGCATCCTCCTGTGCCAGCCGACCCTCCTGGAACCGATCGTCAACATCGAGATCGAGATCTCCGACGAATACCTGGGGGACGTCATCGGGAACCTGAACAGCCGCAGGGGCCGCGTCCTCGGCATGGACAGCAAGGGGGGGAACCAGATCGTGAAGGGCCAGGTGCCGCTCGCGGAAATCCTCACCTACGCCGCGGACCTGCGGTCCATCACGAGCGGACGGGGGACCTTCCGGTACGAGCACTCCCACTATGAGGAAGTTCCCGCGCCGCTGGCCGAGAAGATCATCGCCCTGGCAAAGAAGGACAAGGAAGAGGAATAAGGCTGTTGTTCACCGCGGGAGTCATCACGGTCAGCGACAAGGGGTCCCTTGGGGAACGGGAAGACAAAAGCGGTCCGGAAATCACGAGACTGCTTTCCGAGCTTCCTTTCCTTCAGGTGGTGGCCACGGACATCGTCCCCGACGAGGCCGACCGCATCCGTCTCAAGCTCACCGAATACACAGACGCAAAAAAGATCGCCCTGGTGGTCACGACGGGGGGGACCGGCGTGAGCCCCCGGGACGTGACGCCCGAGGCGACCCTCTCGATCCTGCACAGGGAAGTCCCCGGCATGGCGGAAGCCATGCGAAGGGAAAGCGCGCAGAAAACCCCCCACGCCATGATCTCGCGAGCGGTCGTGGGGATCCGCGGCACATCGCTCATCATCAATCTCCCGGGCAGCCCCGGGGCCGCCCGGGAGAACCTCGCCGTGCTTCTCCCGGCGCTGAAACACGCCCTCGAAAAGATCCAGGGCGACCCCTCGGACTGCGCCTCCTGAAGGGGGACCGCCGTCACCGCGGGAACCGGCACCGTCGTTTCAGCAATCACCCCGTCAAGCCGGCAAAGGGAGCGCCCACCGGGAAGAAGGTCCGGGAATTCAGGCGGCCCCTTCTTCGTGACCGGCTCAGTGATCCCGTATCCCGCTCACGGCATCCAGGAACCCTTCCGCCGGATCCCGCATCGCTTCCAGTTCCCCTGAGACTGTTCCGGCGTCGGGGAAACGGCCCGCCAGGCATCTTTCCACCATGCGGACGGCCTGGTAGAAGTGATCGCCCTTTACGGGATCGGCACGCCTCAGGTCCAATGTGATCGGTACCAGCCCCAACGGAACGATTCCCCTGAAAACGATCATGTTCTCGATCACGCTTCGCCAGATGTTCTCGAATCTGCCGGCGTACCGGTCGCAGATCTGACGGGCGTCCGCAAGGATCCCCCGGATCCCCGGCGGCATCCGGTTTACGCTGCCGGCAATCACCCGGAGGATGGCCGCGGCGATCCCCTCCTGATGCTCCTGGACGGCCGGCAGGTCTTCGGGCTCGGGCGGGTGTTCCAGGAGCGGCGTCACGGCGTCCATGACCTCGCGCCCCAGCGTCTCGAGATAATTGCGGCCCAATCCCGCGAACAGCTCCCGGAAGGTTTTGCTGGCAGGGTTGTCCCCCCGCAGCACCGTCTTGGGATCCGTCAACTCGTTCAGTTCGTTGAGAAGCGCCGCCCGGAACAAGGATGCATCCTGCCGGAGGTTCCGGGCCAGGTCGAACGCTTCGATCCGGCATGCCCCCTCCGGATCCACCCGGGCCGTCATGTGAAAGGCGACGGGGGATCCTGCCGCACTGACGATGTCGATCAAAAGGTCCGTCCCGTTCGGCCCGCGGCGCACCTCGACCTGCGACCAATCGTATCCTCTCGTTAAAAGGCCCATTGCGTCCGAGGCAAAGAGGTAATGCCCGAAGGAGGCCTGGGTGAAGAAGCGGCAGGCGGTCAGGGCCTGTTTCTCATTGGCGGACAGCTCCCGGACCGCCCGGACCAGTTCGTCGGCCATGTCGCCGGCCGCATCGTTGAATTCCCTCGATCCCGTCTCCAGCGTCATGAGACGTCTCACGGGATCGATCGTCAGAAAAGGGTCTTCACCGCCCCTTTCGACGACGACCCGGCAGGAAGACCCGAAGCGATGAAAATCCTTCCGGACATCTTGCAGCGTGTCGGCGATTTCGTTCCGGCTGAATTCCACATGCTGGGGACCGGTGAAATCCCGGATGTCCAGAACATTGTAGCCGCCGATCCTGTCCATCAGCGTCCGAAAAGGAATATCGGAGAGAATCGTCCCGCTTTTGAACCGATTGCGCAAAGCCTCCTCATCGTTGCCGCCGATCCGCCCCTCGATGGCGGGCATTTCCCTCATACGCTCGCTGAAGGCGGCAACGGCTGTTTCCGTCATGCGCCAGGCGTAATTCTCCCGGTTCACATCGGCGGGCATGTCCCCGCCGAAGACGCCCCGCCACGCGCCGGCCGGGGTGATCGGGCCCCCGTCGATCCCGTTTCCGAGGATCTCCCCGCGGCCGTTGACAAGAAGGGCCGCCGCGGTCAGTACCTGTTCCGCCCTGTCGCGATTCTCCGGCGGATCTCCCATGATCTCAAGGATCAACTCCGCCAGCCGGCCCCGTCCCGTCCAGTCGTTTCCGGTACGTTCGAGCACCGTCCACGGGTCACAGGGGGCGTCATGACAGCGAAGGGCGATCTCCCGGAGCGCGTCCCTCCCGGGCCCCGCAATCTTCCCCCCTTCAAAGGCCCCTTCGATGCCGGCCAGCCGGCCATTCAGGTCCGTAAGAAACGACCTTATTTCCTCTCCGGCGGCATGACGGGCCTCTTCCGCGGAAACCGGACGAAAGACGCCCTCCGGATCGGTGACCAGGGCATCGATGGCGGACGACACCTTCCCCGGCAACCGGGAGAAATCGATCCCCGAAGGATCGAGGTCCTGCGGCATGTTCGATTCATTCCACACTTCATCAAAAACCAACTTGTATCCCGCCTGTCCCGGCCCGGAAAACAATTCCCTGATGCGGCTGCTCTGATTCAGGATCGCGAGTTCCCTGAGTTTCGGCCGGGCCTGCCGGTGGTAGGCATGGTCGATGTCCAGGCGGTTCCGCCCCCCGTCGCCCGCTTCCCGGTCCTCGAGGAGATATTGCCGGAGTTCGTCGCGGATCCGGTCGATGTCCTCACTCCGCAGGGTCCGGCGGACTTCCTCATTGAGATGGAACGCTTCATCGAACGGAGTATCCGCCAGGAGCGGACCGAACCCGTATTCGTCACGGGAGTTGTCGGCGCAGATCCTGCTTGCGATCGCCTCGTTGCACCGGATGTTGTCCCTGAGCATGCGGTCGGCGTTCCGGAGCACCTTATTCACGTCGCGGCCCCGGAGCGGCTTCCCCCGGTCGATTCGCTCCCGAAGCCTGGCATTTGCCAATCCCAAGCCCGAGGGGCCGTACCGGTTTCCGACGAGACCGACAAAGGCTTCCGCGGTTTCCCTGTTGCGCCGCGCAACCTCCTGTGCGGCGAGCCCCCGGATCGTTTTACGGGAAGACACCTGCCAGAACTTCCATCGACTTCCCGTGGCGTGGAGGCCTTTCCGTTCGTCTCCGTCCACGAAGCGGATCTTCCCGCCGGTTTTCGCGGCGCTCCTGAAGTGATCCAATGTCACTGCCATGGCCCGTTCCCCCTTCTTCGCCCCTGCGGATGAACCGGTCCTTGCACCCCGAACGGAACCGGCCGCCCTGTCCGGGTTTTTCCGGCCGCGTCCGCTCCGTCTTTCTTAATCCCTTCCTTACCGGTCCCGTCACGATTGACGAACTTGTAAAAAGGCAGATCAACACTTTTTCGAACGGCAAAGGAAAAAGCTCCATAGGCAAGGCGCCCGATTCCCGACGATTGAGGCGTACTTCCGGTACGCCGCAGGAAGGAGGGATGAAGGGCAACGAAGCATATGGACTTTTTCCGAAGCCGTCACGATTGACGAACTTGTAAAAGACAGATCAACACTTTTTCGAACGGCAAAGGAAAAAGCTCCATAGGCAAGGCGCCCGATTCCCGACGACTGAGGCGTACTTCCCGTACGCCGCAGGGAGGAGGGATGAAGGGCAACGAAGCATATGGACTTTTCCCGAAGCCGTCACGATTCGCCCCGCTCCGAACCGGAGCCCCACCGTGGATTCCGGACCAGGTGAAAGACGTCGACGGCATAGTTCCCGTCGGCCTCGATCCGGGCCTCCATGCGAAAATCCACGGGCCCGTCTTCGCCCGTGGCGACGCGTGCCCGAAGGGCATCGTTGCCTTCGGGCACGATCTCGAAACGCGACAGGATGTGTTCGTCGATATGGTCTCCCAGAAGGCCCTTCGCGGCGTTTTTGTACAGGATCCCCGGGGCCTGGGTCAGAAACAGGTTCGCCGTTCGCGCCTGGGCGTCCCCGGCGGAAAGATCTCTCACCGCCCGGACCAGTTCCTCTCCCATGGCCTCGATTTCCTCCCGGTACGCCCGCCCCGCCTTCCCCGCAAGGCGGCCCGGGGGATCCATTTCAAGCGGCGACCGGTCCCTCCGGCCGATGAAGATCCGGCATGGGGGCCGCCAGCGGTCCAGGTCGACGCGTATCTGTTTCGGGCCGTTCCCGAGATCTTCGCCGTCGCACCGCAGCCGCGGCGGGGCGGCCAGATCCCCGATCTCCAGGGCCCGCGATCCGCCGAACCGGTCCATGAGGACGGGGAAGGGAAGACAGCCGTCGGTGACTCCGAAGTGGAGGCATGCTTTCGCGTCGAGCCGGGGATCGTTCAAAGGGGGCGTCTCGCCGTAGCGCCGTTCGAACCTGTCGAGGGCGGCTGTGTCCATGGTTCCCGCCAGATCCCGAAGGGCCAGGTCGCCGGGCGCCTGCTCGCCGAAGACGGCCCGCCAGGTCCAGGCGGGGGTGACGGATTCCCCGCCGTCTTCCCCGGCGATCCGCCGCCAGCTGTTGGCAAGGATCGCCGCCGCCCGGATGTCGACGCCCCTGTCGCGATCCCCGGGCGACACCCCCTCGACAACCGGAACGATGCACTGGGCCATTCGCCCCTTCACCGCCCAGCCCGCGGGGATCCGGTCCAGCAGTTCCCACACCTTTTCATACCGGAGCGCCGCCGCCCGAAGGGCATTGCGCTGGGGTCCGGTAACCTCGCCGATTCTCAGGGCGCCGTCGACGGCGTCCAGCAGGGGTCTCATGCCGTTCAGGTATGCACGGATCCGGTCCAGGGCGACGTTCATCGCCTCGGTCCGGGAGACGGGCCGCCAGGCGCCGTTCTCTTCCATGAACCGGCTCTCGATGCCGGTCATGATGCGCCGCTTCAGCCTGCCCAGGTCGGCCTCCGCCGGTGACAACACAACTCCCGACTGGCGCGCCATCCCCTCGAAAGCGTCGTCGAACTCCTTCCGTCCCGGGGTGGAAAAGGCGTCCCGGACGCGGCAATCGTAAGCCCTGACGGCCAGTTCCCGGAGATTCGGCCCCGCCAGCGCGCAGACTTCCTCAAAATCCATCGGCCTGTTACCGCCGCGACCAGCCCGGTCGTCCTCCAGGAGAAACCGCCGGAGATCCGCCCGGATGACGTCAAGGGTCCGCCGGTCGAGGGATTCCCGGACCTCCCGGTCCGGAATACCGGCGACGAGCCGGTCGAACAGGCTTTCGGCCTCGCCGGGCGTTCTGAAGAATCGTTCCACGATCTCCCGGTTTCCTCGATAGCCCCGGCATTCCCCGCGGGATTCCAGATGCCGGATCACCCGTTTCACAAAGCCGGCCAGGAGGGGCCCGCCCACCCCCGAACGGGGGGTCAGCATTCCTTCCGCCGCCATCAGCCCGGACGTGCCGTATTCGCGGCCGATCTCGCGGAGGAAGACGTTTACCGTTTCCCGGTTGCGTTTTCGAATCTCCCCCGAAGGGAGTCTCCAGACCGTGGTCCGGTCGCCCGTGAACACCCGCCAGAACTTCCAGCGGCTTCCCGTGGCATGAAGACCCTTTTCCTCGTCGCCGTTCCGCAGGCGGATTTTTCCGCCCGTTTCGGCGGCGGCCGCGAAATCCCTGAGCGTCACCTTCATCCGGATTCTCCTTTCCTCGGCCGGCGGGCGGGGCCCCTCCGGGAGATCTCCGGCGTGGTCCCAAATCACGCCCGGATGAATTCGGTACCGGATTCTCCGGGCGGCGGCCCTTCCGCCGGTTCCGCAACGGCGTCGGACGGAATCCTGGCGATTTCCCCGATCCACCCCTCCACGTGGTTGACAAAGGACTCCAGACAGCCGATGAAGTCCTGGAAATCGATCCGTTCCATGTCGAAGGTCCTGAAAAAGACCACCTCTCCCGGGTCCGGGTCGACGGCGAAGACGGCCCCGCCGGTCCCCTGCCCGAAGAGATTGGCCCCCAGGAGGCGAAGGCTGAGCGCCTCCAGCCCCTCACCGGGAAGGGGGGAAAGGATCGTGTACACGTGCAGGACCTTTCCGTCTTCCGCCGACTCGAAATCGACGGCGAACTTCCCGTCGAACACGAGACGGCACACGCCGTCCCCGTCCAGTTTCAGGCCTTCCAACCCCATCTGTTTCCCCAGTTCCGTCAGAAGATCGGGAATGTTCATGCGTCTTCCCTTCCTTTTCCATCCCGGCTTGGTTCATGCGGCGGGCGGCCGGTCGGCCCGTCGGCGACTTTGAAAGCGTATTCGTAGGTGCACTTCGCCGGATCGAGCCTGAAATCGTGCCGGGTAATGTCCATTTCGAGAACAAACCGGCCCCGGCTCGTACCCTCCTCCAGTTTCACCGACGATGTGCCGGCCTCGTTCATCAACTGTTGATACCGCGGCTCGAAGACCGATTTCATGCGGATCGCTCCCGCTCGCCGGGATCTCGAAAGGAGGAACCGGGACGGAGAGGGGGCGCGGGGATCCACTCTCGGGGGGTGGCAGTACGGTGTGCAACGCCGGCCGTCGGCCATGGAGACGGGATTGATGTCTTTATCGTGGAAGAGGAGGTCCCACAGGACGGTTGCATGGGTGGTATAGCGGGAGACGTTGCGGAGAAGCTTGGCGTCGCCGCCGCACAGCTCCCTCAGCCGGTCGATGCCGCGGAGCACCGACTCGTCGCCGGGAGGATCGACGGGAAAGACCCGCTCCGGCTCTCCTTCCTCCAGGCGGACCTCAATTTCCAAACGGTTGCAATCCGCGTAAAACTGATCGCAGACCCCGCCGTTGCGGCCCGAAATGACGGCGTCCCGATCGAGTCGTATGTTCGCCATGCGAAGCCGCTCGTTGCACAGACGGAGGGAGAATTCGGACAGGGCCCCTTTCCCGGCCCCGTATCTCCAGGCGCGGTTCGCAATGAAGCTGTCGAGGATCTCCCGTTCGGCCGGATGGTCCCTCCCCTCGGGCACCGGTTTCATCGAGCCCGGCCGGAATCCCCTTCTCACGAGTTCCCCGTTGACGGTATCTTCGAGGAGGCGGAAGGTGTTCTCCAGGTCACGGGCCTCCAGGCGTTCGGCCATTTCCATGCCGTTCCTGAAATCGTTTCCCTCGCCGGAAGCCCTCAGCCGGACCATGGCCCGGAGATTCCGCACTCCCGCCGTCTGCAGCCGTCCCCGCAACCGCAGAAGCTGCATGTCGTTCATGGATCCGGGGTCGATCGGATCCGGGTTCGCCCCCTCGGCGCTTTCGTATAGACTTCGCGCCGCCTGCCTGATTCCGTGAACCGCTTCGAGGGCCTCTCCCGTGCCGGGTTTTCTCTTCGTGAGAACGGCCAGAGCCCGCCGGACCGCCGCTTCCGGGGTGCGGACATCCGCCCCCGGCGGCGCCACATTCATGCAGGTGCGCTTGGCGAGGGAGTTGAAAAACATCCTCACCTTCAACCAGGCGATCGACCGGGAAGCCCGCGGTGCGGCCCCCGCGCCGATGCGGACCTCCCGCCCGTCCCTCACCGGAGCGACGCGATCCGCCGCGCCGGCCTGCACGTTCCGAGTCCCTTCCGCAACGGGACGGCACATGGCTTTTTCACCCTTGTCCGTTTCTTGAAAAACGGGTTCCGGCGCACGGGGCAGAACGCGGGATCGTTCTCCGGTGCCAGGATCCGGAGCGGCCCGGAACGCCGGCGCGCCGGAATCACGCTTTTGTACGATTATTGATTCTTCGGGGCGGGTATTGCTGTCAGCATTATGCCTTTGCAAGTATAATGCCACGATTTCCGGGCCCCGGTGGAAAAGAGGATAAAAAATGCAACTGATCGTATTTAATGATATTATTGGCGGACGGGTTGACGGAACCGGCGAGGCGATGCATCGCCGGTTCCGAAAATCGGGATGACGGGCAATCCCATCACAGCCGGGCCGGACCGGCCCGCAGCAAAGACAATCCTTTCCCCATGCGGAATCCCGAGGTCATCCCCGGACCGGTGAAACTCATCGATGGAACCGGGAAAATTGACCGGTCCGACCCGGGACGGGGTTTCGGGTTTTTCCCCCAGCGGAACGTCCGCCGCCCGGGTCCCCCCGGGACCGGGAAAGGGGCCAGGGGGAGGTACCCGGGAAACGGGACGTCTCAGGATCACGGGTGTGGCGTCGGGGGCCTCGCGACAAGGATCGCCATGGGAACATCCAGCGTCTGCGGCTCGTCCTGGCCGTAATGCAGCCTGATGACGTGCTCCCCTCCCTCAGTATCGCACGGCATCACCATAGTGAAGCAAACGGACGTATCCTCGACAATGACATCTCTCACGGTGATCGCGCACGGGCCGCCGTCCTTCCGGCCGACGGTGACGTCCGTGATCGGGGACAGGTATCGGCCCCTGACGCACACCGCCTCGGTGGTCGTGACCTTCCGCGACGGCGGCGGAAGGACAAAGGGAGAGGGCGGCTCCAGGCCCGCCGCCTCCATGACCGCGAACGCGGCGCCGCCGGACTCCTGACCGTCAGCATTCTCCACGGTCACCGTCACGACACACGGCCTGGAAATGTCGTCCGCCGGGATGGATGCGGCCAGTTCTCCCGTCTCGCCATCGTACCGCGTCTCACGTGACGCGAGGTTCCAGCGGACCTTCGAGCCCTCCTTGAAGTTCTTCCCCGTCACCTTCAGGTCGAACCCCCCGCTCCCCGCCTTCGCCGCAGACGGTTTGAGGCTCTCGATCTCCGGGCATGAGGATTCGACCGTGAAGGTCACGGCGTCCGACATCCCGCCGTCCGGGTTCTCCACCGTCACAAGCACGATACCCGGCTCCAGGATGTCCCTCCACGGGATGGTTGCGACAAGCATCGGGCTCTCGTATTTCGTCGTCCGCGGATCGCCGTTCCAGAGGACCTTCGAGCCCTCCTTGAAGTTTTCCCCCGTCACCTTCAGGTCGAACCCCCCGCTCCCCGCCCATACCCGGGACGGATCAAGACCTGTCACCTTCGGAGCGGGCCCCCTCCGGTAGACCATGAATATCATACTGTGATGCTGTTCATCGCCGTTCCTCACCCCCACCGCCTTGGTTTCCTCATTTTTCCCTGCCATGTCGATGTAGACGTCCCCGGACAGGATGGTCGCCGCGAGTTCCGTCGCGTTCATGTACCGTGTCTCCCGCGGCGCACCGTCCCACTCGACCACCGCGTCCTCCCAGAAGTTCTCCCCCGTCACCTTCAGGGTGAACCCCCCGCTCCCCTCCCATGCCCAGGACGGAGCAAGGCCCGTTACCTTCGGAGCAGGACCCTTTTGCTTGACCTCGTAATACACGATGTTCGACTCCTTACCGTCGCCGTTTCTCACCTTCACCGTCGCGGTTTTTGGATCCAGGACGTCAAACGACAGAATGGTCGCCACAAGTTTTGCCGGGTCGATGGACTGCGTCACCCGCTCCGCGCCGTTCCAGAGGACCTTTGAGTCCTCCCCGAAATTCTTCCCTTTCACCGTCAGCTTGAAGCCCCCGTTGCCCGCCCACCGAAAGGGCGGATCAAGCCCCGTCACCTCCGGAGGGGGATCCGCCGATACGACCGTGAAGGCCGCTGTCGCGCCGCTGTCCGCCGCAACATTCCCGCCGGTCCCAGGATCGGCCGGCAAGCCGCCGCTCCTGCGGCTCCCGTCAAAGGCCACGAGCGCCGGGTTGTCCCCGGAATCGGGTCCGCCGTCCCCATGCGCCGCGCACGCCCGGTCGCAAAACGCCGCCAGGACGAACAGCGCGACGGCAAGGATCAGTACCCCCCGGCTGCAAACCGCCGAGGGATGCTTCCACGGGGTTTTCCCTTTTCCATGATTTCTTTCATGCTGAATGAATTCCATAAGGACTGTTTCCTCCCTTGTGTATTTTTCACGTCAGGCCTGCCGGCGCCGCATCCGGAGAACACAGGCCGCTACGATACGGACCGCAAGGACGATCATCCCCCGCTCGTTCAGGGCCGGGACTGCCTCCTTTCCCATTCCGGCACCATGCACCCCGCCGTCCGGGCGCCCTCCGGGTCGATCAAGGGAACCTCGGGGGGGAACCCGTGGAACCGGTGGGCGTCAAAGGTCACGGGTGGGGCGCCGGGGGTCTCGCGACGACGATCCTCATGGGGACCTCCACCGTCTGCGGCCGGTCCTGGCCGTAATGCAGCCTGATGACGTGCTCCCCTCCCGCGGTATCGCCCGGCATCACCATGTCGAAGCGAACGGACGTCTCCTCGACGAGGACATCCGTCGCTGTGATCGCGGACGGGCCGCCGTCCTTCCGGCCGACGGTGACGTCCGTGATCGGGGACAGGTATTGGCCCATGATGCACACCGCCTCGGTGGTCGTGACCTTCCGCGACGGCGGCGGAAGGACGAAGGAAAAGGCGGAAGCTTCGACCCGGGGGAGGTCGCCGAGAACGAAAAGTTCCCCTTTCATGGGAATGTAAAGCCGGTGATTGAAGACGAGAGGGGACTCGAAAGGAGCGCCCATCCGCCCGGGAAGCGTAGCCCCCCAGATAATTTCACCCGTCGTGCCGTCGATGGCGAAGACATTGTCATGGCCGGATTCACCGGGCTCCTTTCCCAATCCCGTGGTCACGGTATAAACCACCCCGTCGTATACGACGATGTCCGACGTGATTCCGAAATTCAGGTTCGTTTTCCATCGAAGCCTGCCGGTGGCGATGTCGACGGCATACACGTGCCTATCCGCGCTTCCGAAGAAAAGGGTGTCCTTCCACAGGGACATGCCGGCGGTGGCTCCCATGTCAGGACCGAACCAGGGATGGACGTAAAGCGGCGGATCGCCGTACCTGTCGCCGACACCCGGTTCCACGGAATCGTCCGGGCGGTCTCCGCAATCATGCCCGGTTAAAGAGGGAGGAGGCGTAAAAAATGGCTTGCTCCAGATCTTACGCCCCGTAAGGAGTTCCAACGCCCAGACGCTCCCTATGGCGTCCCCGACGTAGACGATCCCGTCCCGTACCGCCGGAGTCGCATAGATCGGGGCGAGTGCTCCGTCTATCTTTCTATCCCCTTCCGTCCACAGTTTCCGCTGCCACTTGCGATTCCAGGAGCCGCCGCCTCTGCCGTGGTGGCCGCCGTTTTCCCTTTGCAGGGCCCAAAGCGCCGGCCCCTGACTCCAGTACATGTTCGAGGGCGCAATCAGAAGAAAGTCACCGGACACGACGGGGGATGCGATGACGTAGTCCTCGAAATAGCCCTCATGTCTCCAGACGTCCTCCAAAAGAATCCCGGCGGTCTCGATGTCGGCGATCAACGTCAGGGTCTTCTTCTGCTCGATCCGATCCCAACCCCATTCATCCTTCAGCATGTAATTGTAAGGATTGGTGTTGGTAAAAAACAGCCTGCCGTCCGCCACCGCCGGGGTCGCATAGCCCCAGCACAAATTGAGATAGGCGTAAAACGACGAGGCGAAGTACCCCATCTTGACCCCCTTCTTATTGCTGTCGTCTTCGACGCAGAAAAGAGTCTTCCGGTCCACGAAATGGAACTGGCCCCGCATGTCGGTGACGAAAAGACAGTCGCCGGCGATGGTCATGTCGCCGCCCATCCACACCGACGCGGCGAAATATCGTTCAACGATCGTCTTTCCCGTATCCGGATCGACGCGGTACAGGTAGACCGGATTGGGATATGTTTTGAGATTATTGTGCTGATCGGAAACCCACGTCTCGGGGCACTCCCCCGACTCAGCGTAATAGAGTTCGCCGTCATAGATGACCGGCGTCCCGGCGATCATCATGGTGAGTTCCCGGTCAATGGTGAATGTCTTGTCATGCCATGTCTTTTTCAACTTTTTCGTCCAGACGACGTTGGGCGCGATGACGCCCTTCCCATCGCCGAAGCCGTCGTACACGCCGGTATTGGCAAGGTCGAGCCGCTGCTTCAGAGGAATCTCCCAGCCGTACCGATCCTTCTGTCCAGGAAGCCCCTCGTCCGCCTGTTCCGCCCATGCCCGGTCGCAAAACGCCGCCAGGACGAACAACACGACGGCAAGGATCAGCACCCCCCGGCCGAAAACCGCCGGGAGGTGCTTCCACGGGACTTTTCCTCTTCCATGATTTCTTCCACGCCGAATGCATCCCATAAGGACGGTTCCCTCCCTCATGCGTTTTTTACGTCATGCCGGCCGGCGCCGGCGCATCCGGAGGACGGCGGCCGCGCCGACGAGGACCATGAGGACGATCATCCCCCACTCGTTCAGGGTCGGGATGACCTGCTCCCCACCCTTCCCGCGTACGATAAAGTTCATCCCGTTCGACACTTTCCCGGACTGTCCCGCCGTCCCCGGGTTGAACACCGTCACCACGTGCCGTCCCGGCACGGCCAGATCCGAGGCGGGCAGGACGGCGGAAAGTTCCGTCCCGCTCCTTACACGGGTCGTCTTCCGTTCCCTCCCGTCCCAGAGCACCCGGGCACTGTCCGCGAAACCGTATCCTCTCACCGACAGGGTCAGCTCGGGATCCCCCTCGACGGCCGAGGACGGGGAAATCCCCGTCACGACCGGCGTGGGAACCGCCGGCAGCGCATCCTCGATTGTGAAGACCACGCCGTTGGACACCGGACCGTCGCCGTTTTTCACCGTCACCGTCGCCTTTCCCGCGGACACGATGTCGCCCGACCCGATCTTCGCATCGAGACGGACGTCGCTCACCCAGGTCGTCACCCGCGACGCTCCGTTCCAGCGGACCACGGAGCCCTGGGTCGATCCCGAGGACCCCGCGAATCCGCTCCCCTTCACCGTGAGGGTGAACGACGGGCTCCCCGCTTTCACCGACGACGGAACCAGGCCTGTTACCTTCGGTGCGGTGGCTGGCGGATCAATCGTAAAGGCAACGCCGTTCGACACCTGGCCGTCGCCGTTCGCCACCGTCACCGTCGCGCTTCCCGCCTGAGAAACGTCGCCCGCCGGGATGGATGCCGTAACTTCCCCGGCACTCTTGTATTGCGTCTCCCGGGCCCCGCCGTTCCACCGGACCTTCGAGGCCGAACCGAAGTTCTCCCCCTTCACCGTCAGGGTGAACGCCCCGCTTCCCGCCTTCACCGAGGACGGCTCCAGAGACGTCACCTTCGGTGCGGCGGCCGGCGAATCAATCGTAAAGGCAACACCGTTCGACACTTTGCCGTCGGCGTTCGACACCGTCACCGTCGCGCTGCCCGCCTGTGAAACGTCGCTCGCCAGAATGGATACCTCCAGGACCGTGGCGCTCAAGTACCGCGTATCCCGCTCCACGCCGTTCCACCGGGCCTTCGAACCCGAATAGAAGTTCTCCCCTATCACCCCCAGGGGGAACGCCCCGTTCCCCGCCTTCACCGAAGACGGATTGAGGAGCGTCACCTTCGGGGCGGGATCCGTTAAAATTTCCATGAAGAGCGCCGTCACGTCGATGTTTGCCATGACGTTCCCGTCTATTCTCGGATTGGCCGTCGAGCCGTCGCTCCAGCGGTCGAACCGATACCCGTCGTCGGGCAGCGCCCGGACCTCCGTTCCGCTTCCACCATGCGCCACGTCCTGGGTTGCACTTCCGGAGATCGAGCCGTTGTCGCCCGCGCGGTAGGTCAACGTGTACCGGTTGAAGGCGAACCGGGCGACGAGGGTCATCCCGCCGGAAACGCCATGCACCGTGAGGGGGTTCTCCGTCGAATAACGATCATCGTTCTTCGTCCATTCCTCGAAGTGGTATCCCGTCGGTGCGACGGCCGTCACCGGCGAACAGTCGCCGCCGAGGGGAACCGTCTGGACGGTTTCCCCCGAAAGGACCGCCCCCGGTGTGCCGTCGGTCTCGAAGATCACCGTCGCGGTGTCCTGTGTCCGGACATACCGCCACAGGTCGTTCATGAACCCGTCGTTCCAGGTCGCACCCGCGCACTGGCCGCCGAAAAGCCACAGGTTCCCCGAAGCGTCGCCCCAGCAGGCACACGCCCCCTTGGCGACGGGCGTGTTGTCCGGGCCGGGCGTCCCGGGTGTCCCGTAGATTCCGGCCCCGTCCGCCTTGTCGGAACCCTTCATCCAGGTCCAGTCTCCCGTGACGGGATCGTAACGCCACAGGTCGTTCAGCCACCCCTGGTTCCGTTCCCGGTCGAAACCGCAACCGCCGAAAAGCCACAGCGATCCGGCGACGTCCGGCCAGACGACGGCGTAATTTCGCGCCCCCGGGGTGTTGTCCGGGGCGGGCGTTCCCTGCGTTCCGTAGTTTCCGGCCCGCTCCGTCCTGTCGGAACCCTTCATCCAGGTCCATCTCCACGAGGAAGTTTCAAAACACCACAGGTCGTTCAGATCGCCCCTGTTCCCGTACCCGTCGACGCCGCAGCCTCCGAAGAGCCACAGCCGGCCCGCTCCGTCGCTCCACGAGGCGGCGTAGTTCCGCCCCCCGGGCAGGTTCACGCTGCCCGGTTCTCCACGATTTCCGTACGTTCCCTGCTCATCGATGCCCGTTCCGCCCTTCACGAAGGTCCAGGACACCGCCGCCGGATCGCACCGCCACAGGTCGTTCAGCCATCCCTCCTCATTTGCAGCGTCGCGACCCCAGCCGCCGAAAAGCCACAGCACCCCGTTATTATCCCTCCAGGACACCGCCGCCTCGCGGCCGCCCGGCGTCCGGCCGGTCCCGGTATCGATGGTGCCCTGGTTCACCTTGTCGGAACCCGCCATCCAGGTCCAGTTCCCCGAGGCCGGATCGTACCGCCACAGGTCGTTCAGAAAGCCCTGGTTCCGCTCCCCGTCGAAACCCCATCCCCCGAAAAGCCACAGCGCCCCCGAGGCGTCCCTCCAGGTAACCGCCGCGTAACGGCCCCCGGGTGCATTCCCGGGACCGGGCACGCCCATCGTGCCGTAGGATCCGGCCGCGTAGACCCCGTTCCCGCCCTTCATCCACGTCCATTTCCCCGACGCCGGCTCATACTTCCACAGGTCGTTCAGGGAGCCCTCCCGCCCCATGCCGTCGAAACCCCATCCCCCGAAAAGCCACAGCGCCCCCGAGGCGTCTTTCCAGAACGCCGCAACGGCCCGCGAGCCCGGCATGTTTTCAGGGCCGGGTTCCCCCATGGTCCCGTAAACCCCGGGGCGGTTCGTCTCCTGAGAACCCGCCATCCAGGCCCAGTCCCCCCCGGCGAAGGCCGTCCCCCCAGCCAGGAAGAACATGAGGACAATGCAGGCGGAAAGAAGCCACGCCCCGGAACGGCTCGCCGGAAGAAGCGGAAATCGGCGGGCCGCCCGTCCCGCCGCCGGCCCCGACCCATCGCCGGGACGGGCCGTTTCAAGAATTTTGCCGCCGGTCAAACCGGCCTTCTCCGAATCCATCCGGCTGAACCTCATATTCACGCCCTCCTTGTCACTGTCTTTGCCCGGATCGTCCCCGCCGGACGATGCCTCCCCCGTTGCCGAACGATGCAAATCGGCGGTTCATGGACTGCGGTCTTCAGGGACGATTCCTGACACCCCTCCCTATTACAAGTTTCATGCGAGGATGTTACTATATGTAATTACTAGACAATAACCGATACGCCCTCCACCGCTGCGCCCATGTTGGCACCGGTGAAGTTGGCGGTTGCCAACCTTGACGGCTTCGTAAAAGTGTTGCATTGGCCTTTTTACGACTTCATCAACCTTCCGCTCCTTTCCGGGACCGCCGCACCGGGTGCCCGGGAGAAGATGTCCCCCCGGGCGGAACACGGGCAAAAGACAATTCCGGCTGGTTCACCCCATAATCCGGCCGATTCATCCATTATCTTTTGATTTCGCGCGGTCGATTCCCTAAAATTTCCCCGGCAAAAAACCGAGGGAAGCCGCTCCCGGAGCGGCGGACCGGCATGGCCTGTCCGGATCCTCCGGATCGGGGCACGGACCGCCGGGGGACCTCGGAAAGCGGGAGGAAGCGTGGAAGGAAAGGGAAAGGGGACCATGGACGCGCGGACCCGGCGCTACCTGGATCATCTGGCGGACCTTTGCGAGAGGATCTCCATGAAAAAGGCGGCGGGCGAAGAGGACGATCTTTTCGAGTACACCAAAACGTCCGAATATCCGGGGATCGTCGCGCGGATGGCCGAGGCCTTCGGGATGATGATGGTCAGCAAGGATGCGAACGAGTACTACATGGAGCAGGTGTCCGAAGGTCTGAACAAAGTCCGGAAGGACTTCACCGCCGCGAGGGAGCGGCTCAACTCGGAACAGTTCGTCTTCTGGAAGGAACGCGCGGAGAGGGAGAAGGGGCGGCAGCCCGTCACCATCGTCGGAAGAAGCAGGCAGATCCGCGATATCGTGAGACGGATCGAGAGGGTCGCCGACCTTGCCTCCAACATCCTCATCACCGGCGAAACGGGAACGGGAAAGGAATTGATCGGAAAGGCGATCCACCTCTCGGGCAAGCGCCGGGAAATGCCTTTCGTCGCGATCAACTGCGCCGCCGTTCCCGAGCCCATTTTCGAGAGCGAGATTTTCGGGATCGAAAAAGGGGTCGCCACGGGCGTGGGGAAACGTATCGGAAAGCTGGAGCTTGCCCGCGGCGGAACCATCTTTTTCGATGAGATCGGGGACATGCCCTTGAGCATCCAGGCCAAGGTGCTGAAGCTGCTGTTGAATCTTCAGATTGAAAAGGGCCTGACCCTGCTCTTTGTAACCCATGACATCGGGCTGGCCCGAAAAATCGGGGATCGGATCGGGGTCATGCGGGCCGGACGGTTGGTTGAAGTGGGTCCGGCGGCTGCGGTGATCAACCGGCCGGGGCATCCCTATACCCGGTTGCTGATGGCCGGCGCCTCCGGACATGCCGAAGCTTGTCCAGCCCTCGCTCCTGGGCCGGAAAAATTGTCTAGAA
>ENA-ORXD01001139-ORXD01001139.1-sediment-metagenome-genome-assembly--contig:-NODE-1139-length-24542-cov-4.452769_pt1 | contig 24542 bp, 23 predicted proteins | sample MGYA00237862_ERZ511471 | MGnify/ENA metagenome assembly ERZ511471
CGTGAAGGGGATGGTCTCCTCCCGGGAAATCCTGAAGGACTTCAATTTCGCCGCCTACTGCCCTTATTCCACCGACGTCGATCTTTTCGTCGTCTCCTTCGCCGTGGTGATGAACCGGGCCAAGTGGGACGCCCTGCCCGGCGACGTGAAGGAGGTCCTGGACAAGCTCGGGCGGGAGCAGGCGGAATGGACGGGAACCTACGTGGACAACCACGTGGAGGAAGCCCTTGCCTGGGCGAAGAAGGGGTCGGGGCACAAGACCTTCGACCTTTCCGCGGCGGACCGTTCGGAAATTGAAAAGGCGGTCCGGCCCCTCATCGACGGCTACGTGAAGCGGGTCACGGAACAGGGACTCCCGGGCGCGGAAATCGTCGGCCGGGTCCTGGAACTGAAAAAGAAATACGAGTAGGGGAGGGGCGGGCGGCAAGGCCCGCCGGAGGAACGAACATGGACGGAAACGATCGAAAAAACTGCAAGGGAACATCGCTCCCCGACCGGGCCATGGAATTGCTCAACCGGTTTTTCCTGGCCGCAGGGGGGATCGCCCTGCTTCTCCTCACGGGGATCGCCGCGGTGAACGTCCTGTTCCGCATCATTCACGTCCCTTTTCGGGGAACCTATGAATTCGTCTCCTTTCTGGGGGCCGTGGCGACCGCTTCGGCCCTGGGATACACCCAGTCCCGGAAGGGGCACATCCTCGTGAACATCCTGTCGGAACGGTTTCCCGAACCGCTCCGGGCATTTCTGGACAAGGTTTCCGCCCTGATCAACGGGCTCTTTTTCTCCCTGCTTTCCTGGCAGATCTTCGTCTGGGGCGGCAAGATCGCCCGTTCCGGGGAAGTTTCGGAAACCCTCAAAATCGTTTACCATCCCTTCGTTTTCGCCGTCGCCCTGGGGTTCGTCGCCCTTGCCCTCACCTGCTTCGCCGAAGGTTTCGGGGAACTTGCGGGCGCGGAAGGCATGTTCGCGAGAACGGCGGCCCATCTTCGCAGGGCGGTCCCGTTCCGGCGGGCGGACCGCAACGTGGAGGAACGGGGATGAGCGGACCCCTGGCCGGGATCCTCGGCATCTTCGCCATGCTCGCCGGCCTCTTCCTTCTGAGGATCCCCGCCGCCTTTGTCATGGCCATGGTCGGATTCGTGGGATTCGCCCTCCTCACGTCCTTTTCCGCGGCGCTGGGAATGATCGGAACGGAGATCTGGAACCTCTTTTCCAGCTACGGCCTCACCGTCATCCCCATGTTCATCCTTGTCGGCGAGATCGTCTTCTACGCGGGATACAACGACAATCTCTACAACGCCGCCCATCGGTGGTTCGGCCGCTACCGGGGGGGGCTCGCCGTGACGACCATCATCGCGTCCGCCGCCTTCGCCGCCATCTGCGGCTCCAACACGGCCACGGCGGCCACCATGGGGGCGGTGGCCCTTCCGGCCATGAAAAAGTTCCACTACCATCCCGTCTTCAACGCCGGGGCCGTCGCGGCGGGGGCGACCCTCGGCGTCGTCATCCCTCCCAGCGTCGTCCTCATCGTTTACGGGCTTTACACCGGGCAGTCCATCGGCAAATTGTTCTTCGGGGGCGTCATCCCCGGCATGCTTCTCGTCTGCTTCATGGTCCTCACGGTGTTCATCCTGTGCAGGCGCAAACCGGGCTGGGGACCCCGGGGGCCGGCAAGCTCCCTGAAGGAGAAACTGGGCGCTCTTCCCGAAGTCCTGGACATCGTTGTTCTTTTCGGCATCATCATGGCCGCCCTCTTCACCGGCTGGGTCACCGCCACGGAAGCCGCCGCGGTAAGCGCCGTCATGGCGACGGTCCTGGCCTTTCTTCGGAAAAAGCTCACGTTGAAGGGTTTCATCGATTCCGTGACGGACACCCTTCGGATTTCCTGCATGGTTTTCATGATCATCGTCGGCGCGGTCATATTCGGCCGTTTCCTCACCCTGACCCGTCTCCCCTTCGAAGCGGCGGAATGGATCGGCTCCCTGAGCCTTCCCCACGGGGCGGTTCTCGCCGCGATTCTTCTTTTCTACATCATCGGCGGATGCATCATGGACGCCCTGGCCTTCCTGCTCATCTCCCTGCCTATTTTCTATCCCCTGGTCCTGGGCATGGGATACGATCCCGTGTGGTTCGGCCAGGTGGTGACCATCGCCACCACGCTGGGGTCCATCACCCCCCCCGTGGGGATCTGCTGCTACATCATCCACGGAATGGCCCGCGAGATCCCGCTCACCGACGTTTTCAGGGGCGGGCTCTATTATATCCCCTCCTACATCGTCGTCATGGCCATCCTGATGCTCTTTCCCTACGGGACCGTCCTTTTCCTGGCCGGGCTGGTGCGGTGATGCGCCGGGAGCGATTCAGACGGTTTCCGTCCCTGGAATTTCCTTGCACCCTCAAGGAAAAACCATTATGGAACAGCATGAGATCTCTTTCATAAGCACTTTTCAGAGAAGACCCCGCTTTCCGGAATCCGCGCGGAGGAATCATGAGAGCCACCACGGAAGTGACCGCTTGCCCGGGATTGTTTCCCGGGATCCAGGTTCAAATGCAGCTCGAAGGTCTGGGACAGGCGAAAGCGAATTTCATCGGGATGGCGGACGGGGAGTTCCTGATCCTCAAAACGCCCCCGTTCCAGGAAATCGGCTCGAAACTGTACCAGAAGAATCACGTCATCATCCGGTATTTTCACGCGGGAAGCGTCTACGGCTTCCGATGCACCCTCATCGGACTGATCAAGGAGCCGTGCCGCATCTCGAGCCTGTCCTACCCGGAAACCATCGAGTGCCTCAACCTCAGAAAACACGAGCGGATCGACTGTCTGGTCAAGGGCACGATCCATCTTGCCGGCGTCTCCGAAGAATCGTTTCGGGGAATCGTTTACGACATCAGCCTGGGGGGATGCGGACTCAAGCTGAAACAGGAGGAATCCCAGGAGTGCCCGAAAATCGAGATCGGCGGAAAAGCCGTTCTCTTCCTCGAGGTTCGCGGCCGGGAAGAACCCATGGCGTTCCAGTCCGTGATCCGGAGGGTGCAGCAGGACCGGGAGGTGATCCTCCTGGGACTGGAGTTCGAGCACGAGGAAAAGGAAAAGGACAAAGTCCTCGAAATCATCCGGGACCACATGGACCCCTTCCGGCAGGCCTGATCCGGTGTCAATTCTTTTCCGCCGTCGTTTCCGCCGCACCGATCGAACCTTTTTCTTTTTTCCGTGAAAAAAAGAGGGTATAAAAAAGGAGTGCCCTGTCCGCTGCATCCGCGGGGGGGGCCGGAAAAGAAGGCGCCAGGGAGGACGCATGTCATGATTCGAAGATCCCTTCACATCGTTCTCGCGGCGATCCTGGGGATCGCCGTTCTTTCCGGCTGTCAGACCGCCTACTATGCCGTCTGGGAGAAACTGGGCAAGGAAAAGCGGCACCTTCTCCGGGACAACGTGGAAGCGGCAAGCAAGGAGCAGGTGAAGGCCTCCGAGTCGTTCAAGGATGTCCTGACCCGGATGAAGGAGATGTACGGTTTCGAGGGAGGGGACCTGGAAAAGGTCTACGACAGGCTCCGGTCCGACTACGAGGACAGCGAGGCGAGAGCCAACGACGTCCACAAGCGGGTCGCCACGGTGGAACAGATCGCGGCGGACCTCTTCCGGGAATGGAAGAGCGAAATCAACGAGATGAAAAACCAGAAGCTCAAGGCCCAAAGCACCAGGTCTCTGGGGGAGGCAAAGAAGCAGTATGCCCGGCTCCACGACGCCATGGTGAGGGCCGAATCCAGGATGGATCCCGTCCTGGCCCAGCTCAAGGACAATGTCCTCTACCTGAAACACAACCTGAACGCCCAGGCCGTCGGGGCGCTGAAGAAGGAAGCGGGAAGCATCCAGATCGAAATCGACCGGCTCATCAAAGACATGCAGGCGTCCATCACCGAGGCGGACCATTTCCTGAAAACTTTCAAGTGAGGATGCGTCCCGAAATGAAAGAGAAGGAACTGGAAGGAATCCTGGAAAGCATCTTCGACGGGCTTTACCTGGTGGACCTCCAGAGAAAAATCCATTACTGGAACAGGGCCGCCGAGAGGATCATGGGATTCGCCCGGGACGAGGTCATGGGCACGTCCTGCGCCGATGACGTTCTCGTCCACGTGACGGCAGACGGCTGTTCCCTGTGCCGGAGCGGCTGCCCGCTCTCCGCCGTCATGGACGACGGCGAACCGCGTGAAGCGGAGGTCTTTCTCCACCACAAGCAGGGGCACCGGCTTCCTGTTTCCGTCCGGGTCTCCCCGCTGAGGGACATCGAGGGAAACATCACGGGGGGGATCGAGCTTTTCTCGGACATCAGCCACCGGGAAGCGCTGGCCCTGCAGATCGAGGAACTGAAACGGCACGCCCTGGTGGACACGCTCACGGGGCTTCCCAACCGGCGCCATCTCGAATCGGTCCTGAAAAACAGCCTGGATCAGATGAAACGGGTGTCCGTTCCTTTCGGAATCCTTTTCGCCGACATCGACCATTTCAAGAAATTCAACGACGATCACGGCCATGAAACGGGAGACCTGGCACTGAAAACGGTGGCGGAGACACTCCTGACATCGGTCCGTGCCTTCGACACGATCGGACGCTGGGGAGGCGAGGAATTCCTCGGGATTTTCCCGAACACGACCCCGGCGTCGCTCGCGGAGATCGGGGAACGGATCCGGGCCCTGGTGCAGGCCTCCCGGGTCCATGCCGGCCCGTCGGCGCTGTCCGTCACCCTTTCCATCGGCGGCACCGTCGCCAGGCCCGGGGATTCGATGCAGTCGATCCTGAAAAGGGTGGATCTTTTCCTTTACCGGAGCAAGCAAGAGGGAAGAAACCGGGTCATCGTGGACGGCGCGGAACAGGCGCCGGCGCAGTGAATCCGGGCCGTCGTTTCACAAGGGGGACCATGGGAAAACCATTGCATTTCCCGGGAAGTCCCCTCGAACGCCCCGCGGCGTGAAAGCGGAAATGAAGAAAAGGAGGTTTCCCGCATGATCCGTGAAAAAAAGGTTTGGAAAGGTGTCTGGGCCTTCCTGTTCTGCTTGTCTTTTCTGATCGCCGTCCCGGCCGGGTCCTCCCTTGCGGCGACGGCCAGGGAAATCGACGTGTCCGTCGATGTGGCCCTGGAACAGTTCGAAAAGACCGTCAACGGAGGCAGGGCGTTTCTGGACAGCGCCAAAGGGGTGCTCGTTTTCCCGAGCGTGGTCAAGGCGGGAATCGGAGTCGGCGGGGAATACGGAGAGGGCGCCCTTCGGATCGGAGGAAAGACGGTGGATTACTACAACACCATTTCCGCCTCCGTGGGATTTCAGCTCGGGGCGCAGGTGAAGTCGGTCCTCCTGGTCTTCATGACCAACGAGTCGCTCCAGAAGTTCAGGAAAAATCCAGGGTGGGAAGTCGGTGTGGACGGATCGGTGGCCCTCGTGAAAATCGGCGCGGGGGGCTCCATCGACACGACCACGATCAAGGAGCCCATCGTCGCCTTCATCTTCGGGCAGAAGGGGCTCATGTACAACCTGACCCTGGAGGGTTCGAAATTCACGAGACTGGACAAGAAGGAATGAAGGCGAAGCGGGAAAAGAAGAGGGGGGCGGCACTCCGCCCCCCTCTTTTCTTTCCTTTTTTTCCAATCCCGCCGCGGGTGATTGAGCCCCTCAGCCTTTCCCGTATTGTTCCTTCATCTTCGAGAGCCGGGAGAAGTGTCTCCTTTCCTCGTTGATGACCTCCTCGACGGCGCCGTGCTGGTCCCTGGGCAGGAAATTCTTCAGTTCGTGATAATACAGGATGGAGTCGAGTTCACGGCGGATGGCGAATTCCAGGGCCGACACCGTGTCCTTCACCTTTGCCAGTTCCCGGTCCATGATCTCCTTTTTGAAGATAATGTTGTTGTCGGTGTAATTCCTCAGATAGGTGGCGTATTCACCGGGAAAACTTTCGGGCGCTTCCACCCGGTCCACCCCGGAAAGTATCCGTTTGAAGGTGTCCTTGTGCTTGTCTTCCTCCACCGCCAGATCGGCGAACATCTTCTTGGCATCTTCCTCGGGGGCGATCTGCACGGCGTATCGATAGAAATTCCCCCCGTTTTCCTCGATCCTCATGGCAATCTGCAGCACGTCGGCCGCTTCAACTTGAACACTCATGGGAGACCTCCTTCCTTCTCGTTCGGCAACACGTGACCATCCAATCTGTATGCAATCTATGTTTCCCCCGGTGGAATGTCAACGGAAAAACCGCCGTTCCCCGACGGGGGAACGGAATCCGTCACGAACCGGACGGTCCCTACTCCCGGATATAGGTGGGGGCAGCCTTCGGGGCCTTTCCCCCCTTGACCCGGCGGTAATGATCGTAGGTCATGGGCTCCGCCCCGGACAGAAGGTTCCCGTCCTCCACGGCGCCGACGAACAGCGTGTGGGTGCCGCAATCGAGCAGGCCCACGATCCGTCCCTCCACGTACCCGACGGCATGATCCAGGACAACGGGCGCCCCCGTCACCCCCTTTTTCCACGCGACGCCGGCAAATTTATCGACATCCCTGCCGCAACGGAAGCCGAATCCGCCGATGAACGGCATGGGGGTGTCCATGGAAAGAACGGAAACGGAAAAAACCCGGGAAGCTTCGAGGTATTCGTGGGTCAGATTGCTCTTGTTGATGGCAAGGGCGATCTGCGGGGGTTCCGAGGTGATCTGGAACACGGCGTTGGCGATCTGGCCGTTTTGCTTCGCCCCGTTTCCGGAAGCGACCACATAAAGACCGTAACTGAATGCGTGAAGGGCCTTTCTGTCCAAGAGATTCTCCTTTCGATATAAACATGCGGACGGCCGCCCCATGGGCCGGCCGTCCCGATTCCTACCTTTTTTCGTAGCGGGTCCACGTGTCGGATCGGGGAGGAAACACGACGGCTTCCCTCTCGCCGGCCATTTTCACCCGGGTCCTGGCCTCCATGAGGGAGTACCAGATGCCGATGGGAAATTTCTTGTTGTCCAGGATGACGAAACCATGGAGGGGAAGGAGAATCGTCGACGCCCGGTGGCGCATGTTCTCCACGGTCTCCTTCATGGCTTCCGGGGAAAAATCCTTTTTCTTCCATGTGTCCGTGACGAGGGTCCATTTCTCGTCGATGCCGATGATCGCATTGGGAAAATCATCGGGCCCGCTCGTGTAGTAAACGAATCCGGGGTGGACTTCATGGGATTCGAACGCCCGGGTCACTTCCTCGCTGGGGAGAATCTCGCCGTAGTTGGCGCTCAGGTACCTTCCGTAAAGAAACACGATCATCCCGAGGACGATCCCCAGGATGATCATCAATGAGACAGGATCCATAAACCCTCCTTCCCGATATTTTCCCGAAACCCCCTTCACGGAATTCCTCCCGATCAAGAAGACGTACCGCGCCCGCGGTTCCTTTTCTCCGGGGAACGACGCCCCGCCCCGTCAGTTGACAAGGGAAAACCGGACCCGGCTCTCCCCGTCCTTTCCCTCAGGCCTCGGTTCGATGAGGAAAATGCGTTCCTTTTCCACTTTTCCGGTTGCAAGGAGAAGGTCCCGAATCTGGGTGGCCCGCTCATAGGCGAGCTGCCGGAGATCCCCGCCGGAAACCTCGAGACGGGCGAGAACGATTTTTTCCCGTTCTTCCCGGGAAAGCGTTTTTTCAGGGATTTTCTTTCTCTCGTCCTCCGGCACCGTTTCCTTGTACACTTCCCCGAGGTATTTATCGTATTCTTTCGGGTCCAACGCCACCCGGGCGGCGGGGGGCGCCTTTTGCCCCTTCCCGGCCAGATCCTTCACTTCAGCCGCCCGGATCAGCTCTTCCAGCCGGGCCTTTCGAAGGGCCTCCCGGTCCGCTGCGGGATCGGCGTGTCCCGTGATCTCCAGTTTCAGAAGCGGCCGGTCGTAGAGGGCCTTGGCGAGGACGTCGATCTTCTTTCGGCCCTCCTCGTCCACCTGAACCACTCCCGGAGCGAACGCCACGAAACCCAGTTCCTCCCCGCCGCCGAAAATCGACCCGAGAAGGGCGAAGGGGGCGGTGACGGCCTTGACGATGAGGTTTCCGAGAACCTTGAGAACGAGACGGCCGATGCTGAACTGGGGGTCGTCCGTCTGTCCCGTGAGCGGGATGTCGAGGTCGATCTTTCCCTGCCGGTCCTTCAGAAGCGCGATGGCGAGCCGGATGGGAAGCTTCAGCGCGTCGGGGCTTTCCACGGGTTCGCCGAGGGTGAACTGATCGAGGAGGACGACATTCTGCGCGTCCAGTTTCCTGTTCTCGATGTGATACTTGAGATTGAGGAACAGCTTGCCCTTGTCGATAGGGTACCCGAGATATTTCCTGCCGTAAGGCGTGAGGGGGCTGAGATCGACGTTTTCAAAAATCACCTTCAGATCGACATACAGGTCCTTCCCCAGGGGATTGATCTTCCCCGCGATGGTCAGGGGGATGACTTTTTCATAGCTTCCCTTGAGGAGCACGTCCGCCCTGCTGGCGTTGTCGGAAAGCAGCCCCGATATGGTCCCTGTCATGTCGTACAGGTGCGCCGAAAAGGCAGGCTTGACGTGGCGGTCCGTGAAATCGATCCTGCCCTTGTCCAGGGTCATCCGGTCGACGGCCACCGTTTCGAAGAAGGGCTTTACATCTTTTTTCTTCGAAGCTTCCTCCTTTTTTCCCTCATCCGCCGGTTTCGCTTCCTTATCCTCCTTCTCCCCCTCCTCCTCCCTGAGGATGTCCGTCACATTGGCGGTCAGGTCTTCGCGGACGGCGAGGCGCGTGTAAAAATCGGATCCCCTGACTTCGCCGACCTTCAGGAGATTCGGCTGAAGACCGAACCGGATTCCGAGGATGTCGAGGGTCTTGAACCGGAGTATCTCCTCCCCCCGCTTCCCTTCGGCGCAGGAGAAATCCCTCAGGCCGGCGGACCCGGAAAACGTGACGGCGGGAATCGGCCCCTCCCCCTTTTCTACATCCAGGGATCCTTCGACGGAAAGAGCCCCGCCGGTCAGCAGAAGATCCAGGGTTTCCTGGACGTAAGGCTGGAAAGGGTACAGGACGATCTGTTTCAGCAGCAAATTTCCGTGAAAGGCGAGCGGATCGATTCCCAGGGTTCCCTCGACGGAAAAGGTCCCGGTCTCGGGATCTCGAAAGGCAAGGGCGGCCTTTCCCTTTTCCCCCGGAACGGTGGAAAGGCCCTCTGCCGAAAGCCGGACGTCCCGCATCTCGATCGTCGCCGGCGCTTCCTCCAGTGCCCGATCCTCGAGCAGGATGTGCCATCCCGCGACGGCAAGGGTTTTCAGGGACATCCTGGGAACGGTTTTCGGGGCACCCGCCTCCTTTGCAGGGGGCGGCACGCTTCCGGCGGACGGCGCCGCGCTTTTTTCCGGCATGATCACGAGACGGGCCACGTTGAGCGACCCGTCTTTCAGGCGTTTCAGGATAAAGGTTCCATCCCGGGAAGCGATCTCTCCGACGGCGACGTTCCCACCGATGAGGTCCGCGTCCACGGTACGAACGGCGAACTCGGGAATCCGGAGGAATGGACGGTCCTCTCCCCGTTCGAGAAGGCTGAGATCCTTGAGGGTGACGTCAAGCCCGGAAAGGGCCGCCTCCGGGGCAGGGGCGCCGTTCCGGTAGCGAAAGCCCGTCGACACGTCCAGCTTCCCCGATTCCCAGGAAAAGGCCAGCCGTTCGCGGACATAGGGAAAATACTTCCCCGGGAAAAGATCCCCCACGGACGCCGTTCCTTCCACGAACAGGGGATCGAGTGAGAAAATCCCTTCCGTTTTCACGGTTTCCGCGATTTCCGTCGCCAGGGCAAGGGAGAACAACGCCCTGGAATCCTTTTCCGTTCGGAAATGCCGGACGGAAATCTCTATGGGATGGAGGGTCGTTTCGAAAACCTCCCCGGGGACCCGGTCCGTGAAACGGACCCTCCCCCCATGGAGGGCGAAACGGTCCACTTCGACGGGAATCCCCGCCGATCCGGCCCTTTCGTCCGGCGGCTTCGCCTCCCGGGACGGTTCCGTCTTTCCTTTTGCCTCCGGGGGAACGAGGGCGAGGAGATTGATCCCGCCGTCCGGGAACCGCTCCACCTTCACAAACGGTTCGAGAAGATCGATCTCCCGGATCACCAGGGACCGTTTCACAAGGGAGACGATTTCCAGATTCCCGTATATCCGCTTGCAGGAAAAAAGAACGGTGGAGCCGTCCTCTTCCATGATTGTCATGCCCTTCACCGCCATGGAGAGGGCATAGGGGTTGGTGACCACCTGATCGATGATCACCTTCCGATGGAGAACCTCCGTCATCTTTTTTGTCAGAATGTTCTGCAGGATGATGGGCAGGATGACGAACCCGAGGAACGTATACAGTGCGAGCAGGAACAGGATCGTGCCTTTAAGTTTCCGGGATCCGACGGCTTTCATTTTTCCCCCTTCCGGCCATCACCTGCCGGTCCCCCCCATGGGGCCCGGCAGTGGAGCCCCTTCGAAAGCAACGCTCATAGAATAAGAAAAAAACCCCGGCCGATCAAGTGGAAAGACGGCCGGGGTCCGTTCCGGAAGGAATTCGACGGGATCAGGCGACCGCCGTCGCCTGGAGCCGGCCGTTAAGGATCCGCTTCATCTGCCGGAGCGCCTGCCGGATCCGGTGCTCGTTTTCCACGAGGGCGATCCGGAGATGTCCCTCTCCCTCGGCACCGAAGCCGATCCCCGGGGAAACCACGACTTCGGCCTCCTCGATGAGACGGATGGAGAACTCCATGGACCCCATCGGGCGGAACGGCTCGGGGATGCGGGTCCACACGAACATGCTGGCCTTCGGTTTCTCCACCGCCCATCCCATGGCGTTCAGACCGTCGCAAAGGACATCCCTTCTTCCCTCGTAGACCTTCGCCTGCTCGCCGATGAAATCCCCGCAGTCCCGAAGGGCGATGATCGAAGCGATCTGGATGGCCTGGAAGAGACCGTAGTCGTAATACCCCTTGATCTTGCCGAGGGCCTCCACGATCTTCGGATTCCCGACGCAGTACCCGACCCGCCAGCCAGCCATGTTATAGGACTTGGAAAGGGTCCCGAATTCGACGGCCACGTCCTTCGCCCCCGGGACCTGAAGCAGGCTCGGCGCCTCGTACCCGTCGAAGGTCACCCGGCCGTATGCGAAATCGTGGACGATCACGAAGCGGTGCTTCGACGCCAGCCGGACGGCCTCTTCAAAAAAGGGAAGGGTCACCGTCCTGGTCGTGGGATTGTGGGGGTAGTTGAGGAAGAGGACCTTCGGGGCGGGTTTCCGCTCCCGGCACAGCGCATCCACCGACCGCAGGAGGGCTTCGTCGTCCCCCACGGGGACGGAAATCACGGACGCTCCCGCGATGACGGCGGAATACACGTGTATGGGAAAGGCCGGAACGGGGACGATGACCGTGTCTCCCGGCCCGAGGAGCGCCAGTGAAAGGTGGGAAACCCCTTCCTTGGACCCGATGGTGCAGATGACCTCGCTTTCCGGCCGGAGGGAAACCCCATACTGGTTCTCGTAATATCGGGCGATTTCCCTGCGGAGGTTGTAAATGCCCGAAGCGACGGAATACCGGTGGTTCCGGGAATCGCAGACCACCTCGCAGAGTTTCTCCACTACCGGCCCCGGGGTGGGATCGTTGGGGTTCCCCATGGCGAGATCGATCACGTCGATCCCCTGGCTTCGCTTCTCCTGCTTGATCCGGTTCAGCCTCCCGAAAAGATAGGGCGGCAGAAGATTCATCCTGTCCGCCAACTGGATAAAATCGCCTGTGTGTTCCATGATCCTTACTCCTTCATCGAAAAATCCGTATTTGAAATAAAAAAAAGCCGGGGACGGCGGCTGTCCCTGGCCCGCGGGAAAAAAAAGGCCATAGACAGATCCGTTTCCGAACTGCCCATGGCCTGTGATGCTTTTTTATGAACGGAAGTTACAGAAAAGCGTCACCCGCCATGGGCCTTCGAGCCATGGCGGCCGCTGCTGCCGCTGCCATCAGACGGGTCTTTTCTGCCTGCATTCCCGTTCGCTTCCTCTACGTTCGTAAATATAGAAGTTTACAGGTTACTCCGCCTTTGTCAACCTTTTTTATTTTTTTACAGCTTGTCCAGGACCGACCGGACTTTCTTCTCGATTCTCCCTTCCCCGCCCTTCCGGTAATCGGCGGTGAGGACCATGTACACGCGGTCACAGTCCCGTTCCAGGTCCTCGAAGCAGCGCAGGACCAGGTCCATGACCTCTTTCGTCCCTCCCTCGATGACCGTGCCCATCGGCCCCAACACGTGGGGCAATCCGCTCTCACGGATCAGCCGGACCACCCGGGCCACGTAAGGACTCACGCTTTCCCCCTTGTCCAGGGGAAACACGGCAAGGCTCACCATGGTGCTCATCGTTCCCTCCCGAATGTATCTTTTGGGGAAATCATAAGAAATCCCCGGAAGGGAAGCAATCTCTTTTCCGCTGCCGCCGCTCGATGTGCCCGGGGAAGGGCGCCGCCCGCCTTCCGCGGAAGCGGCGCTATTACCGGATCCGATATTGTCCGTTCAAAAAAAGAATGCTATTCTCCGGGTAAAATCACATCGAGAAAGGATCGGCTATGTCGAAAACGGAACAGAATCTCAAGGAAGCCTTCGCCGGGGAATCACAGGCCAATCGAAAATATCTCGCGTTCGCCAGAAAGGCGGAGCAGGAAGGACACAAGCAGGTGGCAAAACTCTTCCGGGCCGCCGCCGAGGCGGAGACGGTGCATGCCACGAACCACCTCCGGGAGGCGGGAGGCATCCGTTCCACCAGGGAGAACCTCGCCGAGGCCATCGAGGGGGAATCCTATGAGTTCCAGAAGATGTATCCCCCCATGATCGAGGACGCGAAAGCGGAAGCGGCGGCGGGGGCCCTGCGGAGCTTCGAGTACGCCAACGCCGTGGAGAAGATCCACGCCGCCCTGTACCGGAAGGCCCTCGAGAACCTCGGAAAGAACGAGGAAACGGACTATTACGTCTGCCAGGTCTGCGGCTACACCGCGGAGGGGGAAGCACCCGACGTCTGCCCCGTCTGCAAGTCCAAAAAACAGGCATTCCGGAAGGTGGAATAGGGCCGCCCGCCGCAACCTTGACGGCTTCATCAACCTTCTTTCGACGACGGCGTTCAACCGGCCGAGACTTCGGGAAAAAACAGGTTGAATTCCTCCGGGGCCAGGAGCTTCCTGGCCTTCCGGAGGAGCGTTTTCTCATCTTCCTCCAGTGCGGCGAAGTATTCCTCCACGGTCATCTCCTCCGCCTCCATTTCCTCCTCGAGGTTCTGCCGCCGCCGAAAATTTTCCTTCAACAGTCCCGTCAGGGTCCGGACCTTTTCCCGGGAAACCCGCTCGTACAGGTCTTCCTCCGTTTCGATCGGCGGGTCCTGTTCCCGGAGATTCGGAAAGAGGTAAAAGACCTCCCCCTCCCCGGAGGGTCTCCACAGGCCGTCCCCCACATCGTCCGGGGGATTCTTTTTCAGGGCCGTCAGTTTCCCGTACTGCTCGTCCGTCAGGATTTCCCGGTACGCCGCGTCGTCCCACGCCAGGAGATCCTTCACCGCCGCCATGGCTTCCTCCCAGTCGATGATGCCGGAAAAATACTCCCGCTGCACCGTGTCCTGCAGGTAAAGCGCCTGGAGATGGTGGGACAGCATCTTTCTTTTCGCGGTACGGTCCATGTCCCTCCCGAAGGACTTTTCCATGTTGAGGATCCACTCGAACCAGCTCCGGTTGCCTCGGAGACTTTCCCCCGTTTCCCCGTCCGGTGAGGCATCGATGTCTCCCACCGCGGACGCCAGGTCCGGGTACGCCGTCCGGACCGGGACGTGAAAGAACGGGGCCGCCGGACGGGCGTTCCCCGCCTCGGGCGCCCGGGGCCGCGGGCCCGGGACGCATCGCCCGTCGGGAGAGCATTCCGGCGGCGCAGCTTCCATGGCACTCTCCTCCACCGCCGGGGCGGGTTTCCGGTCCGCCGGCGGACCGGGGATGAACGCGCCGTGCAGCGCGACCAGGGCCGTCACGGCAACCATGCCGGCCGGAAGAATCCACTTTCTCAAGTCTGTCATGGCCGTATCCCTCCCCCTGACGCCGGGGCCCCGGCCTTCCCCCCGCCGCCGGCTCCGGCCGCTATTCAACCCCGCATCCCTCGCACTCCCAGAGAAAATACCGGCACTCATCCGCCGTCAGGAGTTCCTTCATCTTCGCTTTGTAAGACTTGTGACTTACATTCCCTGACGACACCATCTCCGACATACCGATCTTTCCCGCATGAAAATCCCTTTCGGCCATCTGCTGGTCGTACAGCATTTTCTTGTACAGGCTGACCGCCCGATCCACCTTCTCCCGGGCAATCTTTCCGCACAGATCCTGTTCTGTCACGATCGAGGGATCGTGTTCCTTGATCTGCGGAAACAGAACGAATACCTCCGCCGAATCGGGCGGCGTCCACAGCGCCTCGATGTTCTCCCGGGCAACCGGATCGTTCTTGCCGTAACCCCAGAGTTTTTCGTATTCTCCGTCCGTCAGTTCCCGCCGGCAGACCTCGTCGCTCCACTGCGTCAGTTCCGCGCACGCGGCAATCCAGTCATTCCAGGAGATTTCCTCCAGGTTGCATTTTTCCACCAGCCTGTCGTGGACATAAAGCATTTGGATGTGCTGCAGTGCGATTCTTTCCATTGTTTCGTCCTTCAGACTTTCTCCGATCCTGTCCTCGACAACCAGCATCCAGCTTTGATGAACACTGTTATTCCGCCACGCCTCCAATTCTTTTCCTGTGGGCGGGGCCTCGAAGTCAGCCATGACGGCGGCCAGCCGGGGGTACCGATCCGCCGCCGTTGCCCGATGGGACCCTGAAAACAGGCACGGATGCTGCCCGTAGAATGCGATGGCGACACACACCATCAGCACGATAACTGAAGCGATGAGAATGATTCTAAGATACCTTTCCAACAGAAGTTTTCCTTTTCCACAGCTTCCCCTTCCCGGGGTGGAACCTTGTTTTCAGGAAAAAAACATCCCTGCCGGCGAGTCCGCCACATGGTCTAAGGCTCGGGACATCCCTCGCACTCCCAGCGAAAATACCGATACTCATCCGCCGTCAGGAGGGCTTTCATCTTCGCTTCAAATGCCTTATCGCTTTCTTTTCCCAACCGGCACATCTCATCGTCGTCGATCTCTCCCATTCGATCGGCTTTCTCCTGCATGTGCTGCTCGTACAACTTTTTTTTGAACAGGCTCACCGCCTGTTCCATCTTCTCCCGGGGAACCTTCCGGTAAAGATCCTCCTCCGTCACGATCGAGGGGTCGTTCCCCTTGATCACCGGGAACAGGACGAATACCTCCGACGAATCGGGAGGGGTCCACAGCGCCTCGATGTTCTCCCCGGCAACCGGATCGTTCTTGCCGTAACCCCAGAGTTTCTTGTATTCTCCGTCCGTCAGTTCCCGCCGGCAGACCTCGTCGCTCCACTGCGTCAGTTCCGCGCACGCGGCGATCCAGTCGCGCCAGGAGACCTCCTCCGAGGCGTACTTTTCCACCAGCCTGTTGTGGACATAAAGCGTTTGGATGTGCTGGCGGGCAATCCGGTCCATCGCCCCGTTTCCCAGGGTTTCCCCGATCTTGTCCTCGACATCCAGCATCCAGCCCAGATGAACGTCGTTGTTCCGCCACGCCTCCAGTTCCTTTCCCGCGGGCGACACCTCGAAGTCCGCCATGACGGCGGCCAGCCGGGGGTACCGGTCCGCCGCCGTCTCCTCATCTCCAGAACTCCCCCGCGGGCGTTTATCCAGGAACCCATGGGATCCAGCTCCAGGAATAATTGGCTTCACCACCCCGGAACCTTCTTTGTCAACGGCTCCAGCGCTTTCGGGAGCGGAGGCATCGATCAGGGCCGAGGCGAACATGTCCTCGATGCTTTTCCCGGGGCCGGTTCCCTGGTCGAACCAGGAAAGCAGATACCCGGGCTGCCGGTAGAAGGCGGTGCCAATGCACACCGCCAAAATCAAAACAAGAAGCAAGAGAATCCTTATGACATACTTTTTCATTGAGGGACCTCCTTTCGACAAGCCTTTTTCCCCCCGGGACGGGCTCCCTCTCCGGCACCTGCCTCAGGACTGCCATTGGGGCATCTTCAGGAAAGAACCGTTCCGGCTGTGATAAGAACAAAAACCTTCCGCTGCAGAAAATCTCGACACCGGAGCGGTCCCGAAAAGAAGCTTCTGCTACAATTTGCATTCCTTCATGCATTTCTCCCAGCTGTTATCCGTACCGAAAGTCTTGAAGAAAAAACTGGACAGATTGTACCCGCCTGCCATATTGACCCTCTTTCCCGTGGTAAGGAGGATCCGGTTCGCCCCCTGGTGGCAGGTGCCGGTCACACCCCATAGGATATTGCATGATGCTCCCGTGGCTGCGCAGAGGGCCTTCCTTATATCCCCCCATCCCGTCGAGTCGGGAAGTGTCGTGCCGCCCGTAGATCCCCCCTTTTTGGGATTGGCATAGAACATCGTAATCATCCCGAAAGGCGTCCGCCGTTTGATTTTCACGTAGACATGCTCCAGTTTGCCGACGAGGGGCAGTGTGTACCAGTCCGTTTTCATCGCCCACATTTCTTCATACACGGCCGCCCGGCACTCGCCGCAGGCCCCCAGACCAAACAGCACCAGCACGATGGAAAAAACCAGACGCTTCATCTTCATTCCCTTCTTCGATCGTGATCTTCGTAAATCCGATAACGCGGAAAAACATGGCCCCTCTCCGGCAGTGGCGGGACACCCCCTCCCGTCACTCCTTCGCGACCCTATAATGAGCAAGATTTGTGCCTTGATGTAAGGTGCCGTATTGTCTACGGATTATTGAAGCAAGCCCCGGGGGATCCCCCGTGCGTTGCCGGCAGCCGGTTGGCGGTTGGCAGCTCCGCGGGGGAAAGAACGTTTTCCAGGAAACCCTTGAAAAGGCACGCAGGCTGTTGTAAGGCAAGTCAAGGGGAAAGGCGGCCCGCGGCGGGGCGGGGCAAAAAAGGAAACAAGGGTTTCCGGGAAGGCCTTTCCTCCGGACGGGACGGTCGAAGATCCGGAATCGCGCACGGCGGAGGACGGTCATGCAGGTCCGACATCCAGACAGGCAGATCCCCCTTTTCAGGACAGGTTTTTTCGAGGCCCTCAATCCCGGCCACGAACTGGTCCGGGCGGCCCGGCGGATCGACTGGAAGGGCCTCCACCGATCCCTCCTTCCCTGTTACAGCACCATCGGGAGATCGGGAAAGCCGACCCGTCTCATGGCGGGCCTTCACTTCCTGAAGCTCCGCTTCGGCTGCTCCGACGCCGCCGCCGTGGAGGAACTCCATGAAAACGTCTACTGGCAGTATTTCTGCGGCCTTACCTCCTTCCAGAAGGGCCCCATCCTCGAAGCCTCCGCCCTGGTCCGTTTCCGGAAACGGCTCGGGGAAAAGAAACTGAAGGAACTCGGGGAGACGTTCGCCGGCGCCTGGGAGGGGCTCCTCCCCCCGGAGAAGAAACCGGCGCCCCGGTTCCGCACCCTTCCCTCGTTTCTCCGGAAGCGGAACGCCCCCCTGTGAGGGACCGCCGTTCCGGTGAACCACGTTTGACGAAATCGTAAAAAGAAAAATCAACACTTGCATTTTTCCCGCAATCCTCTACCCTGTTTCGGACGGATGCCCCGGAGGAACCCTTGAACACGCCCCGAAAGCTCAAATACGGCCTTGAGGACCGGCCTCCGCTCCTGGAAACCCTCTCCCTGGGGCTCCAATGGTTCTTCGTGCTCCTCCCCGGCGTGGTGATCATCGGCAACCTGGTCGGACGCATCGAATTCACGAGCATTGCGGACCAGGCCCTCTCCCTCCGGAAAATCGCCTTCGTCTGCGCCGTCATCCTGCTCGTCCAGATCTTCCGCGGCCACCGCCTGCCCCTGATTCCCGGCCCCTCGACCATTCTCCTCGTGGGGATCCTTTCCAGCAGGGGGGCCTCCTTCCCGGCCATTTACAGCGCCATGATCCTGGGCGGCATCCTTCTCGCCGCCATGGGGCTGTCGGGTCTGTTCGGCCGCGTGAGGCGTTTCTTCACCCCCCGGGTGATCGCCGTCGTCCTCCTCCTCATCGCCTTCACGCTGTGCCCCGCCATCCTCGATCTTTTCACCCGCGGGGAGGGAACGGCCTCCCCCTTCGAGGGGATCCTCTTTGCAACGGGACTCACCTTCGCCATGATTCTCCTGTACCGGCTGGCCGGAGAGGCCTGGCGGTCCCACATCATCCTGGCGGGCACCCTTGCGGGAAGCCTGCTCTATTTCCTCCTCTTCCCCGGCGCCCTGCGGGATTCCGGTGCCCCGGGAGCCCTGGTCGGCCCGCTCTTCGGGAACCTGCTCCCCGGTTTTTCCCTCGATCCGGGGCTTCTCGCCGCCTTTTTCATCTGCTACATCGCGCTCGCCATCAACGATCTCGGTTCCATGGAGTCCCTGAACGTCCTCCTCGACCTCCCCGAGGGCTCCCGCCGGATCAACCGGGGCATCGCCGTTACGGGAATCGGAAACGTTTTCGCGGGTTTCCTGGGGGTCATCGGACCGGTGAACTATTCCATGAGCCCGGGAATGATCCTGTCCACAGGATCGGCAGCCCGGTTTCCTCTTGTCCTCTCGGGGGTCCTCCTTCTCCTTCTTTCCTTCTCCCCCGCCGTTACCGGGATCGCGGGAAGAATTCCCTCCCCCGTGATCGGGGCCGTCCTGCTCTACATCACCGGATCTCAGATCGTGGCGGGGCTTCTCATCGTCTTCGAATCCTCCCATGCCCTCGATTTCGAGGAGGGGCTCATCATCGGGCTGCCCGTGCTTCTGGGAACCATGGTGGCCTTCGCGCCGCCGGACGTGATCCAGGCCCTGCCCCCCTCGCTCCGGTCCGTCCTCGGGAACGGTTTCGTCATCGGCGTGGGAACGTCGCTGCTCCTGGAACATGGAATCCTCAGAAGAAAGGGGAAACACCCATGAAAGCCATGATCCTGACCCGGATCGTCGACCTGGACCGCGAGCCCGAGCCTCTGTCCCCTGTGGAAAGGCCCGTCCCGTCACCCGGGTCCGGCGAGGTCCTCGTCGCGGTCTCCCGGTGCGGCGTCTGCCATACCGAACTGGATGAAATCGAGGGAAGAACGCCGCCACCGAGATTCCCGGTCATCCCCGGGCACCAGGTGGTGGGGCGGGTCGCCGGGAAGGGAAGGGGGGCCGTCCGATTCGGCGAGGGAGACCGGGTCGGCGTCGGCTGGATCTTTTCGGCCTGCGGGAACTGCGAATTCTGCCGGAAGGGTCTGGAGAACCTCTGCCCCGACTTCCGGGCCACGGGCAGGGACGCCGACGGGGGCTACGGGGAATACATGGTCGTCCCCGAAAAGTCTGCCCATCCCATCCCGGAGGTCTTCTCCGATGCCGAGGCGGCGCCGCTCCTGTGCGCCGGCGCAGTCGGCTACAGGTCCTTGCGCCTTACGGGGATCGAGGACGGGCAGAACCTGGGACTCACGGGCTTCGGCGCCTCCGCCCACCTGGTTCTCCTTCTCGCAAGGAAGACCCATCCCCGGTCCCCCGTCTTCGTTTTCGCCCGGAGCGAAGGGGAACGGGCGTTCGCCAGGGAACTGGGCGCCGCCTGGGCGGGGGACACGGCGGATGCCTCCCCGGAAAAGCTTCACGCCGTGATCGACACGACGCCCGCCTGGAAACCCGTCGTGGAGGCCATGAAAAACCTCGAACGGGGCGGCCGCCTCGTGATCAACGCGATCCGGAAGGAGAACCGTGACCGGGACGCCCTGCTGAGCCTGGACTACGGAAAGCACCTGTGGATGGAAAAAGAGATCAAAAGCGTCGCCAACGTGACCGGCTGCGACATCGCCGAATTCCTGGAAAAGGCGGCGGAGGTACCCCTGCACCCGACGGTGGAGGAATACCCCCTCGAGGACGCCAACCGGGCCCTCCGGGAGTTGAAGGAAAGGAAGATACGGGGGGGGAAGGTCCTCAGAATCCGCTGAGGGACATCACCGTTTTCCGATGTGCAAAATGCCCTTGGTGATGTTGCACAGGTGGTCGTTCATCCGGGCGACATAGTTGAGGATGTCGGAAAATACGAGCCCCGAGTCGTTCACGCAGATTCCGTCCTCCAGGCGCTTGATGTGGTTCAGTTTGTACTGGAGCACGAGATCGTCGATCTCCTTGTCGATCATGAGGGTGATGCTCGCCGATTTGTGGTCGTCGTTCCGGAGTGCTTTCTGGGTGAAATTCATGAGGGTCTGGGTCTTGTCGAAGAGCCGGGCCAGCTCAGCCTGGGCCGTCTGGGAAAAACTCAGATTCTCCTCGTAGAGGCGCTGGGCGAGCCTGGCGATGTCCTGGCAGTAATCGCCCACCCGTTCCAGGTCGTTCACGCTGTGGATCAGGGCGGGAACGATTCTCCGTTTTTCGTCCACGATCTCCCCTTTCGTGATCTCCACGAGATATCCCGTGATGTCCCGCTGCATCTCGTCCACCGACTGCTCATCGATGGCAATCTCGTTCTTCAGCTTGTGGTTGTACTGGATGATGCACTGCCTCGATTTTTCGAGCATCTCCTGGTCCAGGGTCAGCATGACCGAAAGCTGGCGGATAACGGCGCGGAGGGCCAGTTCCGGGGTGGGCAGCAGATTCTTGTCCAGGTATTTCGTTTCCTTTTTCTCGTAGTCCTCTCCGGGGACGATTTTTCCCAGGGCTTTCACGAAAAGAGGAACGAGGGGAAGGAAAATGATGACGTTGATGACGTTGAACAGGGTGTGAACGTTGGCGATCTGGCGCGAGATGTCGGAAGAGAGGACGGGAAGGAGACGGAGGTACAGAGGGACCATGGCGAGGGCCACCGTCGTTCCCAGGACATTGAACATGGCATGGCCGACAGCGAGCCTCCGGCTGGCGAGCTTCCCCCCGATGCTTGCGATGACCGCGGTGATGCAGGTCCCGATGTTGTCCCCCAGAACGAGATAGATCGAGGCCTTCAGATCGAGAAGACCCACCGTCGCCAGGGCGATCACGATTCCGATGGTGGTACTGCTTGCCTGGAGGACCATCGTCACGAGAACGCCCGTGCCGATCCCGAGGAGGGGATATTTCCCGAAGCGCAGGAACAGGTCGATCAGCTCCTGGTTCCCCGCCAGAGGTTTCACCGCTTCCGTCGTGATATTGAGACCGAGAAAGAGCAGGCCGAACCCCAGAAGGGCCATTCCCTTGTTTTTATGCTTCGACTTTTTCGCGAAAAGAAAGACAATGGCCCCGACGAAGACGAACAGGAGGGCCGACCGGGTGAGTTTGAAGGCGATGAGCTGGGCGGTGATGGTGGTTCCGATGTTCGCCCCGAAGATGACGGGAAGTGCGCCCGCCAGCGTGATGAGCCCGGCGTTGATGAAACCGATGAGGAGGACCGACGTTGCACTGGAACTCTGGATGATGGAGGTGAACCCCGCCCCCACCAGCATGGAGACGACCCGGTTCGTCGAAATTTTTTCGAGGAGCGCCTTGAGCATCCCCAGGGACAACCGCTGGAGTGAATCGCTGAGAAGGTAAATCCCGTAGATGAAAAGACCGAGACCTCCGAGGACGCTGAACACAAGGTTGAAGTTCATCCTATCTCCCGGTAATATCTTGTGTCATCCGATAGTTATCCGCCTGATCCCGACACGGTCCCGTCCTTTTTCACCCGCAACTTACAGGGATTCGTTTTTTCCTGTCAAGGTTTTTCGTCAACCTCTCCGATTCCTCCACTCCTTCCGCCCTGAACGATATTTCCCGCCGGCAATGTCCTCCTCATTTCCCTTGCATCCCTCGATTTTTCCGCTAAGGTAAGGAGAAAATCTTTCGGATCGCCATGGTTGCAAGATTTCTCACGATCGTTCTTGTGTCCCTTTGTTCCTCCCAGGCCATCGGTACGGTCCACGTGTTTCTTTCGAACCGGGACCTGTTCCGGACCATGACGGACCTCCATGGCCGGGGGTTCGCAACCGTTCCGAACGAAAAGGTTTTTCCCTCCCTCCTGGATCCGGTGTCCGCCTTCTGCGGGGGCCTGTTCCTCACCTTCACCATCGGGGCCGGCCTTGTCGCGGCCTCCCTGTTTCTCACCCGGCTCCTCAGGCCGTGGGGCCGCTTCCCGGCGTTCGCCGCGCTGCTTCTGCTGCTCGTTCCCGGCCTTTTCTGGATCAACCACAACGGATTCAACCCGCTGGGAAGCGCCCACTGGATCGTTCCGCCCGTCCTCGCGGGCGGGCTGGCCCTGAAATTGCTCCCCGAAGAGGGCGGCGGACGGTCTCCGTGGGGGATCGCCGTCCCGGCGGCGGTCTTCGTCCTGTCCCTGCCGTTTCTCCTTCCGGCGGCCCGAATAGACGGTCTCCTCGACCTCAGGGACCGGCTTCTCCTTTCCAGCGCCCCCGGGAGGGCGGCCAGCGACTTTTACTACCGCTACACCCTGTACGCCGCGGAGGCCGTCAAGTCCTTCGACCAGAAGCTGATCCGGACCTTCCGCCTCGAAGGACCCGTGGAGGGGATGGGGGCCTCCCGGCTCGAGACCCTCCTGGAACGGGAGGACGTCCTTCCGACGGCGCTTCCCCGGGCGGATCTGGTGATCCGGGAGAACGGGGAAGTCCCTTCTTTCGGCACCCCCGGAAAAACGATTTTCCCGATGGATTTCAAGACCTTCGCGAACGGTCCCCAAAAAACGCTGGCGGAATTTTCCCGCCGGACCGACCGCTGGGCCTTCATCCGGAAGGCCGCCTTCCATTCCCTCGTCCTTCTCTATCCGGCTCTCCTGTATGGCCTGTTCTTCGTCCTCGTTCTTTCCGTCCTCCCGCGGGCGTCGGGGCGGCTCCTGCGCACCTTTCTCGCCTCCGGTCTCGCGCTGGCCCTTCTTCTCGGGGGACTGTTCCTGACAGCCCCCGGACAAAGGGCCCCCGACGACGGTTCCATCCTCTTTTCGATGCTCCGGTCCGGTATCCCGGCCGAGCAGGCCCGGGCGCTGCGGACCCTTGCCGCCGCCGGGAGGGACGTCGCTTCCTTCCCGGGATTCGAGGCCCTCGGCGAAAGCCCGTCCCCGGCGGTGCGGTACTGGTTCGCCAGGAGCCTTTCCGGAAGCCGTTCGGAGAAGGCCCGAAGCCTCCTCCTTCACCTCCTGGGAGACGGCCAGACGAACGTGGTCACCATGGCCGTCGAGTCCCTGGGTAAACGGGGAGACCGCGCCTCCATCCCGGCGATCCGGGACAGGCTGGAAACGTCCCCCCACTGGTACGTGCAGCTTTACGCCTACAAAACCCTGAGGAGACTGGGATGGAGGCAGACCGGATAAGCCCGCGCACCCTTTGCCTGTCCCTGGGGGCGGTTTTCGCCGCCGAGACGGCGGGGGCGCTTCTGCTGTCGTCCGTCCCGTCGCCCCTGGCGGCTCTGGTTCCCACAAGGATCCTGGAGATTGTCGTGCTCCTGCTTCTTCTGAACCACGAGGGGGGGGTGGAGAGAACCCTGGGACTGGGGCGGCGGGGCATTTGCCGGGAACTCGGCAGGGGCTTTCTGTGGTCGGCGGGATTCGGCCTTCTCGTCCTGGCCGGTTTTCTCGCGATCCGCATGACCGGAGGAAATCCCCTGGACCGGATCACCGAAACCCTTCCGTGGGGCCTTTCGGAACGTCTCCTGTTTCTTTTCGCGGGAGTGATCCTCGCCCCCGTGGCGGAGGAGATCTTCTTCCGCGGGGTCCTCTACGGGTTCCTCCGCCGGTGGGGTTTCGTTCCCGCACTCCTCCTGTCCACCGCCCTGTTCACGTTTCTTCACCCGACGGGGCAGGGCGTTCCCGTGACCCAGATCGTCGGCGGCCTTCTGTTCGCCGCGGCCTACGAAGCGGAAGGCAGCCTGGCCGTCCCTGTGGTCATTCACTGCCTGGGAAACGGGGCAATTTTTTTTCTGTCCTGGGTCCGCTGAATCCTCCCGGAAGCCGGAACGGTCACCCCCCGAACAGCCTCCGGCAGATGCGGCCGGCGACCCGTTCTTTCGCGGCATCGGTGAACCGCCGGTTCCCGCGAACGGTTTCCCCGGTCTCTTCCAGGAAATAGGACAGGAATTCCTTTTCCTCCCCCGGATCCCGACCCGTTTTCCCTGCCGCCGACATGCCGGAGAGAACGGCGAGGAGACCGAAAAGGTAAAGGCTGAGAGTGGTCACCCGGCGCAGGAAGTATTCCTTTTCCACCACTTTCGCCCTGTGAACCACGATTCCGAAGAGAAGACGCCGCCGGATCATTCCGGAAAGCCGCCGGGCGAGGCGGACCGCCCTCCGGGGGGCGCCGGCGGGAACGGGGAGATGCCAGCGGCGGGGGCGGAAGGAGGTCACCCATTCCCGAAGGAGAAACCGCAACCGTTTTCCCCAGGAAAGGGTCCGGACCGTTTTTCCCAGGCGTCCGAGGGCGTAAAGGGCCGGGTACATCGAGTGGATTTCCGTCGTCCCTTCGAAAATGGTGGTCACCCGGAAATCCCGCATCCTCTT
>ENA-ORXD01001141-ORXD01001141.1-sediment-metagenome-genome-assembly--contig:-NODE-1141-length-24509-cov-9.187254_pt1 | contig 24509 bp, 10 predicted proteins | sample MGYA00237862_ERZ511471 | MGnify/ENA metagenome assembly ERZ511471
TCAGGGAAAAGCTTCAGAAAATCCAACCGGGCGTCGGGCAGACTTCTGTGCCCTTTGACCGTGGCGCGTTCGAAAAAGGATGGATTGTCGAGTATCGGATGTGAGGCTTCTTCGCCTTCGATCTTTTCAAAATCGATATGGCTCAAAAGGATTGTCTTTTCCCCGGCATGGATGAAAAATATCCTGGCTTTTCCATCCGAAGTGACTTCCACCACTTTGCCGAGGCCCCACTCTGGCATTTTCGGATGTCGAACTTTGTCACCTACCTTTAACATTTTATTATACCTCAATCATATTCAAGGAGCAGAGTCATCAGTAACTTTGCTCCACGGAATTATTAATTCTCGATGAAGCACGCAAATTCATCAAATAATCATCAAATAAAAAAAATCGTCATCTAACACATTTAAAAATAAGATTTTTAAAAAATCTCAGGCTCGGGAAAACCTCGCCTGTCAAAAAGTCATCTAGCGAAGGCCGCCATCTCTGAGGCCAAGGATTCCGCATTGCGAACATCGACCTTGAACTGGCGGGTGCTGTCCTCGTCGGCGACTAAATGTTTTCTTAAGGTTTTCGATGGAAATCATGCCAGTTAAAAGCTTCACTTTCCAACTTGTTTACAGCCAGGACCATAAATCGTGCTATGGCCGCTCGATTTGGGTGTAATTTGAATTTGTGATGGAATACGTTCTCTCAATGCCGGCACATGGGAAATAACTCCGACCAATTTACCGTCCTGCTGTAGACCTGCAAGGGTTTCCAGGGCTGTGTCAAGGGCTTCTTCGTCCAACGTGCCGAAGCCTTCATCCAGAAACAACGAATCCACTCGGACGTTCTTGCTGGCCATATGGGACAAACCCAGAGCCAAGGACAGGCTAACGATAAAGCTCTCGCCGCCGGAAAGATTCTTCGTGGACCGAATCTCCCCAGCCTGGTAGTTGTCGGCCACGTTGAGCTCCAGGGGTTGAGCGTCGTCACGGACCAGCAAGTAGCGGTCTGTCATTTTCTGCAGTTGCCGGTTCGCGTGACCAATCATCATTTCAAAGGTCAGCCCCTGAGCAAAATTGCGGTACTTCTTGCCATCTGCGGAGCCGATCAATTCGTGCAGGTTTTCCCACCTGCGGCACTCTTTTTTCTGGGCTTCGATAGCTGTCTGCTTTTCCTTTATCCGCTCTTTTGCAGCCGTATTCTCACTTAGCCTGTGCTTTAGACCGGCAATGATGTCCCGCAGCTCTTTCAGGGCTTCCTCGTGCTCTTTGAATTGGGGTTCGAGCTCTTCCAGCGACTTGGCGGTAACATTGCGGGCGATTTCCGTGGCCAAGCGTGTTTCCCGATCCTTCTGTCTGGCTTTCAGATCTGTCTGGCGTTCATCCAGATCCTTAGCCGTGGCCGCCAGTTCAGCCTTCCGTTCAGAGGGCAGTATGGCTGCCAGGAACTGTTCTTCATTTGAAAAGCCCACGGGCGCGAGCGTTGCGAAGAATTCATTTTCCAGCCTTCTCAGTTCCGGCTCTCGTTGGTCGATGCGTTTCTTCAGAGATTCGACATGGGCCTTCGCGGTAGTCCATTTTTGCTGGAGTTCATTGTGCCGGTCTCTGGCCTGCCTTTCGGCACCTTCGGCATCAGAAGCCGCCTTGTTCAAGCGGCGCTCCTCATCGTCGGTATTTTTGTCGCCGTACAGTGCATTACGCTCATCACTTCCGGCGGCGAGTTCCTTTTTCAAGGTCGCCAAACGCTCCAGCTTTTCGGCCAGGGCGGTACTTTGAGTTTCGATAACCGCATCCAGCCGCTTCACTTCGCTGTCGATGTCAGCAATCTGTTTCTCGATGTCCGCCTTTTTCTTGACCTGAGTCTGCCACGCCTTAAGCCGTGCTCTGAGGGTTTCGATCAGAGATGAAATGTCCGTTTCAGGGATGTCCGCAATACCAAGTGGCTGGAGTTTGGTAGAGACGGCCTGCTTACGTTCGGCAAAATTAGCCCGGAGTTTTTCCAAACTGTCCTTCACCTCGGCAAGGGCTTTCTCGGCGGCCTTCTTATCATTAGCCGCTGCGGACTCCAGCTTTTCAGCCTCTGTCAGGTTTTTACGGGCCAGGCTTTCAGCTTCTTCGAATTTCTTGATGGCGGCTTCCTGATCCTCGGCTTTGCTGATCAGCCTGGTCAGGGCGTCGATCTTCTGTTCGGTTTCATCGGGGACAGGGACATTCCCTTCCGCGAAGGGGTGTTCGGTTGCGCCGCAGAGTGGACAAGGCTTGCCGTCTTCCAGTTTTACCCGGTGATCTTCAAGCTCCGCAATTTTCGTCAGGAAAGCCATTTCACGCAGCAGGGTTTCCTTCTCGGTGCGGTATTCTCGCAACAAGCGGTCTCCCAGCAACTGGCTCAATGCATCTTTGCCCTGCTGAATCTGTTTTGAGGCTTCCTCCAGCTCCTGCTTCCGAATGCCTGATTGTTTCTGACGGTCGTCGAGTGACTTTGTCGCCAGTTCCAAAGCCGTCGTGGCCGTTTCTTGATCAGCCTCTTTTTGAACGATTTCGTTTTGCTTAGAGAGCAGTCCGCTCAACTGTTCTTCAACGCCAGCCAGACCGCTGATCAGCCATTCATCCTGTGCATGCTCCTTGATGTAGCCGTCCACAAGATCCAGTGTCTCATGAGCCTTGGATCGTTTTTCCTGCTCTTCGAGCCGGTCTTTTTTGTCTGCATCAATCTTTGCCGCATCCTTCTTACAGCCCTCATCACCTTCCGAAACAGCTTTTTTCTGATCGGCAAGTTTCTGATCAAGGGAGCGAACCTTCTGCAATGTAGGCGCGGCCGCTTTCAGCTCTTCTTTGACCAGAGCGGTTTGTTGCTCAGCCAATTTCAGTACCTCGGCCTGCTCCTTGGCGGAGGATTCCAGTCCAGGAAAAGCCTCTTCCTCAGCTTTCAAGCCTGCTCTGTCATCCGTCTGCTGTTTGCGGGTGGCGGTAAGCGTTGCGTATGCGCCGTCCAGTGAAGCGGCACTCAAAGCCCGGCCCAGCTTTTCACGATTTGGTTTGAACGCCTCGATATCGCCCTGCAGCTTGCTCGCTTCATCGGCCAGGTTGACGATTTCCTTCTTTAGCCCATCGATGGTGGTGAGCCAGGCAATGGCCTTTCCGGTGTCAGCGGATTTGGCGGCAAGGTCTGTCTCTTTCTTCTGCTTTGTCTCGAGTGCCTGCCCAATCTCTTGTTCCTGCTCCGGATCAAGAATCACGATGCCTGCCGTTTCAGCCTGGAGCAGGTTCAGTTTTTCCCTCTCCTCGCGCTGGCGCTCATGGACACGGATGGATATCTGGCTGTAGATCTCTGTGCCCGTTATCTGCTCCAGGATCGGAGCCCGATCATCCGGTGCCGCCTGAAGGAACGCGGCGAAGCCGCCCTGGGCCAGCAACATGGAACGGGTGAAACGGTAAAAATCCATACCGGTAGCCGCCTCGATCTGGTCGGCGACACCTCTGATCTTTGATTCGAAAATCTCGCCTGAATCGGCATTGGCAATCTCGTGTTTCGGGGCCTGGAGTTCACCATCCGGTTTCTTGCGTGCCCGGTGCTGGCTCCAGTGGCAACGAAAACGACCCGCCTGCGTCTCGAACGTCACTTCGGCAAAGCATTCGCCGGTCTGACGGGACATAATCTCGTTTCCACTCTTGGTGACTTTATTCAGGCGAGGTGTCCGTCCATAAAGCGCGAGACAAATGGCATCGAGGATAGTGGTCTTCCCCGCGCCGGTGGGGCCAGTGATTGCGAAGATGCCGTCGGAGGCGTAGGTCGGGTATGTCAGGTCGATTTCCCATTCGCCAACCAGTGAGTTCAAATTCTTGAAACGTACCTGCAGTATTCTCATCAACAGCCTCTCTATTCAGCCTGCAAGTCATCTTCATTGAGAGACGAGAGCGTTTCCTGGTAGGCACGAAGTAGCTCCGGCCGCTGATCTTCAGGCACTTCATGAACGGCGAGGCATCGTTCGAACACATCATTCTCGTTCAGATCATCCAGCGTTTCCTCTTCATGAATTTGTCCCAGCACGCGGTCAATGATACGGTTGTTCTTCACCCGGAGAATTTCCATCTGAGTATCGGTGATGGCGGCCTCCAAACGCTCGCGCAGGTCGCCGACTACTTCGTCGCCTTCGTAGATAACTTCGAGCCACCCCCGGGAGCCAGTTGCCGACAGTTCGAGAATGCGGTTTGAGATACCCTCCCAGTCCCCCTTGACGCGCTCAAGCTTTTGAAACACCGGTACATCGATCAGTTGCACAGACGCTGCTGTACTGTGCCCCTCGTTCTGATTAAAAGTAACCTGGCAAACACTCTTTGGCTGTTTTGCCTCTCCAAACCCCATGGGCAGAGGGGAGCCGCTGTACCGTATAGTTCCCGAATCGTTCACCTTCTGCGGGACGTGGAGGTGTCCAAGCGCCAGGTAGCTGAAGCATTCCGGGAAGATCCCGGCAGTCACATGAGCCAGGGAACCAACATAGAGTTCACGCACGCCATCACCATCGACGGTTTGTCCACCTGCGGCAAACAAGTGTCCCATGGCAACGATGGGGATATCGGCACCCAGTTCATTGCGTTTCTGTTCGGCCAGGGCGGCGACGGCTGTGTAATGATTTCGGATGCCTTCAATCAGCTTCTGCTCCTTATCCTCAACACTCTCACCGGCTTCCGCCACGCGGATATCCCTGTCCCGGAGGTATGGTACAGCGCAGACAATCAGTTCCGGAGCCTCCTGCTCATTACAGAGCACTAGTACTTCGTCTTCCGGGGCTTCGGACGCACTGCCGATCACGTGGACATCAAAGGCTTTGAGCAACTCCTTGGGGGCATTGAGAAAGGACGGCGAATCGTGGTTACCTGCGGCGATGACAACATGACGACAGGATGAGGCGGCCACACGGCATAGGAAACGGTAATAGAGCTCCTGGGCGCGATTGCTCGGAGCGCTGGTGTCAAAGACATCACCCGCAACCAGCAGCACATCGATTTCATTCTGCTGAATCGTCTCCGACAGCCAGGTCAGAAAGGATTCGAACTCCTCGTAGCGTTTTCTGCCGTAGAGGGTACGGCCAATGTGCCAGTCGGATGTGTGAAGGATTTTAACCATAATCTGAAACGAGGAAAGTCCAAATATGAATACCAGTCACCGTAAGGCATGTTCAATCTCTTGTAGAAATCGAGATCGCCCTTTGCGGCCAGTATCATCGGTTACATAGAGGAGAAGGCGCTTTGCTCGCGTGGCACCAACATAAAACAGCCGTTTGTATTCGGAAATTTCCTCTACAGTTCTTGAATAGTAATGCGGGATTTTTCCTTCATGAACATCGATCATTGCGACCGCATCGTATTCTCGCCCTTTCGCAAAATGGAGCGTTGATAGCTTCAGAGCTGAATCCGGGTTAGCATAAATGCCAAGATCAGCTATTACAAGGTTGGCCAAGTCCACTTTGTTCCTACGCATATCTGACTTCATTTCTTCCACTGAAGTAGCGAATAAGTGCCGCTCTCCTTCCGTGAGATATTCCGCATCAATCAGAACGTCAGAAAATGCATTAGCTGCTGCCTCAAGCCAGGCGCTCGCTCCCACATGTATCTCATACAACTCCTTGCCCTTTTCCAGCAGACGGAAAACGACGACACGGCCATGATAAGAAAAGACATCAAAATTCGCCCGGCCTGTCATGTCGAGAAGCGTATTAAAAAGCGTACGCTCAATCCCAACAATCGCGTCCGGGTTCGATTCCATCAAATAACCGCAGATCTGCTCAGCAAGTGGCGCAAACTGCGATCTACGCTTGTAGGGTCGCGCTCCGGGGCCGACGATGCTGATTCCATACTCACGGAGTTGCTTGCCAAGAGGGAACAATGGATACCAAGTGGAAGCAAGCACAGCAGCATTGCCATAAGGAATATCCAGATCGTCGAGGGCTGGTAAAAAATAATCCGTGAGCACATCGAAAGGCGAATGCCCGTGCAGCCACTGGGGCGGTTCTGTATATGCTTTTGCTGGGCCAAGCGCAGCCATTGGGGGAGTGCGAGGGAAAATCAATTCGGCATGATCCACGATTGCCTGACTAGAACGAAAATTCCCAGAGAGTGGCAAATCTGTTCGGGCACCGATACGATCGGCAAAGTCGTCAGTAAGATCAGGCCTTGCTCCGGCAAATCGAAAAATGGATTGAAGCGGGTCACCGACAAGAAAGAACCGAGTACGGCCGCGATCTGCAATCAGGGAAAGAATTTCGACTTGAAGCTCCGAGGTGTCCTGAAACTCATCGACCAGTATCCAAGCAAACCTTGATGCCACGTAGTCTAGAATTTCAGGCCGTTCCTTAAGCAAAAGAAGCGAATAATAAATGATGTTTGCAAAATCGACGTAACCGGCATGACGAATCGTCTCCCAAAAACTTTTGGCTACTTCCAGCGTTATTGCACCATGGTCAATTCCATATCCAACGGGATCACCATTGGCGCTTATACGGAGATTTACAAATTCGTCGATGTCCTTAAAATTCACGTCGTATCGACCATGCCTTTCCCATGTCGATGCAACGTAATGGCCAAACTCCTCGCTATCAGGCGTCAACACCTTGAAGCCCTGTTTGTAACCCTTAATGAGATGGCAAAAGGGACGGAAAATGTAATTCAGGCAGAAGGAGTGAATGGTGCAAACATCATAGAACTTCTCATCGCCCGGCTGTGCATGATGGCGTAGTCGTGCCTCGATTTCATAAACAGCAGTATTCGTGTATGTAATACATCCGACCATGCGTGGCGTATCTCGGACCTCATCCATCACCCGAACCAGCTTTGAGATTATGACCCGCGTCTTGCCACTACCTGGGCAGGCCATAATCAGCACGTTATCGTCGCAGCAAACGACGTTTCTTTGTTCTGTGGTAAGCTTCATTTTAAACGAGCCATTTAACAGCCTCACTGAGGTATTTGGGCATGACTTCCGCGCAGTCCACGTGCCGCGCAGCCACTTGAGCGAAACGGGCTTTACCAAATCGCTTAGCCGTATTTAGTACCGACGAGCGAAGAGTGTTAAGCAATTCCTTTTCGTCTTCCTTATCCAGGCCATCATTAATTGTTTTCAGCCCGGCACGAAGTCGTCCCGCAACATTTGGAGCGCCGATTTCCTCTGCTGCCTTGGCGAACATTTTTAGCGTGCCAGGAAACACTAACGCCCGCTCAAATGTCGTTTTGCAGGCGAAGACCTTAACCCAGTCATTTTCTAGGTCTTCAAGGTCAGGCGGTGGCGGCAAGTCGTCTTCGCCTTCCAGGTCAGGCACCGCGTCACTTGGTTTCAAGTCTCCGTCCGTGACAATAGCGCATTTTTTGGGCAACCCATCTTCCGAAAACAGGCGTGCATATACATCAAAATGCACTCCATAGATGGGGATAACTGACACACCTTCACGAGCAAGATCAATACCCTTAACCTTTTTGATAAGCGCAGGAATCAAAAATAACTCTGCGGGCCCTTCCACCAGCATGACCTTTCGAGCATATAGTAGGTTTGACTTCGTGGCGTCCAGATAGCGCTCCAGGTCGCCGATGTCGTCTTCATCGAGTTCATTATTCTTTGCTGGCACCGAAGATGCGACTGCCGGTTCCCCCGTCTGGGTAAGCACGACATAAGACTTGAGGCCAGCCTGCGCTGTTAGGTGAGTGCTGTGCGTTGTGAGTATTGATTGGAATGGGAGTGCGCTGAGTGCGTTGAACAAGTTAAGTTGCAACTGGGGATGCAGATGTGCCTCCGGTTCTTCGAACAGAATGATCTGGCCAGCTGTTTTCTGTTGCGCAAGCCGCCTGCGAAAATATTCGATCAGGATAGATACGTAGAGAATGTTGTTTAACCCAAGGCCATTTGAAGACGGGTCAAACTGGTCCATTGCAGTATTCGACATCAGAATTCGAAGCGCCCGAACAATGGCCTGAAATGACGGCTCAGCGACGCCGAGTCCGACATCCATACTGAAGGCTGGTCCTGTGACCGCTTTGAAAGACTTATCTATGGCCTCTGCAATTGTTTCGACAGAAGGCGATTCAGCAATGCCTTTATTTGCTTCGCGTAGTTTTTCGAGCAACTCGTCCTGCTCGTCTGAATCAATCTCCATCGCAGTGATGAGGCGAGCGAGAGGGGAAGCACGATACTGCCGCAGATCGCTTTCCACGTCGCGAAGAGCGGGAAGGAACACGACAAGGAATGATTGCAGGTCTGAAAAACGGATTTGAGCCCCGACATCTTCATCCCACGTAATCTCGGCAAGATCCCGACCGGGGTCACCGCCGCCACTGATTTCCCAGTGATAGTCCTGTATCGTCAGATCGCCTGGGGCTACTTCCCCTGATTCCAGATCCTCTCGGACGCTCGTCTTTGGCCGGAAACGATAAATGAGCCGTGCCAAACCAGGCTCGCTCTGCCATGCACCAACCAGCGCTTCCTCATTAACCTTTCCAGCAAAATCAGTGAACTCAAGACCTATGAGAACCTGACTTGGCTCGGAAATATCAACCGTTGAGTGAATGTCATTTGGAACAAGCAAGCGGTAGGTTGATGAAAGGCCTGCATCGAGGCAAAGCCTAATCGCATGCAGGAAATTCGTCTTGCCAGTATTATTCTCACCGATAACACAGGTTGTCCCTGCAGATATCGGCACATCCAAATGCTCAAAAGAGCGAAAATTCCTAATGACAATCCGACTAATCTTCATTGTTGGTCAATATCCTTCGGTAAAAGATCGAACCGTGAATAATTTGGGCTATGGTTCTATTTCTAGTCATAAATAAACCAGTCTTGGAGTTCTCGAATCGCCTCGGCAATAGCGGCATCGGAAAATATTTTCCGGCTCAATTTGGGAAACCACTCCGGTTCGGAGGCAATTACGTCTTTTTTGCCGTTTTAAAAAAGACAACTTGCCCTTGATCAACCAACCAGTTGTCAGAACTTCTAAAATTATCAGTTGATTTGTTTTGAACATTTCAGTCAGCCAGACGGTGGTTGTTTCATCCCAGTTTGTCGTAAAATGCCAGTTGACCTGATCAATTTTCGGGCCAGACTCATCGTCCCGTATACCCTTCCTACAAATCCCGCTTCAACAATCGGGCTTCTGCTGGCAGTCCGCCAATCGTCTTGCGGAGCCAAGGTTTTTGTAACAATTCTTCCGGTGGGCGGGTGGTGGTCGTCACGATGTACTGGAATGACGGCTGGTTCCCTATTTTCTCCAGCTCCACGGCGAAATTGAAAAGCTGTTGGTATACACTGAGGCCGAGATCTGCTTCTCTCGGACTATCATGTATGAGAAAGGCTGGAAGGTGAGTATTACCCTCAATACTCATGCACATAACAGCCAGATCAAAGGCAATGATCTTCAATGCCGCCATGGCGGTAGTAGAACGCTCTCCACCCATCTTGATTGACAGCCCGAGACCGTTCCCGTCCAAGGTGATTTTGCCATTCGCGTCGGAGCCGATGAATTCGCGAACAATTGCATCGAAATGCTTTGAAAGCTGCCGGATAACTGTAGATTGGGCATCGCGGAATGCTTTTGTTTTTTGTCGGTTCTTTTCGATGGCATTGGCGATTCTTTCCGCACTCAGGAGCTTCTTTTCCTGGACGGTCAAAATTTCCTCCAGCCGGTCGACATCCTCAATCAGGCGTCGTGCCTTATACCAGGCATCCGTCCGGGCGTTGTGGTCTTTCTCCGCCGCCCGTAGACGTTTGGATAAGTCGTCTGCGATTCCCTTTGTGGAAACCAATTCTTTCTGTTGATCATCCTTCTGTTTTTTCTGTTGGGCTAATCGGAGCTTTTCGCTTTCCAGTTCTTTCTCGCTTGCGGCCCATTGCTTTCGCAACTCCTCGGAATCCGGCAGTTTGTGGGACAACTTGCAGCCTTCCGCAAGAATTCTGTCGATGGGTATCTCGCATATCGGGCATTGCGGGTTGCCGGATTTAAAGACCGTGAATGCCAGAGCAGGAATTTCGCCTTTGATCATGCTTATCTGACGTTCAATCTCGGGTATGCGCGCTTCAGCTTCAGCCAGAGCTTTTTCTATTTTCTGTAGACGTTTTTGAGCTTTCTCGCTTTCTTCATGGAGGGTTTCCAGGTCAGCTTCGCTCAAGGCACTGTTGGATTCATTCGCCGCCAATTGAGATAATTTCGCCTTTGCCGTTTTTCTTAAAGGCTCCACAGCCAAACGACCGGGAGAAAGAGTTTCCGGCGAAACATCAAGATCGGTCGCGAGTCGAGATCGAAGGCGGTCCGACTGCCATTGTAAATGGCCGGCCTCCTGAAACTCCTTCTTTTGTTCTGTTTCCTGCTCTATTATCGCTTCCCTGATCTTGACCTCCTCTGGATCAATGGCGCCGATAAGCAGCCGGAGGGCGTCCAGAATGTCGATCCTGGATAGAGCGCGGACGGGCGAATCGGAATCGGAGTCAGCCGACCGCCAATCCAGCACATGGCCAAGGCGAGACTCCTGATCCCTGGAAAGCCAAGCCAGGGCGACCAGCCAGGCATGGAACGGGCGGTCTCCGGGGAGATGGGGAACAACATCCTCAGACAGAATCCCGCTTGCCAGGGCTTCGAGAAAAGGTGCCATTCCCGTCGGTTCAATCTTGGAGGAGACCAGTTCATCGAGATTCATATCCGGTATAGCGAAATGTTGTCGGCCGGTACCGATTGGCCGCAGGATGGCCCAGGGAACTTTATTCAAGATCACCTCGGCCCCAACTGATCCCTTCGGGAAAACCCTGGCAATACTCTGCCGCAGTTCGTCATTGGCGAAGCGATCTTCTCCTAAGCAGTATCGGAGCAGACGGCAAAGAAGGGTTTTGCCGCTGCCATGGCCCAAGGTACTTTGGGCATTTTTTCGTTTCGGTTGATCGAGGATGTCTGGTGACCAGATAACGTTGAGACCCGGCCGGAAATCGAGGGAACGGCGAATCGTCCCCGGTTCACTCCATATGACAAGCCTCCGTATCCACAGCCGAGGTTCGTCATGACCCGCATGCGGTTCGAGGTGGAATCGCTCCTTTTTCAAAAGCTCAAGCTGCTTCGGCATTCACCCACCTTAGGATATCTTCCGGGAATTCTCGGACCACTTCGTCGGTATTCAAACGAGCCAGTACTTGTAATATGAATCGTACACAGCCATCCGGCCAACCGTCTGCATTACTGCTGGGGAAAATCGTTTCCAACCCAGCCTCCGGTGCCCAAGTCCCTGCGGTTAGATCTTCTATCAAAACCTTGTTTCCCCGCAAGGTCCGCACAGCCTCACCCCATGCACGATCCGCAGAAGGGACAAAATCCCGGATCTTGGAAGTTCGTGGTTTAGCTGCTGTCCCTACAAGCCTTATCCAGCTAGCAGCTTCCTGTTCCGTTAAAGAAGGTGTCAACATTCGAGGCTCCAAGGATAACATCGTTGCCATGCGGATAAGACGGATGGGTGTTGGCCCCTTGACGGCTTTCAGTACAGCCACAAGAGCAGCCCCCATAACTCCTTCGCGATCCACACTGGAAGGCGCCCAGGCCCCGCCGGGGAGGTGTGACCAATCGGTTGGCAAAGGTTTGTCCGGCGGTGACGGGGCTTGTTTGGGCGCGAACAAATTACCTTGTCTGGGATCGATCTTCGGCTTGGGGCCACGTTTGACGGTCTTTGCCGGTTTGGCCGCTTCAGCCTCTTTTTCTTCGGCGGCCCGTTGGTGGTTAAGGGCGAGGAGGCGTTTGAGAACTTCATTGCGGGCGGTTGGGGAGATGGTATAACGGATTCGATCTTTTTCAGGTAGGGTTTCAACCTCGTGGAAATCGTGATCAAGGTCGAGATCGGTCCAGCCATATGCATCACGGATGGCGATGTCCATTTCCCGATGCAGGCGTCGGAGTTTTAAAATACCTTCATACCCGGTTTCAGCTTCTTCGAGTGTTTTCTTGCTGACCTTGGCAACTATCTTTGGTGTCAGACCAAGATCATGAAAGAGGTTATAAATATTTGTGAGGCCAAGCCAGAGTTGAAGCATGAGACCACGACGATACTCGTGGTACTTCTCCCCTGCTTCGGCGAGGGTCTGATCCGGCATCGTCCACAACCCGTTGGGGAAGGGGAAAGTTTCAAAACAATTTGATGGCGAATAACGAAGGTCCTGTTTTAAGGAACCGCTGTATTTTCTGGCCCAGACCTCGTGGAGGGTGGATTGGACTACGGCATATAGGTCCCAGCGATCAGTTGTGAAAACTTTTATCGCGTGAGAATATAAAAAAGTTGTAGGGACTGCTGAAAAATTTAAATGCTTTGTTGTTGCTGCAGTTACAAAGCATTTTGCAACTTTGGTAAGTTTTTTGGTAAGTTTCGGACGGCTTTCACCGTATCTCCACCACCGTTCGCGATTACTTGCTCGATTCTGTGTGTCTCGGAAGGGTTTTACTTTCTCATATAGAATCTCACACGGCCTTCTGTATTGCTTGACTTTCTCGTAGGGCAAATCAAAAAAATTAATTATCCATTCCGTTGGTTGTTGATCTGGATTGTTATTTAGTTCTTTCCCATTGATAATACGAAAAATGACATTTGAGCAACACTCATCCTCGCTGATAATTGATTTTGCTTCTATTTCAGCAAGATAGAACCCTTTACCAAGAGGTTTGTAACCCTCAAATAGGCTGTCATGATTCTCAAGTATTACACAAGGTTCACCAACTTCTATGGACTCATCAAGATAAGAACTTATTGTTTCAACTTGTTTGTTATCGAGAGTCGGTTTTGTTGGAAATTTTCCTTTGTAAATTGATAGCAATGAAACTACTAAATTTGCCTCACCTGGCCACTTGATACCTCGTACTGCAAAATTTATTGTACCACCTTTTAACAATATTTGTTCAAGGCCATCTTTACGGATATCCCCATCCTTAATTGAATTTGTGGTAATAAAAGCCGTGAACCCGGATGGCCGTAATAGGTTGTAAATGCGACGGGCAAAATAAGCAACCAAATCAGATAAGCCTGTTGGCGCATATTCCCACTTCACATAATGACAGAAAGGATAACCATATGTACCACTGAGGTTAGTCCCCCCCAAATATGGAGGATTACCTAGGATACAATCAAACCCGCCTTTCTCAAGAATCTCTGGAAACTCCAGGAACCAGTGAAAGAATCGTTGCTCATGAGATAACACCCAAGCCGCAGCAGTAGACTGTCCCTGTGGTCGGCGTTCACCGGATAGATAGCGGCGGTATTCTTCGTCTGTGATAAGTCTGGTCTGGTTCTGTTCCGTTTTGGGTAAGTAAAACTGGGCTACGGGAATGGCAGCGATCTGGCCTAGGAGCCAGGCGTTTTCACTTTGGGTAAAGTCAAAATAGCGTTGTTTTTTGGTTTCTATATCCTTGGGAGTTTTCTCCGGTAGCTTTGAAACCTCCTGCCATCGCGACAAAATGGTATCGAATTGCTTCTGAATCTCAGGAGCAATATCATCAACGGTTATCTGGCCTTTATGGCTGCGTTCTTTTTTGTTTCGTTTTCGAAATTCGGCGGCCACCTTTTTATCATCTCCAGGCATGGTGGCAAAAGCCTCATCTGGCACACCGCGTTCCAATTCCTCTCGATGCGAGAAACCGACAATGGCATTCCCGCACTTAATATGGTGATCCAGAAAATTCAGGGGTTGGCCGGGGGTGTGGGCCTCCAGCCAGAGAGCGACCTTACAGAGTTCCACGGCCAGAGGATTTAGATCCACGCCATATATGCACTCACGGATAACGTCACGCACGGCGGCACGAAAGGCAGTCGGCGAGGGTTGCTCTTCACCGGTGCGGACAATGGCAAGTTCAGTAGCGATGCGTCTGGCAGTGGCCAGAAGGATATGACCGGAGCCACAGGATATATCCGCCACCCTGAGTGAAAGCAATGCTTTCTCAGGCTGTGAATCTTTCAACTTTTCAACTATGAGATAATCCAGCGAGTGTTTAATAAGCGGCTGGACCAGATCATCCGGAGTGTAATGTGAGCCGGTGGCGGCCCGTTCATCTCCCTCGGCAAAGGTAAACTCGATCCGTTGATCATCGATCAAGAATACGGGGCTGTATTCCAGTAGCCCTTCATAGACCGAGCCGAATTCCTCAACATTCAAAGCCCCATAGTTGACCCGGATCATCTGGCCTCTGTCCGGATGGCGATAGAGACTCAAAGCCCGCAGACAATTCAGCAGGATGTCGTTGCCAAGGGTACATCGAGAAAATGTCCCAATGGCTCCTGAATCAAAAAGATCGCCGGCCAGAGGGGATATGCCGAGCTTGAGGCCGGGGCCGTCATCTTCAAAAAGACTGAAAGTTGCAAGCAGAGACAGCCAGAGATCCCGCCTGCGGCTATCAGCAAGATGCCGTTTTTCCGAAAGCCTTCGCAGCCGTTGCACACTGTAATAGCGTTCATAAATAGTGCGTTTTATTGGGTCGTTATCCAAAGGGAAAACCAATCCCCGTTCTTCAATGACCATCAGGAAGAGAAGACGGTAGATCAAGCGTAGGAGATACTGGTAGAAAGCCTGCGGTTGAATGGTGCCGGAACGGATTTCATCCCGGAGTTCCGTGTTGGCTTGATTGAAGAGAAAGCCGTTGGCAAAGGATAGAATGGCTTGTTCCACGGCCTTGGCAAGACCATCTCGAATTCGGGCTCCTGAGTCCAACGAATCCTGATGATAGCGTTCGATAATGGATTCCGTTGCACTCTCATGGGAAACCGGCAGTCGTGAGGCATGGAGAAGACGGTAGAGGATGGCAAAATCGGCAAAAAGCCCTTCGCTGAATATCCGGTCGAGATCGAATTCCAAATAGGTCAGCTTGATGAGCCGTGAACTGTCACGCAACAAACGGAGAAGACGGCCATTGGTGACCAAAGCGAAAAGCTCGTCCCGCAAATTGATATACTCCTGCACCATGGCATGGGCCGACATGCGTAGGGAAACCTTTTCAGGCTTACGGTCAAGCCCGGCGGGTTCCCGGCAGCCGATGATATGGATGGGGGTATTCCCTCGATTGACGACCCGATGGGAGATGGCGTAGATTTTGCCGTTCAGCTCAACCCCTCTGGGCTGATATTCCAACTGGTAGCCGAGCAATCCAAGCAAGGGTAATATCCATTGCTGGCGGGTTTCGGTGGTAGCAGGCGTATCGGGTTTAACGGCTTCAAGCTTACGCTGAAAGATACGCCAATAGTCTTGGGCATCGGCCCAGGCACGGGCGATTTCATCTTTCACCTTGGCATTGGTTTCCAGGCCAAAGTCACCGGGCCGCTGTCCGGCAAGGTCTTCCAGGCGTTCGAGGATGTCCGGGGAGAGGATGGCGCCTTCGATGCGGATACTGGGATATTTCATGGCGCTCCTTAATTATTTCCGCTGTCGGGCAGCAGAATATATATTCCCAGAAGATCCATGGGTAAAACAGGATAGACGACTTGAAACTTCTGCCTGTCCATCAAAGAACTGAAACGCTCATGGGCCTCGACAAGATTTTTGGCTTGTTGTTCCGCCACTGTGTTGAATTCGTCTTGGAGATGATCGGCCAGCCTGAGTTCATTTTCAAGAAAACCGGCGCGGGCCTGGGGTGAGAGGTCCGAGGTTGCCCGAACTTCGGTGATTAATTGCTTTGCCGTGCCATGATCGAGGAATTCTTTCTGTTGTGGGGTGCCACGCCAGCCCCAGAGCAGCATCTCTTCGGCAACTATTTGATGACTGCCTTTGCTCTGTTCGATAACGTTCCGACACCTGAAGAGAAATAGCGTTGTCTTGATCGATACCTGGCGCGTACGGATGACAGCAGCGCGGGCCGCCCTTTTCCCAGTCCGTTCCATAGTGTTGGCCATGACTATCTGGCAGAGCTGCTCCACAAAACGATGATTGCGGCCGATATAGTGAAATCCTTCAGGGGTGGGTGAAATAAAGCTCACATTGAGTGGATCTCCGGCAGGCAACAGATCACGCAACTGGACAGGCAGGTTACCCATAATGATGCGGTACCCTTTGTTGACTTTCAATACTTGGACACCAAAGAGATTATTCAATACCGTGGTTACAAAGTTTTCCACTGCGCTGGGATCACCAATGGCCTCATCCACTTCGCGGAGATCGACCTCGATTTCCTGGGCCTTGATGGCATGTTGGGCGAAAATGCCACGGGATGCCTTTTCACGGGCCGCAGCCTCATCAATTTTGCGAGTCACATTCGCCTTGGCCTTTTCCGCTTCGCTGAGGCCGCCGAAATTGATTTTTAACTGGACAGGTCTATTGCGATCTTTGTCCCGTTCCGCTGCAATCCGACGATCCGGATTGAGTAGAAGGGCCTTGGTGATGGTATCGATAATGCTCTTCGAATCTTCGGGAAAGGGCACGTTGATACCGGTGGCCTTTTTGATTTCCCGCACCTTGCGGAGCAGTACATCGAGTACAATGCCGTCAATGGGATTATCAGCTCCATAAAGCAGGCAAGATTTGACCAACGGTTTTTCCTGCCCAAAACGGTCCACTCGGCCTTCTCGCTGTTCCAGGCGATTCGGATTCCAAGGCAGATCGTAATGCAAAACCCCGGTAAAAAACTCCTGCAGGTTAATGCCTTCGCTTAGGCAATCCGTGGCCACGAGCACTCGCAACTTTGACAGACCCATGTCATTGATCCGTTGTTTACGGACCTCATCCGGCAACTCACTGGTAATGACCTGGAGATCCAGCTTTGGAAATTTCTTTTTCAGGGATAGGGCTAGTTTTTCACCGACATAATTGGCCGTGGCTATGTATCTGCAGAAAATGACCGGATTGAAACCCTCGGTGAGCCAATCCTCGGTGATCAACTCTGCTGATGCGAGTTTGTGGTCATCATTTATATTTCCCAGCAGTTCCAATTCCTTGGCAAAGTTCCGAAGCTGCTGACGTTGATAGCTGCTCCAGTCATTCCGCTCAACCGCCTGGGTGGGAGAGTAATCACCTTCGAATCCGAATTCCGTATCATGGACAGGATTTACTTCCGTCTCTGCCAAATCAGTTGAATCTACCGAAGAAGTTTCTGTATCCTGAGCAACTCCCAATCCCGAGAGGCGGGTATTCAACATTTCAACGCCGGCCGCAGGGCTTGACATGACCCCTCGCAGAAGAGCAAGTGCAGCCCAATATTGGACTCGTTTCTGGCCGCGAACAGGATCGGGGCTGATAAGTTTTCGGGCAAACTCGATTATATTTTCAAAAAAGGCCTCATATCCCCTGGAAAGATCATAGGGCCATTCAAATGAGTCACGCTTAGGAAAGGGCGTGTCCTCACCCATCCATTTTTCAACGTCAGCCCGCTTTCGCTGGATAAAATAACGGGCCAGATCTCGTCGTTCCGCCTGACTAGATTCGGGAAGATCTAGAACTTCGAAATCCGGCCGCAGCATGCCGAGCAGTGAATGGAACTCCTCCGGTTTACCGCTGTGAGGAGTGGCGGTAAGCATGATGAGTTGCTGTTCCTGCTTGGAAGCCAATCTGCTGACAAGATGATAGCGTTGTTGCTGGCTGGCCGAGGCCCCGGCGGGCCGGGCACAGGTATGGGCTTCGTCTACAATTACCAGTTGGGGACATTGAGCGATGAATACATCCCGGCGCTGATCGGACTTGATGAAATCAATACTGATGACCTGGAAGGGGTAGTAGTCATACACGCTGGTATCACCGTGGATCTGACGATCAAGGCGGGCCTGGGTATTGGAACGGATGATAACGGCTTCCAGATCGAGCTTGGCGCGTATTTCCGCCTGCCACTGCTCGCAGAGATGAGGGAGGCAGACAACGGCAAAACGCTTTATCTTACGACGTTCAAGCATTTCCCGGACAATGAGCAAAGCCTCGACGGTTTTACCGACACCCACGTCGTCGGCTATCAACATGCGCACAGATTCCTGGCGCAGGGCCATGATAAGTGGAACCATCTGATATGATCGCGGCCTGAAGGAAAGCTTGGCCAATGAACGAAAGGGACCGGCACCGTTACGAAATGCCAGCCGTGCAGAATCATAGAGAAGCCTGGCCGTACTGATGTCACCTAAATCGACCGACGTGGGCGGTTCGAAGCTGGCATCAGCAGGACGGTCGGTTGTGATAGCCAGGGGTAGAAAGATGCCGGCAATCTCATCATCCGTGCCGCCTAAGGGTTTAACAAGCAACAGATCCTCGTAGTCCGAAGGAAGAACAATCCAGTCGCGACCTCGCAGGGTGACCAGTTTGCCGGGTTGGAGACTAACGCTTGTCATCTGACTTTCCTGAAAATGTCGGACCGGACGGAAATTTTTTCGGCCAAATTATCTCGATAGTTATAGACCCATATTTCATCGCCTTGGGCAATAATCGCCTGTCGTTTTGCTTCGTCATCCGCTTGAACCGCTGGATCGTCATGGGGAGTGCCATCACAGAAGATCCAGATACGTGGTTCATAGAAAAAATCGGGCTGCACATACAATCCCTTGACTCGTTTCTGGGCAGCATCAGGAAGGCGAAGTCCATTTTGATAGAGATACTCCAGGAATTTTCGTTCCGTTGATGAATTCGGGTCCAAACCGCGTAAAAGGGCTTGGTACTGCTCATCGTAACTTCGGAAACCGGTATTGGTCTGAATTTCAATGGAACAAATGCGAAGTTTTTCGAGGGCATCCCGGATCAGATGCCGGTCGATGATTTTGTGATCGCGCTGGTTGTAATAACTGAGTAGGTCGTCATAACTGGCAGGCCCCTTGTAGTTTTCATCATCAAAACGACAGAGGGCGATGGCCTGCTCAATAACCTGCTGGAACACCTCCACCTTCTCGACAAACTGAGATAATATTCCGAGGCTGCCTTCCGCTGCCTCATAGAGCAGAATATTCGGCGCTTCCGGTTCTCCAACAGCCACCACACCGATTTCGTTGGGCTCCACTTGGAATACATTTTCAATGGCACGTTTCATGGCATGTTGCAGTGTTATGACTCCTTCCGATTGCAAACCCAAGGGTTGAATTGGCTCAACATAGAGGGCATCGGCAAGATTGGAGGTCCACAGCTTAACAAGACGAAAATTTTCCTTGTAATTGGTTTCCGGCCCAGGGAAAGAGCTGCGCCAATCGCCTGAGATCAACCCGATGGGAAAACCTTCGGATTGCTGGGAACGCCATTGGTAATTGAGATGCACCAACCGTGCGGCCGGTATATAGCGAAGATTGAGAAACGCATTATCGCTCGAACGTACAACCGCCATACGGATACGTTCCATATGGCCGCCATCGACCGAGAAATAGGTTCGGATATCATAACCCCGTGCCAATCGCTCTTCTTCCTCGCAGGATATCCGGTCCACCTCATCAGCTCGGCATTCGGACATCTCGAGCAAATCATGAACATATTGGGTGTTGACATTTCCACCGAGATTGAGACCGGTAAACGGACAGATTTCCAGGTCCTTATCCGTGCCTGTCAGAAAATAACCGGCTTTCTTGCTTATTTTTGCTTCGGTCAGCGCAGATTCACAGTCTTGGGTGATCATTTGGGAGACCTGGTATTTGCGGCCGTTGTAGTAGATGATATTAAGTGGCCCGAATTCACGCAAAGCGATGGAGCGGGGCCGTGAAATGAATTCACCGGAAGAATCGGTGGTGCGGATGAAAATGCGAAGCGGCAGGCGGGTAAAGTTATAGCCAGGAAAAAAACCTTCCGAGGCCAGGTACCGATATGGATAAAATTCGGAGAGTTCCGAGAGTCGCCCGGTCATATCGTTTCGCAAGAGATCCAGTTGGCGGGTAGCTTGGTCGAGATTGCGTTTTTGTCTGCGATATTCGTCACTGTTCAGTTTCAATATTCCGCTGTCAATTTTTTGCGTTGCCTGGGTAAGTATGGTTCGGGCGGACCTGTACAAATGCCGCCATCGGGATAAAGCCTGATCAAGGTGATCGGCAAGGCTCGACAGATTCTGATCAATCCACTGATCCGAATACCAGCTTGCCGCCTGGTCTACAAGGTCTGAATCGAAATCTTTGATCACCCTGGTAAAAATCGCCTTGAGGTCATTAAACGTCGCAGGCGGAATTTTCAAGCCGGTCCGGACTTCGGGGGCGAGTAACATTTCGTTATTGTCATCGGTAATGAGCTGCATGATGGATGGCTTGGCGCCTCCCGTTTCCTCCAAGCCCGGCATACCTATTTCGGAAATGGTAAGGGCGTTGAGGTGAGTAAGCAGAAGTTCCCGATTGATAAGATCGAGTCGGGGGGCTCTCACCACACCTGCCACAAGTTCGGCCTGATATTGAAAGTAATGACGATCATGTGGCGAATAGCCTGAACAATATGTGAAAATGAGAGCACCCTGGCCGCTTCGCCCTGCGCGGCCGGCTCGCTGGGCATAATTAGCCGGATTTGGAGGCGCATTGCGCAGATGAACAACGCTCAGGCCGCCAATATCGATGCCCAGTTCCATGGTCGGTGAGCAAAAAAGCGCACTAATTTCGCCTTCCCGGAACAAGCCTTCCCGTTCTATGCGGGTATCGGTGGTCAGCTGACCAGTATGATCTTCCCCACGAAGCCGTTTGATCTTTGAAGAATCTCGGCTATACATTGCTTGGAAAAATTCATTGGGTTTCGGTTTCTGATCTTTGTAGGATCGGCGTTTGATGACATCGGCTTTTACCGTCTCTCTATCGCCAAGCTTCCAGATAATTTTTTCTACCCTGAGGCGATAAATGGGGATCTCTTCGTTCTGCTGATTGCGAGCGGTCTGAGATTTGAGATAATCGGCATCCTCAAGTTTATCCATTAAGTGAAGAATGAATTCCCGGTAACGTTCTCCCCTGAGGTCGATATTCAATCCGGCCTGGAGAATATACAGTTTTATGAATTTACCGAGCGCGCTGGCCGGCCCCATACTTTTGGAATAGAGCTTTGCACTACGGAGGAGCGGGTCAAGACGGATAAAATATGGTTCTCGCAACTCCTCGTTTCTGTCAAGTGACCATGGGGTACGCAGCATCTCGCGGAATTGCTTTTCATTTTCTTTAATTCTGGATTGGGTGAGATAGTTCTCACTGTGGATAGCATATTCGAGGCGGAAATAATCCAGAATGGTAGCAATAAATTCTTGGCGTTCGGCATGGCTAAGCTCGCTCAACAAAATGGTATCCTGCCAAAAATCATTGGCTGCGGCGACTTCCTCCAGGTCGTGATAGTCGATAGACAACAGAGCGCATTGTTCCAGATTGGGCAGGACAATTCTCCAGCTCCGCCGCAGATCAGCGATTGCACGATAAAAAATAAAGGTCTGAAAGCAATGTTCGTAGTTCCGCCTGACATTGGCCAGTTGCGGTTCCTCCTTTCGGTTGGCGAAATCGAGGAAAGGCAAGCCGAGTGCATTAAAAACCGCCTCCCCGAGATTGGCATGCGTCAGAGAATTATCCGGCGCTCCCTGAAGCGCCTTATATATGGCTGATCGCAGGCGGACAACTTGGGCAAAATCATTGAAGTGCCCTGCCTGGAGAGCAGCATCCTGCCGATTATCGGTAAAGCTGAGGAGTTTCTGGTCTTCCTGCTTGTAACCGGCTTCGTTGAGCTGGTGAAGAATTGAGAAAGCTGTGATGGTGGTTGATGTGCTGCGACCTTCGCTGCCGAGCCTGGTAAGCTTTGTCCCTTCGTTTGTCTTGGTATCGAAAAACACCCCCCCTGTTGGATCAAAAAGAAGAGGAGCCTTCATAAACCAACCCCACCACTTCATGGGTTCTGTTTCAGAACATCTACCTGTCTCATCGAAATAGAGTTTGGTCGGAAAAAAGGCTTTTTTCTTGGAGTCTGGAACCAAGCCTTTTTTTGTCTGTCTTAACCAGGAAGGCGGCAGGAAATCGCTGTCCTCCAAAGGGTCCCAGATATCTTCGCCGATGAGGAGATAACCATCAGTTGTTTCTTCATCGTCCCCTGAGCTTTCACGAAATTCACGTGGTTCAAGACGATTTCCCAAACGAGAGACACAATAGAACGGGTGTCCGGTCGCCCGGCTGAAGACATTGGGGAAGATCGGTTTCTTGTCGGCCTCGTCTTGTTTGTATACCCCTGGCTCCAGAGTAATGAAACGATTCTCATCTTGATCGAGCGTGGTGTACACCGAACCAGTCTGTGAAATAAACTGGTGCAGCTTATAAGGTAGAATTGTGTAACGCTGCCCATCGTCCTGTAAACGTTTATTGACCGCGCTGATCCACTCAAGCAACTTCGAAAGAAATTGGAAGCATCTTGGTTCATCCAAATCTGATTCTTGCGCTAGCGCATTTACAACGTCGCTGATTCGTTGCGGCTTGCGCCGAAAAAGCTGATTAACCCGCTCCTCCAAGGCAATCCGATTTTCTAGCCATATAGCGACTGGGTGGGTTTTCAGTAATGTTATATCGTCATTAACATTGATTCCGGTCTTGATAGCGGCTGAGAGTTCCTGCGCCGTTGGCATAGTCCCGAAGAAGGATAATGACCTGTCCAATGTTTCGTTAATGATCTGTTCCGGGTTAAAGGATTTGCCAAATAAGGTAGTGGCCACTTTGGCAACTTGTTGACGTTGGGTGGCGACATCTTCTTCGGAAACCATGGTGGCCGAGGTTCCGATACAGGTCACATCATTACCGCCTCTAGCACGAATACGACGAATTAATAGGGCGATATCAGCTCCCTGACGCCCTCGGTAGGTGTGCAGTTCATCAAATACGAGAAAACGCAGGTTTTCAAATATGGCATCCCGGATAGATCGCTCCCTAATGCGGGTAAGCAGAAGCTCCAACATCATATAATTGGTGAGGAGGATCTGCGGCGGATGCTCCCTCATTTTCTGACGCGCTTCTTCTTTTTCCTGCCCCGTGTATTGCCCAAAGGTAATGGGGAACGTTTGGCCAGTTGCTTGCTCGTAATTGTCCTTGTATCGGGCGAACTCCTCAGATTGAGAATTAATCAAGGCGTTCATGGGATAGACGACAATGGCCGTGACGCCAGGTGTATTGGGATGGGATAAAAGATGATGGAAAATTGAGCCAATATAGGTCACCGATTTCCCAGAGCCGGTTCCAGAGGTGACGATAAAATCTTTGTAGTTAGTTCCGAGTCGGATTGCTTCAAGCTGGTGGGTATAGAGGGTGTATCCCTTGAAAATATCGGCAATATCAGTATGTAGAGAACCTTCTTTTACAAGGTCAGCGACCTTACCGGCCATTTCGTAGGATGGATTGAACTGTAGAAGAGGTTCGGGCCAGAGTTTTCCCTTTGAGAGTTCTTTTTCAACTGTCTCACGAATTTCTTTATCAGAAATATTGATGAAACTTCGGATGTACGTTGCGTAATCACGAACAATTTCTGAGTGGGTTTGAAAAACATTCATCGTTTATTCTCCGGTAACTGGGAGCTACTGATTACTTTTTTAATCCTTCAAATGTTGATGCTCCTCCCCTCTTTACCCACTCATCCACCTCGTCTTTCTTGAACTTCCATAGCCGACCTACTTTGTGGGCAGGCATGGCATGCCTGTCGATCCACCGATACACGGTGTCTCTTCTCACGCCCAGATATGTGGCAATTTCGTCAACGGATAACCAGCGATCTTCCATTCCCATCCCTTTCTGCAAAACAGTCCCATATAACTATCATTTCGGATCGCGTAAGCGACGTAGTCTCGCCGAAATGAACTGAATTCTGCCAACATTGATTTTTCTAGTTGAAACAGCAGAATCTGTCAACATGATTGCCCGACTTTAATCGACTTTAGAATGGTTGGTCCGTCTTTTTCTTCGTTTCTTCCATCACGCTGTTTCTTTTTTCTTCCGGTCAATGACCGGGTTTCTTTGTTTATTGGTACCAAAAGCATCCACTTCATTCATCCTTCCCCTGTCATCCTAGCAATCTCCTGCTCAATCTGCTCGGTGAGGCGTTCCAGGATGAAGGAGTTCATGCTGTACGGGGTGTGGTCGGCGATGTATTTCAGTTTCATATATAGCGGTTCCGGGATTCTCAGGAGCAAATTTCTTTTCACATCCTCTCGGATGTGGGGTTCTTCCCAGGGGTACAACTCTTCGCCGGCCGTGCCATATTTGCCGGCGCCAGAGGCAAATTGATCCAAGTCCGTTTCTTTTTTTCTTGCCGGGGTCGAACGGAGGGGAGTCTTCTTTTTACCTGCCACCATACACCTCTTCAAATAATTGGTTCATTTCCTGGGCTGCTTTATTGTCCTGTTTCCATTCCACTACGGAGAGTCCGTCCCGGGCTGATTTGCGAAAAGCGATACGATCACGAAGCATCGAGTCAACCAGGGTTAGGTGCCGGAAGTCTTCTGCACTGAAAAAATCCCGAGTCTCCCGGTCTTCATGAACAGATGGATTGGCCGACACCCGGTTCAAGACGATAAAGGCCTGCAGTTCATCGTTAAATCCCTTGGCCATATCCACCAGTTCCTCCATCTGCTGCAAGGTCCAGATATCGAACTGAAACGGCTGCACCGGGATATA
>ENA-ORXD01001143-ORXD01001143.1-sediment-metagenome-genome-assembly--contig:-NODE-1143-length-24447-cov-4.774108_pt1 | contig 24447 bp, 25 predicted proteins | sample MGYA00237862_ERZ511471 | MGnify/ENA metagenome assembly ERZ511471
AGACAAATATTTGCCAGAAGATTAAAAAGATAATGTATGATTTAAAGGTCACCCGGTTGATGAATGCGCCGGTAATTAATGCGGGAGTGATGATGGCAAACATCATCTGGTAAGCAATGAAAATAAATTCAGGGAAATTCCGGTCGGCCGAATGTGGTGTGTAAGCAGTGATTCCATGAAGAAAAACTCTGTCGAAATTGCCAATGATACCCGAGAAATCGGTTCCGCTGGCTAAATCTCCGCTAAAACACATTGAGTATCCAACAGTGATCCAAAGAAGAGTGGTAATGCCCATCGATACAAAACTTTGCATCATGATATTCAAGATGTTCTTTTTACAACTCAGACCTCCGTAAAAGAATGAAAGACCGGGAGTCATGAGCATGACCAAACTGGTGGCAATGATCATAAATGCCGTTAAACCCTTATCATACATTTTTCCTGATTTTATGAAAATAATACCTAATTCAGTGTGTGAATACAAAAATATATGAAAATGACCGGTGGTGTAGTATGAAATGGGGTGTAAATTCTTAAAATAACTTACGGATTGAAAGTAGCCCCCATGGTGATGGGGTTGAAATTCAATGAAAGCATTTTTTATTGAGAGGGTATAAATGTGAGATAATCAGACTATTTATGGAAAGATGAAATTCATTGTTTTAGGATGTGTGTATATAAAATTGGGGGTGCGAATTTGTAAAGAATAAAAATAATATATGATACCCTATTACGAGAATGGGGTGCAAAACAAATAAAGAAAAATTAAATAAACCTGGTATGTTATCGAAATGTAAAAAATATGGGTGAATGAATTTCAAAATGACAAAAAATGACGACGGTATGGTTGTAAAATATATTTTTGTGGCCGAAAACCAATTAAATATTAAAATTAAGCTTTAAAATAAAAAATTCGTCATGAGAAACAAGAACAAATGGCTTCGAACACTTATCGTTTTAATCATTGTTTCCATACTTGGGATCTTCTTTCCGACTACAAATTTTGGTGATGGCGGAGATGCCATTGTGACCGGTGATGTTGCCTGGATGTTAACGTCAACAGCATTGGTTTTACTCATGACTCCGGGATTGGCCTTCTTCTATGGCGGAATGGTCGATCCACGCAACATTATTTCCACTATTCTGCAAAGCTTTATGGCTATGGGGCTCATCAGCATCATATGGATTGTGGTCGGTTTTAGTCTTGCGTTTGGTGACAGCATTGGCGGTCCGGGTACCGGCTTGATTGGTAATCCGATGACCTACTTCATGTTTAATCATGTGGGAGCAGCTCCGAATCCGCAACTGGGGCCAACCATTCCTTTTGCACTGTTCGCCATATTTCAATTGAAATTTGCCATTATAACTCCGGCTCTGATTACCGGCTCGTTTGCCGGACGGGTTCGTTTCCGTGCATACATGCTATTCATTAGCCTGTTTACCGTATTCATTTATGCTCCGCTGGCTCACTGGACCTGGGATCCGAATGGATTGCTTCATAACTGGGGTGTGCTCGATTTTGCCGGTGGAACAGTCGTTCATATGTCGGCGGGATTTGCTGCATTGGCCGGCGCCATGTTCTTAGGAAAGCGACATGATATTGAAGGCCCTGAAAGACGTGCCAATATTCCGTTTGTCATGCTGGGAGCAGGAATGCTTTGGTTTGGCTGGTTTGGCTTTAATGCCGGTTCCGCTCTGGCAGCTTCTTCAACGGCAGTACTGGCGTTGGTGAATACCAATACCGCTTCGGCGGCGGCCATGCTGGCCTGGATATTCCTCGACGGAGCCCGCGGACATAAACCTTCAGGCTTAGGGGCTGCCATTGGTTTGGTGGTCGGTTTGGTAGCCATTACACCTGCAGCCGGTTATGTAGGCATTGGTGCATCCATTTTTATTGGCGTGGCTGCGGCCATTGTCAGTAACTATGCCATTACCCTTCGCAGTCGCACGGCTCTTGACGATACACTCGATGTTTTTCCGGCACACGGAATGGGAGGTATTGTAGGTATGATTCTTACCGGCGTATTTGCACGCAATGTAGGTTTGATTGACGGCGAAACAAAAACATTTTTCTATCACCTGCTGGCTTTGGTGGTGGTGAGTGTCTTCACATTTGGTGGTTCGTATTTACTTTATTGGATCACCGACAAAATTGTTCCACTTCGCGTATCGAAAGAGGCGGAAAAAGTGGGATTGGATATCAGTCAACACAACGAGTCCTACGGATTTCTGTATATGGATTAACCAGTTACCCCAACCCTTTACACGTATGGGTCATCCCGAAAGGGATGGCCTTTTTTATGCGAAATTTAGTTAGGCTATAGTAAAAATGATGCAGTCGGACACTATTTTACCATTCCGGCAAAATCAATTTTATTCCGAGAAAGCGTGATGATTCCATCTTTTTCCAGCTTTTTCAACAGGCGTGAAACCACTTCACGGGAAGTGTTCAGTGATAAGGCAATATCCTGGTGTGTTCCGGAGTAGACAGTGCTTCCGGTCGAGCGGAAACGATCGGTAAAGAATTTTTCCAATCGTTCGTCCATTTTCATGAAGGCAATGCTGTCGATGGTCTCCAGTAGCTCATCAAAACGTTTGTGGTAAGCATACATCACATACTCTTTCCAGCTTTGGTAGGTGTTCATCCATTGATCGAGAAGGGGTGTGGGAATACGGACCAACGTGGTGGGCGCTTCGGCAATAGCCCGGATATTGCTTTGTGTGTGGCCCATGCAGCAGGTAAGCGACATGGCACAGACTTCACCGGGATGGAGATAATAAAGCAAGAGTTCGCGTCCCTGTTCATCGAGACGGGAAATGCGGACGAGCCCTTCCAAAACCATCGGGACTGACTTAATGTACTGGCCTTCACGAATGATCTCTTCGCCTTCTTCCATCTCCTGTAAAATTCCTTTTTCGGCGATGGCATAGCGAAGCGCAAGCTCAAAAAACGGAAGCCGCTTTTCCAGTAGGCTCAAATCGACATTCATCATTCAAGGTATGTGGGTTACGCCACAAATTTAAACTTTCGTACGGGATTTCCGAATGAAAACCAACGGAGTAAGGACCATTAATACCAGTGAAACTATCATTAGACCGTTAGCCAGACCAAACCTGTCAGCGAGAAATCCCAGTAAAGCAGTAAAAATAGCAGTGAACAAGGTTTCGAGCTGAGCTGCTGCCGATAAGGCTGTCGCCAGAATATCCTTTTCCAGCAAATCGGCGGTACAGCTCATCCCAATGGGCTTGCGGAGGTTTTCAACCATGTAAACTACCACGAAAAACAGCACGGCAACAGCCGGAACATGAATACGATAAAAAAGCCCGGAGAGCAGTCCCGCACCGGCGCCAATTAATATCGAGAGTGTTAAAGCCATTTGCAGCGAGCTGAAACGAAGGGAGAATTTGCCTGAATTTCGGGCAGCAATACTCGAAGCGCGGTAAATGAGATAATAGACGATGCCAACCAATAAAGCACTTCGTGTGGTGTTAGGCTGGGATACGAGCAGCGGAAGGGCCAGTGCCAGGCTTTTGACAACAGGCTGCAAAAAATCTTTCATGGCTTTGTAATAACCTGAATAAACCGAACTGTTGACAATGGTTTTCAGCATCAGCGGATTTCGGAATGAATACCAAAAGTCATTGAGCACCTCTTTAAAGTTCCGGCCGATATCCGAAAATTTGATGTTCACGGTCTTTCCATCCAGGGTCTTTGGGTAACTTGAAATGACGAGTAGGTCGAGTAAGTAGGGAATAACTGAAAAAAGAAAAATCATCCGGTAGTTGTGTGTCAGGATGACCAGGCCTGCAGCAATTAAAGCCGATAGTGCAGAGCCGCGTTGTGACCAGCTTCGGGTGTGACCGTAATACGATACTTTATCGTTTTCCCAACCTTTTATTTTCAGGTATTCAAAAATCATGGCCTTGTGTGTTCCCGTTCGGAAAGCCTCACCCAGCGCAAAGATGGCCATGGCAATGATAAAGAGCGTCATGTGTCCGGAGAAATAAAATACCAGGAATGAAAAGATATAAAAGCCGAAGGAAATGATCATTGTTCTTCGTCGTCCTAATGCATCGGAAACAATGCCAGCCGGTATTTCCATCAGATTTTGCAGAATCATCCTCAGACTGTATAACAAACCAATTTGCAGGTAGGTAAGACCGGCGTCAAGCAGGAAGAGCACCATGAAAGGTTCGAAGAAACGGAGGTTCTTCAGAAAACCGTAAGCGCAGAACTTCTGATACTGCCAATCTTTTTCAAAGGCCATATTGATTGCGTGTTTTGCGAAATTTCGCAAAAATCAACCGAAAAACTGCAATGCTACCGGTAAGCAATTATTAATTCATTATCGCTTTTTATGTTGCGGGCAAATATCCCAGCTCATCAATTGCCCATGTAAGCAGTAATGACAGGAGAAAAGCAATAACCGGCGCGACAATCCACATGACAAAAAACTGATTCACTTCGGTTTTCCGGAAGATATGTTTAGCCCCCAGTCTGGCAGTACCGATTCCCAGAATCGCTCCAACGTTAAGTTGCACAAGAGAGGTAGGAATTCCCTTTAACAGGGAGGCACTTAATAGTAGCGATGCGGATACGAAAGCGATAATAACCGCTTCAATTCGTCCGAAAAGAACAATTTCCTTTCCGGTGCGGCGGACAATCCGGTATCCGAAAATCGAACTCCCGATGCCAAAACTGGGGGCAACAATCAGGGTTGCCAGAATCATGATAAGAACAAAGTTTTTATCAGCGGAGGCAATGTTCAGCTCATTCATCACCATTGTAGCGATTGGTCCGGCTGCGTTGGCTACGTTATTGGAACCAATGGAGAAGGCTACATACATCGACATAATAAGTATAAGCCCTTTCAGCCCACGGTTTTCATTCACCTTTCGGGACATGGTGTATCCACGGCGGCGCAAGGGTGTATAAATGTATTTGGCAATAACAAAACAGATAGCAAAAGACAGAACCGGCAAAATGAACCAGGTCGGAATGATTTCGAAAAGTAGTTTATGTGTGTTGAGTTGATGGAAATACAGAGCCGGCGCCGTTACGGCCATTACTGTTGCCTGGCTGGTCGACTGAGGAATTCCGGCCAGGTTGGCAACAAGAAGCGAAATGGCGACGGAGAACAAAATGATGGTCACAATGGCGTAACCCATCATTTCGGGGGCCAGCAAACCTTTCCCCAGTGTTGTAGCGGTTCCTTTCCCAGCGACAATGGCCCCGGCAAAAACCATCAGGCCGAACAGACCGGGAATGGCGGTCTTGCGAATGACGTTGGCTCCGTAGGCTGCCGAAAAAGAAGGACCGGTGCCGCTACCGCCCATGTTGATAGCCAGGAACATGGCGGCCAGAAAAGGCAATAGGAGATGGTTTAATAATGGAGAAATCATTTCCTGAGTCAATTTTGATCGGAGTAAAGGTATTGTCCTTCATCCGTGCGGGACTAACAGGAAATTCGTATTTCATCTACGTAGAAATACCCAGTGAAAAAGGGGAGCAAAATGAAAACGGAGGCAAAGTTTTCCCGGTAAAGAAAAACTAAACCTCCGTTCACGCGGATCAGCTGATGCTTACCGCTTAATTTTATCGATATATCTTGAATTCAGTATCCTGAGGGTACCCATGTAATCGAGTTTGAATTCCAGTAAATCACCTACTTTATAGTTGTCTTCGTTTTTGCCGAGGTCAATGACAATCATATCGGAACTGGCACCTACAAAGTTCAGTTTCGGGTTCACCGGTTCGATATGCGTTTCTTCCACATCCAGCAAACCCAGATCGATGATGGCCCGGTATGAAGTATCGCCCAGTTTGTCTTCATCAATCTCGTAAGTTTTTCCTTCCACATTTACACCGAATTCACCCATGGGAACGACAGGTTTTTCAATCAACTCGATGATTTCCGCGTAAAGCTGAAAAACATCGGTATGCAGGTTTTTGTACTGCTGATTGGTGTATGGTTCGGTTCCCAAAAACAGGGTTTCGCCTACGCGGAAATGGTTGATTGCAGCAGGGAGTAGTCCCTGGTCAATAAGTGGTATCGTGACCGATGAACCACCGGAAACATACGGAATCATCTTATTGAATTTTGCCTCGATGAGTTGCTCGTACAAACTAAGCTGAATGAGTTTATCGTGGTTAGGCAAAACGCCGTACAAACAGGTGAGGTTTGTTCCAATGCCCACCACCTCAATATTGGGTAATTCGAAGACCTTGGCATAAAAATCGATAAACTCTTCTCGAAGAACGCCCTCGCGCAGTTCGCCCAATTCAATCATGATGATGACCTTGTGGGTTTTATTTTGCCTTTTAGCCTCCTTCGAAAGCAGTTTGATGGTTTCGAATTCCGTATTCATGCTAATGTCGGCAAACTCTACAATGCTTTTAACTGAGCGTTTCGCCGGCGGTTTGATGTAAACAGTTTCGATATCAGAGGCAATGGATTTGATCATTTTGAGGTTCGTCACCCGGGAATCGCAAATTTGTTTGATGCCAAGATTAAGGACCTCTTCCAGGTATGATTTATGACCGCAAAGAACCTTTGATACAATTGCCCAGTCAATTTTATGCTCCTTGAAGAGAGTGTCGAGGTATTGGTAATTTTCTTTTAATTTATCAGTGTTGAGAGCCAGGAAAGCCATTTTTATTTGTCGTTTCGTTTGTAACGCATTTCTAGGTATTTATTGGTAAAACCAAATTTCTCATAAAGGAATTTGGCGGGGTTGTCTGGCTCAACGTGTAATGCGATGTCCCCTTCTGCTTCGTTAATTGCTTTTTGCATGAGGGTTTTACCAATACCTTTCCCTCTCATGTCGTGATGAGTAGCAATGTAAACGAGGATATTTTCGGGGATGTAATCTTTCATGCCGGTGCGGTTAATTACCACCGCTCCGGTGATTTGGCCTTTGTCTCTGGAGACGAGCGTAAAGCCGCCGAATGATTCTCCCTCCTTCAGCGAGTAGTCCAGTGCCTTCAGAATATCAGGCTTTGGGTCCCCATACTTTTCTAGATGCGTGAAGAGGAAGTCAGTAATTGCTTCTTTCTGTTCTGTGTTGGGTTTGTGAGCTGAATTAAAAATTTCAGTTTCAATCATGCTATTTTATTTTGTTAAACATAGATGTGTTGAATTCCAAATCAACAAAGCCTTTTGGGCATTCTGAGGATTCACAGAATCAACCGACCCGACGGATGAATGGCAGGTAGAGTAACGTGCAGGGAGTAAGAACAGAATGATTGATAACGGGAGTTGAGCGTGTTGGTATTCAAAACAAATAAAGGATTCACTATAGAATGCGTTCCGCTCAATGGAAAAAAAGAAAACGGAGGGGTGAACGGCATTCGTTTCAGTCCTTTACGATATGTTGTGTTGCGGTCTCGAATAAAAACGGTATTTCTGTCATCATTCCGGTCATCCCGGTAAATTACTCTACCGCAGAAAATCCGGCTGGACGTTAATTTTACAAAGATAAGCAAATGCCTTGGAAATGCCAGATTTATGACATTTGACAGGTTTCGGCGAAGCCTTTGTGGTGTGTTTTTTACCCAATCATCACGTTGGTTCGACCATACCGGTAACGGGTGTAAATCGCTTTTTTACTGAGCGCTAATGCCAGCGTTAGGGGGCCAACACGGCCAACCAGCATCGAGACGATAATGATGATTTTTCCGGTAACGGAAAGCCCGGCTGTGATGCCGGTGGAGAGGCCAACAGTAGCAAAGGCCGAAATCTCTTCGAACAGCAACCGGACAAAATCGATTCCCGGCTCAAAGATACTGAGCAGAAATGTGGAGAAAAAAATCAGCATAATCGAAAACAGCACCAGTGAGTAGGCTTTGTTGATGTTGTCGAATGAAATGGTCCGGCGAAAAAATTCGACGTTCTTTTTCCCCCGTAGTGTGTCGAAAGCCGATTTGATAAGCACCGCAAATGTGGTGGTCTTGATTCCTCCTCCTGTCGAACCCGGCGAAGCGCCGACATACATCAGAAACATAAAGATGGTGAGCATGGGCAGTCCGATTTGACCAAAGTCGACAGTATTAAATCCGGCCGTTCGGGCGGTAACTGATTGAAAAAAAGAGGTGATTACCGCATGACCGAATGACTGTCCTTTGAGCAAAGTGTTTCTTTCGAAAAGGTAAAACATAATGGTCCCTATGACCAGCAACATACCGCTTACCCACAAAACCAAACGTGTATTGATTTGCAGGGCATGGTGCGGGACGTTTTTCTTCCTTCGTAAGGAAAATCTTTTTTGCATATCCTGAAGGGCGATGAAACCCAATCCTCCTGTAATAACCAGAATCGCAATCACCATCTGTAGACCGTAAGCATAACGCACTCCCTGCTCATAAAGGTTATCGGTAAAGAGCGAAAAGCCGGCATTGTTAAAGGAGGAGATGGCATGAAAAACCGATGAGAAAATTTTATCTCTGCTCGATCCAAAATGGTAATGGTTACCCCAAAGGAAATAAATGAGCACACTTCCAATCACTTCCATGAAAGCACTGAGAAAAACAACCTGTCGCAGAATGGAACGGGTGTCCGAGAATTTATCGGTACTCAGAAAATCCTTGATAAGCGACTGGTATCGAACACCGGTGGAGCGCAGATAGAACGTGGTGAAAAAGGTAGCGAACGAAATGATATTGATACCACCCAGCTGAATCAGGAACATGATGATCATTTGTCCCTTAAAGGTGAAATAGGTGGCGGTATCTACCACAATCAGGCCTGTAACGCAACTGGCACTGGCCGAAGTAAAAAGCGCATCCACTAAGTGAATGTGATGTTTAACGGTCATTTGAGGCATCATCAGCAAACCGGTACCAGCCATTATCAGGATAAGAAACGAAAGAATCAGTAATGCCGCCGGTCCGAGTTCAAGCTTCGCGATAAGCGGACTAGCCTGCCCGATTTCGATGGTGACAATAACCAGAAAATAGATTTGAACAAACAGAAGGAGGTAGGGTAGGACATAAGACAAATAATAAGTTTCGCTGAAACTTCTCATGATTTGATGGCCGAAGATGAGATAGATCAGCCCGAAAAAGATTAGTCCAAAAATGATGATACTTTCCATCCGGTTTTCACGGATATATTGTTTGGTATGTTGCGCTAGTAATAGATAAAGCAGGTATTTGAATATGTAGAAATAGAAGCTGAACCGGATGATTCCGAGAGCGACCAATGCTGTGTCACTTGTTTGCGGAAACCCGTAATAGTAAACAATGCTACCCATAGCTGCCAGCGAAACCAGTATCCGGGCTGCCGGCATAATATGATTGATTACTCCCCGGATGTTGTACCGGAAAATGTTGATGTTTTCAAGTTGTTTTTTCGAAAGAATGGGTCTCATGCACGTCTGATTCTAGTAATGGCTTTCGCCGAAAACTGTCTTATTCGTTGATTTCCAGGAAACGTTCGATATCGACTTGCTTACCGAAGATAAGCATGAAATCATCTGCACCGATTTCGGTCGATGAGTTGGGAATATCGATATGTTCCTCCAGAATCACCCGGCCGTTTTTGATCACTTCCAGCTCCTTGGTAATGGTAATCAGGCTGAGATTGTAGCGGTCACGCAAATCCAGGTCGCCAATTGTACGCCCAATGGCAACCTCTGGCGGTTTTAGTTCGGCAATGCGGTAATCGTCGGGCAGTTCCAGATAGGAAACAATGCTCGGGTTTAATAGCTTTTCGGTGACAATGGTCGCTACTTCACTCTCGGGAATGAGTACTTCCCGGATACCGATTTTCTCGAGTATTGTTTTCTGAACCGGGCCGGTTGCCCGTGCAATAATACGCTTGGTATCCAGTTCCAGCAGCGTGACAGCACAGAGCGTCAGTTGTTCGAAATTGGTTCCAATGGCTATCACAACGGCATCATAATCGCTGATATTTTGCGAGATAAGGGCCTTCGGGTCTGTAGCATCGAGTGCAACCGCATAGGCTACTTCATCGGCTATATCGTCTATCAATTGTTCATCAATATCGATAGCCAGTACTTCGGCACCTCGCTGGGTCAGTTTAAGAGCTATGGCATGACCAAACTGGCCCATACCAATCACTGCAAACTTACTGGTTGTATTCGCCATGACTGTTCTTATTTAAGTAAGGAATATTAGCGATAATCACCCGAACAGCCAAATAGAGACCAATAAATCGTTATGAGTTATTAGGAATTACTGCTGGTTCAAACGGATACCGTCGGGCTCAATGGTGATGATTCGGTTTTTATAAAGCATACCCACGGCCTTTTTATAATTTTTCTTGCTTTCGCCGAAAACAGAGTAAATGGTTTCGGGGGAGCTTTTATCGGTAACCGGTAAAAATCCTCCTTCCTCTTTTAGCATTAACAGGATTTTATCCGAAAGATCCATAGCGCTTTCAATACCTGGTTTTTGAAGGCTTACATCAATTTTCTCATCCTCCCTAACTTGTTTGATGTAGCCCGTCAGTTGTTCACCGGGTTTCAGGGTACGGAAGACTTCGTTTTCATAAAGCATACCCCAGTGTATGTTGTTTACAATGGCTTTGTAACCAATATCGGTTTTACTGTGAATCATCAGCTGCACTTCCTGCCCAAAATAGTATTCGGGCGGAACATTGTCGAGGTATTTATCGAGCTTGGCTGTGGCAACAATCCGGCGACTTTCATCATCCACGTAAATGTAAACGACATACCAGTTTCCTTCCTGCATTTTAGTTTTTTGCTCGCTAAACGGAACCAGCAAATCCTTTGGCAATCCCCAGTCGAGGAAAGCACCTACCTGGGTTACTGAAACTACTTTCAGGAGGGCAAATTCTCCGGCGGTGGCCAACGGTTCTTCAGTAGTGGCAATGATGCGGTCTTCCGAATCGAGGTAAATAAAAACTTCGATTACATCTCCGGGTTTGCAACCTTCCGGCAGATACCGTTTGGGAATTAATATGTCGCCAAGTTCTTCACCGTCGAGGTAAGCACCAAAATCAACAAGGCGAAGTACCTCGAGTGCCTGAAATGTTCCAAGTTTGCTATTCATGATCATCTTTTATGCTCCGGCAAAGGTACGGTTAAATCAGTAAGAATTGCACAACCGCGGTACATGTTTAGAATTAAACGTCTTTTCCGGAGACTGAAAATACATTCAACTTTTTGTAAGGAAGGATATGATATATAATTGCGGTTTAATCCCATTATCCTTGATTATTTAAATTGGTTAGTATTTTTTAACTTAATATTATAAAATTAGTGTGTTTAATGGTTATCAGCTTTGTGTTGTTTAATGTTCATTATATCAGGCGTTAGTGTTTTTTTTGTTTGAATTGTTTATAGTATGAAAGTTGTTTTTTGTTAATTATAAGATAGTTATAGAACTTTCTTTTGAAAAGTCCGGTTTCATGGTAATCTTTTCGGAACTAGTGTAAAACGAGTTCTGATGTTCGTTCCGAAATTTATATAGAACTCAATAAAAATGTATATCATGAAAAAGTTATCAGTTATCTTATTCTTGCTGGTGCCTGTTTTGGGATTTGGACAAACTCAAAACCTTCCGGCTTCTGTTGTCAGCTCATTCAAAGCGATTTTTCCCGGAGCAACCCTTACTTCGTGGACCGGAAATGATAAGTATAATTACTTGACTGACTGGACAAACGATGCTTATTTTGGAGACTTCAATTATGATGGTTTCCCGGATAACTATTCCGATGACGGAGCCTATTACGATGACATGGGCGATGCGCCTTATTATTACAATGATGATTTGGAATACAACTATTATGTGCCCGACGATTATCAGGTAGTTATTCATACACCGCCAACACAGTACCAATTGAATTTCCGGTTTAAGGGATTGAAAATGGCTGGCATCTTTAAAGCTGACGGTTCGTTTGTCATTGCTAAAGGGCGAGTATCGGTTTTACCGGAAGTCGTAGTCAACACCATCAAGAAAACCTTTAAAGGCAAAGTTATTCGTTTGGAGCATGTCAAGGAATTGATGATGACACCCAATTATCTGCCTTCCGATCCGGTTTATCGCGTGAAGGTATTTGTCAGGCACAATGGCTATGCTATGCTGAAAATTGACTCGAATGGCAAGGTCGTCTCTAATAACCAGTACTAAACCGAACTGATATTATAAGCTAAGATGAGAATGTAAAAAGGCTGCCCGCAATAGTGGACAGCCTTTTTTTATCAATAGGAAATGTGGAACAAATTAATTTCCTGGTTGCAATGAATGGAAATAATCCACCAGCTGAGTACGTTGGTCTTCAGATAAACGGGCCATTGGATGCATCCAGGTGTAAGAGGTAAGCGGCATTTCGCCCTCTTTTACATCGATAGCCATGCCTTCTAATTTCAGATTGGCTGTTTTCTCGGGGTAATTGCCCCATTCGGAAAGGTTAATATGTGCACGCGCTTCATCGATATGCGATTCCAGCATCCATGATACAGGAGCCAGGTGTGAATACCAGGGGAATTGGGTGGCATTGGAATGGCAGTCATAACAAGCATGTCGCATCATACTGCAGATTTCAGATGGTGGCTGGTTAATCTTTAGGAAATCTTTTGACGGCACTGTATTGGGATTTTCCAACTGAACAGGAATAAACTGAATCAGAATGAAAGCGATTAACAAGGCTACGATGATTTTGCCTAACAGGTTAAGTTTGATTTTTTTCATCAGGTATACGTTTGGTTGATTTGAGTTACTCACGAATCATAAAATTACAACAATTCTCTTTTCCATGCCAACCCAAATTTTCCGTTCTGAATGTCAGAAATAGCGTACGTACAGATAAAGTGAAGTAATAACAATGGAAACCAGCATCAACGGGAAACCTATTTTGAAGTACTCTTTGAATTTTATCGGGTAGGGCGTCTTTTGCGTGAAACCGGCTACAATGATGTTGGCTGCTGCACCAATCAGTGTTCCGTTTCCTCCCAAACAAGCACCCAGTGACAGTGCCCACCAGATAGGTTCTATGCTTTGATTGGCATTAATGGTCATTTCCTTAATAACGGATATCATGGTGGCAGTGTATGGAATACTGTTAATGAAAGTTGTGGACAAGGCTGACATCCATAGAACCAGTTGGGCTGCCGGTTCGGTTTCTCCATGTGTCACTTCCACCATTTTATCGGCGAGAAAACTGATAATGCCGGTTTTCTCCAGTCCTCCAATAATGATGAACAACCCGATAAAAAAGAAAAGGGTGGCCCATTCTACTTCCTTCAGAATTTCCTCCGGATCCTGTTTGGTCACCATCATCATGGTAAACCCGCCACCAATGGCTAATGTAGCCAGGTCGATTTTGTGCAGGTGATGAGTGATGAACAGGGCAATAATGATGAGAAAGATGACCAGGGTTGTATAGAAGAAACGTTTATTCTGGATGGCTCTTTTTTCGTCGAAGGCCTGAATCTTTTCTTTATCCGCCACCATGCCCGAAAGTTTTTTATGGTAGATGAGGCGGAGTAGGACGAAGGTGACAACTGAAACGACCAGTACCACCGGTGTATTGTTTTGGATGAAATCCATGAAATCAAGGTTGGTTGCACCGCCGATCATGATGTTGGGCGGATCACCAATCAGGGTTGCAGCCCCGCCGATATTGGAGAACAGAATCTCAGATATCAGCATGGGCATTGGATTGATTTTCATGGTGTCAGCTACCGCGAAAGTTAATGGAACGACAATCAATACGGTGGTTACATTATCCAGAAATGCGGATAAAACAGCGGTAACGATAGACAATACTACCAAAATCCGCCAGGGACTTCCACCGGTGAGCTTGATGCTTTTGATGGCGATGTATTCGAACAGACCCGATTTTCTCATTACGGCTACTGTCATCATCATACCGCTAAGTAATCCAATGGTTTCAAAATCAACTGCATCAATGGCTTCTTCCTGATTGACAATATGAAAAGCCACCAGTAAAAAGGCTCCAATCATGGCGGCAATTGCATTGGGAAGTGCTTCGGTTGTAATAAATACAAACGTGAAGATAAAAATAACCAGGGTGGTGATAATATGAATGGTGTCCAGGTGCCAACTCAGGAATTCCGTCATAGGTAACCTCCTTAGCTTAGTTTATTTCCATTGAGGGATACGGTTAGTATTTCGATTCGGGTTAACAACCCTATCAGCATTTTCCCTTCTAAAACCGGTAACGCTGTTTTTTTTGATCGGAAAAGCAAATCAGCTGCATACGACATGGAATCATTTGGAGTAACCGTTGGATAGCCAGAGTCAGTGAATTTGATAGCTTTCTCTTCCAGTAAATCATGCAAATGCCCGATAATGTGATCTATATCCGCCATGAATGAGGTGTTGTACATCGATTTCATGTATTGCGGAACCGAGGCATTGAGAATATCCTGCTCACTTATGCAGCCCACATATTCCCCCAGCTGGTTAACTACCGGAATGGCGCATACTCTGTGCCGTTTCATGGTAATAATGACCCGTCTCAGGTCTGAGTTTTCGTTGACCGAAAGAATATCCTTGTATATGTAATCTCTCACCTTGATCATGATACTTCCTCCACATCGATTCGTTCAAGGTTTGCCGTAATTTGTTCGGGATTGCGTATCTCTTTGTACAGAACTTCGATGTTGGTTAACCCGGCAGCTGAAGCATACTTCAGTACATCGGCAGTAGGCAGATTTTGCAAGTATGCATGAATAAATCCTGCAAGATAAGCGTCGGCATAGCCCAGCATATTGATAATTTTCAGGTCTCTGGGCCGCAAAATGTAAGACTGTTTCCGGGTAACCGCTACTACATTTTCAATTCGGTGTGTAAAAATGACAAATTCAGTTTCCTTCTGATAGGCAATGATTTCTCTTCCCGCCTGTAAAAATGCATCGATACCATCGAGTGGCCTCCCCATAAATTGATGGTAACTACGCATATCCGGATTGATAAGAAACGGTCCGGAATCAATCAGTGGATCAATGTATTTGGGAGCGGCATGGAGAATCACTTTGATTCCATGTCCCTGAGCCATGATAATCATTTGACGGTACACGTCTTCAATGACACCTTTAGGGAGGGAGCCTGCCAGAACTACCAGATCGACACGGTTGAGAAGGCGCTCATAGCTTTCCAACAGAAAAACCAAATCGTCTTCGGGGATTTCCTGACCAAAGTCGTTGATTTCTGTTAGGGTTTCATGCTGTACATCCAGGATAGATGTGTTGGTACGAGTCGAGCCTTCGGTGAAAATGAAACTGGTAGTGATGCCGTTCTGCCTTAGTGAATCGCACAGAAGATGCCCTTCATGGCCTCCTGCAAAGCCGGTTGCAATGGTGTCGTCTCCCAATATTTTCAGGTTCAGGGCAATGTTGACCCCTTTTCCACCGGGAACAGTCATACTCATCTCACGGCTGTCGAGCCGGTGCAATTTATGAATCTCAAACCCGTTCAGGATTAGGATTTTATCGATGGCCGGATTTAATGTGACAGTGAGTATCATAACGCACCTCCCGGTTTTGGTTGGATAACAAAGCGATCGCGGTATATATAAATTTAAGGAAAATTATTGTCGGTTTCCGGTAACGGGGAGGATTTTAAGGAGTTATGCAACATAAACAAGAAAAAGATAAAACAGTATGTTATTTCTCGTAAAAACCTTTCTGAACTCCCATGAAGAAACGCCGGGCATTGGCTCCCAGTCTGCGATTGTCATAACCTCCTTCCTGAACAAACATGGTGGGGATCTTCATTTGTCCGATGAGTTTGCCATTCTGTTCAAAATCTTCGGCGGTCAGCTTCCACGTCCCGGTTGGGTCATCTTTGGCCGTATCAAATCCAAGGGCCACAATCAAGTATTCCGGATGAAATTTCCAGACAATTTCCAGCGCCTTTGTGAGCGTTTGGTGGTATTTTTCAGCGGTTATGTTTTCGTCAAGCGGAAAATTGTGGTTAAAACCTTTACCGGAATCTTTCCCTTTTTCGTTGGCAAAACCACTAAAATACGGGTACGCAAACGACGGATGTCCGTGAATTGAAACCGTTAGTACATCGTTTCGCTCGTAGAAAATTTGCTGTTGTCCATTGCCGTGATGGTAATCAATGTCGAGGATTGCCACTTTCCCAAGATCACTCAGATAATTGGCCGCAACAGCACAGTTGTTAAAATAGCAGAAACCTCCAAACACATCGTGTTCGGCATGATGTCCGGGGGGGCGGGTAAGGACATAGCCTAATGAACGGCCGTTCAGCAATTCGTCGGCTGCTGTTAAGGTACAGTTTACTCCGTGACGTGCTGCGAGATAAGCATTTTTGTTCAGGGGGGTAAAGGTATCGATGCAGTAATATCCGGCCCTTACAGTCAGATCTTTCGGTGGATGAGCGCCGTTTCGTATAGGAAAAACGTAGGGATAGACCGACTTACCGGGCGCCAGGTTTTGACACACTTTTCTGAAGTAATTCAAATAACCGGCATCGTGTACCTTGCGAATAAGTTTTTCCGGATACGAATCAGGAGTTCCTTTACTGAACCAGCCGGTCGGTTCCAGTGCTTTCCTGATTGTTTCCACTCGTACAGGCGACTCCACGTAACCACGTTCACGGACATGATGAATGCTATGGCGGTCGTTGATGATCCAGAATATTTTCTTTCGTTCACTCAGGGAGGTTCTGAAAATTTCCTTTTCCGGTTTTCGTACGTACCGAAAGGGACGCAGTTGTACCGGGTCTTCAATAATGCTCCCAAGAACCATCTGAATATAATCTTCCGGACAGTAATCGCCGTATTTCCGTTCGAGAATGGCCCGAACAATTTGTTTTAGTTGTCGGGCACTAACCTCTTTGTGCAGCCCTAAACCGTCAAACACAAGGAAGGGCGCACAAGTATCATTCAGTTTTACAGGTGTTTCATATTTTGTTCCGGAAATGGGACGGGCACCATATCGTTCATAAAATGTAAGCCGTTTGGCATTTTGTTTTAGCATTTCTTCATCCGGACAATTTTCCGGATTGTCGGGAAGGCACTCCATGAATAAGCCAATTGCATCCAGAGACTCTGCCTCTTCCCGAACCCGTTTATACAGTGCTCCGCCCACTCCGGAAGAGGTACGTCCGGGTGATGCGGCAAGAAAGTCGAGGTAGCAAAAAGCCAAATCGGGCATATATAAAAGCAGGGCGCAACCTTTTACCCGGCTGTAATGGTCGTCTGCTATCAATAGAATAGTCTTGTACCTGAACTTCAGTGGATCGACGAGCTGGTCGGGAATATCGGTTACTTTTTGTGGATCGATATCAGGAAACTGACTTCGGATAATAGCCTGCACCTGGTCAATTTCATATTCGTTAACCTTCAGATACGGGTTGAGTATTTTTCTGATACGGAACATTGGCTAAGTCTTTCACTAAATGTACGTAATATTCGGTTCTTGCAGAATGGCTGGTCTCAGTATTTCTAACACAAATGGTTTTCCTTGTCTGTTTTGTCCCCTATATATACAGAATTAAGCATATTTTAAGTTTTTATAGAGAACCGGTTAAGTTTCACTACTGTTACTTTGTCAGGAGATAGCGTATTTCAACAACCTTCGTCTGGGACTAGATGCAAGGCGATGAAATCACCCTTAATTTATTTTACGGAGCTAATGATTGTTGCTCCCCAAGTTTATCAAATAGTAGTAATTTAAAACACAACATCATGATTGATATTACACACATCCACCCAATGCTGGTACATTTTCCCATTGCATTGCTAATTGCAGGATTGTTTTCAGATATCCTTGGTTTGTTTGTTAAAAAGGAATTCTTTACACGTGCCGGATTTTATTTATTAATTTTGGGAACATTGGGAGCGATTGCAGCGGTTATTACCGGACTTATGGCAGGTGATGGTATTGAATCCGGTCCATTGAAAGATGCAGTTGAAATGCATGAGGATGCCGGACTTTTGACGCTTTGGCTTGCTGTTATTACCTCTGCTTTTCGGATTATCCTGGTAATGCTTAAAAAGTATCAGGGAGGTTTAAAAATGCTGGCACTTGTACTGTTTCTGGCCACTGTTTTATCTGTTGCACGTACGGGCTTCTACGGAGGAGAGTTGGTATACAAACATGCCGCGGGAGTGGAATTCAGTCTGGGAAATAACTAATTCCTTATATAACCACTAATCTAATTCACCATGCGTATACTGGTCATTGAAGACGAGCCCGGAATTGCCCGGTTTCTGAAAGAGGGACTTGAAGAAGAATCTTTTGCTGTTGATGTGGCAGAGGATGGCATCAAAGGACAAGAGATGGCCATGGACAATGGTGAAGAGTATGATTTATTGCTGGTAGACTGGATGTTGCCAGGTATGAGCGGAGTGGAAATTGTCAGGCAGATTCGTAGCGAGGGACTACAGATGCCTGTCATTTTCCTGACGGCACGTGATACCGTTCAGGATGCCGTTTTTGCATTGGAAATGGGGGCCAATGATTACATTCGGAAACCTTTTTCATTTGAAGAGTTGTTGGCCCGTATCCGGGTGCAATTGCGCGAACCATCGGGGGAAACTTCCCGTCTGGCCACCGGAAAACTGCAGATGGACCTGAATACCCATCAGGTATTTCGCGATGATGAAGAGATTTCGCTTACTCAGAAAGAATTTGCGCTGCTTGAGTTTTTACTACGTAACAAAGGGAAAGCCTGTTCCCGTACCCGGATTATAGAGCATGTTTGGGACATCCATTTTGATTATGATACGTCGGTGATTGATGTGTACATTAATTCGCTTAGAAAAAAAATTGACCGGAAAGATGAGCCCGGATTTATCCGAACCATTCGAGGAGTGGGCTACATTATTCAGGAAGACTAACCGATACGAACAGATATCCGAAGATGAGACTTAGCTTTAGTAACCGAATAGCCTTGTATTATATGGGAACCGCCGCATTATTAACGATGCTGGTGTTTTTTTTCATTTATATGGTAGTGCATCAGAGTGTATACCGTCATCTCGATTCGGAGTTGACCGCCGAAGCAGATGAGCTGAATGGTGACATTGTGTTGCTGAATGACGAAATTGTTTTTACCAATCCATATGAATGGATGGAAAATGAGCATGGGCAAATTGAGGTGAATCCCACTTTCATGCAGGTGAGCGAAGTTCATGGTCAAATTATTCGTCGTACTCCCAATTTATCAGGTGATTCATTGAATGTTTATATGAATCGGACCAGGCGATTCTTTATTAATACAACACTTTCAAAGCAGCCGGTGAGACAACTGCAGTCTCCCGTTTTCGATTCTCTGAATGAATTAAAGGGATATATCGAAATTGCCGTTCCATTGGAAAGTACGTTAGTGGTGTTGCGGAATTTGCGGCGGGTTTTAAGTCTGGCGTTTCCGGGAGTGTTGATATTTCTGTTTTTCTCCACCAGTTTTATTACCCGGCGAAGCATTCATCCGGTATACCGGTTAACCGAAACCGCCGAAAAAATAAGCCGGCAAAACCTAAGCGAACGCATTCCGCTACCATTGCATGAAGATGAACTGTACACACTTACCCAAACTATCAACCAATTGTTGGAGCGCCTGGAAGATGCTGTAATTCGGGAAAAGCAATTTACCTCGGATGCTTCCCATGAACTCCGGACGCCGCTTTCCATACTGAAAGGAACTTTAGAAGTGATGTTGCGGAAAGAGCGTGAACCGGAGTATTACGTCGAAAAAATCAGCAGTAGTTTATCGGAAGTAAACCGAATGTCGGATTTGGTGGATAAGTTGCTGTTGCTTGCCAGGTACGAGGGCGACGAAGCACCTGTTAATCTGTCGGGCGTTGATGTAAAAGATTTACTCGAAGGAATTCTGGCTCGTTTCGAAACCCGTTTCTACGAAAAGAACCTTCAGCTTATTTTAAATATTGCTCCCGGTATTGTGTTGCAGACCGACCGTTTTATGCTCGAGCAGATTGTTGAGAATCTGATAACCAATTCCATTAAATACAGTTCGGCCAATACGAGCATATCCGTCACTTTGGAGCAGATGGGGAAAAGAATTAATCTGTCGATTACCGACGAAGGTCCCGGAATCCCGGATCATGCACTGGATGGAATTTTTGATCGTTTCTATCGTGTTGATGAATCACGCAACTCATTTATTGAAGGCAATGGTTTAGGATTGGCTTTGGTTCGGCGTTTTTGCGGACTGCTTCACATCCGGCCGGAAGTAAAAAGTGAACCTGGTAAAGGCTCGGTATTTACATTGCACTTTCCGGAAGAAAATATGGTATAATCGGATATTTTGGTCTGATTTAAGTTATTCTTAAGTTTCTCTTTAGGCGGTCTTTATGGTTGATGAAGTAGATTTGTTCTCATAATAAACAAAGAACAAAACAAACATTAACCATGATGAAAAAAGAAATTTCTTCCTTGTTATTTGCATTGGTTTTAATGCTGGGAATTACACCTGCTTTTGCAGCAGGAAATACGCAAACCATTAAAGATTTGCAGGATGCTTTTACCGGTGAAAGTACGGCACATGCCAAGTATGCTGCTTATGCCAAAAAAGCGAAAGAAGACGGTTATGCTAAAATCGCTTTGTTATTCGAAGCTGCATCACGCGCAGAGAAGATACATGCAGGAAATCATGAATCGGCTTTGAAACAACTTGGAGCAGAAGTTCCGGTAGTGAATCCGGAGTTCGAAGTAAAAGGCACCCGCGACAATCTGAAAGATGCAATTGCAGGCGAGTCATATGAAGTGGCTACCATGTATCCCAACTTTTTGAAGGATGCATCGAATGAGAAGGTAAACATTGCCATGATGTCCTTCAACTACGCATTCCAGACAGAGAAAAAACACAAAGAGTTGTATGAAAATGCACTTAATTCATTGGATAATAATCAGGTAAATAGTATGCCGTCGCTTTATCAGGTTTGTTTGGTCTGTGGTAATACCTATGCCGGACAAGGACCAGCCCGCTGCGGTATTTGCATGACGCCAAACGAAAAATTTGTTACACTGAAACTTTAAGTGTTGGAAAAGACCATTTTGATGCAGTGTTACTGAAACAGTTGGTTAGATTAATTGAGATGAGGGTTTTCCCGTTAATTCGGGGAAGCCTTTTTTTATTTTACCTGAATTACGATTCCCGAAGCCTGGATTTTTCCTCTGTTGGTGGCAGATCTTCCTCCCTGGTATGGTTCCTTGCTCAGATAAATCTGGATGTAGTAAAGTCCTTTTTTTGTTAAACGTTTCCGTATTGTAATGTAACCATCGCGATTGGATGGTGGAATTTCCCATGGCCATAACTGCAGAGCAATTTGCTTCGTGAAATCATTGTAACTGTTCTGACGATTGATTTGATCGCGACTCATGGATTTTAGCGGAGGTTCATAATAGGCGATGATGGCATACGGGTAAAGTTTCTTGTCTATCAACCGAAATTGAATTGTAGCGGTTTCACCGGAAGATATCGTTTGTTGGAACGGAAGAACCTGCAGGTACCTGTCCAGGAATTCTTCGTAGTACCGAAAACCATGTGCGCAAGACGCTGTACCAATACCTACATAATTATGGAACGGGTCAATAACTGTTTGTTTGTGGCCGTCATTCGGTGCCTTTTCTTCCATAAATCCGGAATGGGCATTCTCCATTAATCTGACGATGTTATCGAAATCGGAGGCAATACTACCAGAGGTAATCAGGGCCGAGGCATTTTCCGAAACATGGTCGGTTCCGCCAGCGAATGCATACCGGTGATATGGTTTCTCACCAGCCATATTCCAGTGTCCGAAAAAACCATTTTCACACGATTCACGGCTCATTTTATTGGCCACCCGACTCGCGAGGATGTCCAGTTTTACGGATGGTACATTATATTGTTCCCTGCTATCATTAATGCGATGGAGCAGAATGATTTTAGACAGAAGCATCAAATCATCATCCCTGTAAGCGCTTAGTCTGTGCTCTTTGTTATTCAAAATTTGGTAATAGGCGTATTCCTTCCGGGAAATGTGGTAAGCACGAAGTTGAGCGTCCACGGTATCTTTTGCACCGATGAATCTTTCGGCAAAGACACTATCGTGAAACGGATTCAAGCAGATGATAAGCATAATAAGATATGGAATGACTTTCATGAGCGTCAAATAAGTAAACTGTTATCTGAATAACAAATTTTAAACCCTTTGGATGCAAAGCCAGTTCTTCATATTCGAAACTGGCATAAAAAAAGGGACAGATGCATGAGACATCGCCCCTTTTTCGCTCTCGGGTTCCTCGGGGAGGAATTGATTGGTTGGGTTGAAAAATGAAATTGGTTTTGAAAATGTCAACCTAGCCTTACTCAACTAACTAACGAATCATTCTAAACCTGACTGCTCTAATATTATAATTATATTATTGATAAATAACAGTAAATCTTATAGTTGCAGTTTTTCAATGCTTGTTTATTAAGAACGGGGATGTTGTGAAATTGGTATGTGGGAATGAAAAAAAATACATGTTTTTATTGCAGAATATCAATATGTTAAGTGTGGGGGAGTGAAGTAAAATCCGTTGAAAGGTGTTTTATTTGATTTTCCGGCTCATTAGAACAATGAAAATGCCGATAACAGGTGTAAGCAAAATACACCAGAAAACTGAACGTCCGTAGCCGATTGTCCGGTTTTTTCCGATGTATTCTGCAATATAGTGGGTAAGAATGATATAAACCACCATAAAGAAGATCGATATGACAACTCCGGCATTCATACTTTGTTAGGTTTACAAACTTACTATACTACCGGCTCCTCATTTGTGGCTTGGTGTCCTGATCTAATTTATGGCAAAATCATCTATTTTGCTCGTTTTTCGAGCGATTTAATTATAGCGGAAAAATCTTCTCTGGCCAATCCTTCGGCTTTAGCTGCGGCATAGATTTCCCGGGCAACAGAGGCCATATATTGTGGAACTCCGTTATCATAGGCCGTTAATCCCAACAAATGCAAATCTTTTTGCATCCATTCCAATGGAAATTCCACCGAATAATCATTCGATTTGATTTTATCGGCCTTAGTTTTTAGAAAGGGTGCTGTAACCGGAAGCGATGACAGAAATCCTAACAGAAAATCCCTCGAAAATCCCATCTTTTCTCCCAAGACAACTGATTCGGCAAAGATGGCCATGGCTTGTGCCAGCAGCGAATTAACCAGCATTTTCAGGGAAGTCCCCATCCCGGTGTCACCGGCATGAATGGTTTTTGAACCCATGATGTCGAAAAAGGTTTGTGCCTCCTGCATATCATGTGCGGCTCCACCAACAAGGAAAACCAACTCACCTTTTTCAGCCGGTACTTTGCTACCAGCAACGGGTGCGTCCATAAACCGTACACCAAAACTACGCGTTTTGGCTGCCATGTCTCTGGTAAAGCCCGGATCAACGGTGGTACAATCTACCCAAAGGGCATTCTTTTTCATATGTTTCACAAATCCGGCGGTTCCGAAAGCAATATCCTGCACCACTCCTGGAGTCGATAGCATGGTAAATACTACATCAGCTTCTTTCACGGCCTCAGCGGCTGATGTAGCCAATAATGCACCCAGATTGACGAGTTCTTCTGCAGCTGAACGGGTTCGGTTGTAAATAGTCAGATCCAGATTTTCTTTCGCCAGATTTTTGGCCATCCGGCTTCCCATGATTCCTAATCCGATAAATGCGATTTTCATAACAGAATATTTTTGTGAGTTGTGTTATTACGCAAAGTGCTTCTTCATTATCCATTAACTAACCAGGGAGGCAAAGGTTCGTCTTTTAGGTATAACAAATTCTTGTATTAATTTATTGAAAAACATTTACTTAATATTTTTTCTGATGTTAATAAATTAAAATTCCCCTATAACAATCTGTCACAGGGGAATTTGATGAAGTTCCGGTTTTAGAATAATCCGGTAATATTTCCTTCGTTGTCGATATCGATATTTTCAGCAGCGGGTTTAGCCGGCAATCCTGGCATGCGCATGATGTTTCCCGTAATGGGAATAACAAATCCGGCACCGGAGGCAATTTCAATATTTCGAACGGTTACCACGAAATCCTTCGGCCGTCCCAGCAATGCCGGATTATCGGAAAGTGATTTTTGCGTTTTGGCAATACAAACCGGAAGCTTATCAAGTCCCAACTTTTCAATTTTCTTCAAATCTTTCTTCGCTTGGGCAGTAAAATCGATGGCCTCGGCACCGTAAATCCTTTTTGCTACTGTTTCTATTTTGGTCGGAACATCCCAATTCCAGTCATACAGTGGTGTAATCTGATGATCGCATTTTTCACAGGTATTGGCTACAATGTCGGCCAGTTCCAGTGCGCCTTCACCACCTTTGGCCCAAACATCAATGGGAGAAACATCCACACCCAAAGATTTGCATTTTTCAACAATGAGGTTGATTTCTGCATTGGTATCCGAGGTGAATCGGTTGATCGCTACTACCGGACAGGCCTTGAACTGCAGCATATTTTCAATGTGCT
>ENA-ORXD01001144-ORXD01001144.1-sediment-metagenome-genome-assembly--contig:-NODE-1144-length-24418-cov-3.903948_pt1 | contig 24418 bp, 20 predicted proteins | sample MGYA00237862_ERZ511471 | MGnify/ENA metagenome assembly ERZ511471
TTTTTTTTTTCAAGCAGAAGACGGCATACGAGATCGTGATGTGACTGGAGTTCAGACGTGTGCTCTTCCGATCTACGCGTTTATCGCCGTACCGGTACCCAATCCGGCACCCGAAACGTTCGAACCAATAAGTTTTGCCTCGGTATCGGCAACGACCTTGCCCGTGCTGTCGCTGACTACTATTCTTAGCGACGTGGAAAGGGAAAGGCTTTCGACAACGTCCTGGATACCGTTCCAGCCGCCTCTTTGCGTGTAGAGTTCTCCCAGGTTGTTTGCCATGGACTGGGCGTACATCATGTTGCCTCGCATGGTGTATTCTTCAAACTCGCGGGTATTTGAAAAGCTGGTCAGCAGGACCATCAATCCTACGCATATACCTACGATAAGCAGTAGAGAACCGGCGAGTTTAATGTTAAGGCTGCTCATCCTACACCTCCCCCATTTTGTAACCCACTCCGAAAACGGTGATGATATATGCCGGTTTTTCCGGGTCCGGTTCAATTTTTTTGCGCAGATTCTTTATATGACTGTCTATGGTGCGCTCGTAACCTTCATAAGCATCACCCTGGATTTCATCCAGCAACTGCATACGGGTATAAACCCTGCCAGGCGATTCGGCCAGCACCCGTAAGAGTTCAAATTCGTTAGGCGTAAGCTCGACAGGCAAGCCTTGCCGCTGAACCAGGCGCTTACGGGCATCTATGGTGATATCACCCACATTTATTATACTCTTTGAAGGTTGGGCGCATTCACTTCTTCTCAGAACCGCTTTAACCCTCGAAACGACTTCTTTGGGATCGAATGGTTTGGTGATGTAATCGTCAGCTCCGAGCTCCAGGCCGATTATTTTTTCAGCCGTCTCATCCCTGGCGGTAAGCATTATGACCGGTATGTTAGAATCCCGCCTCAGTTCCTTGCATACGTCCCACCCGGAAATCCCGGGCAGCATCAGGTCCAGCACAATTAGGTCCGGGGAGTTTTTACGTATACTTTCCAATGCGCCGGGCCCGTCATACGCGGCAGTTACCCGGTAGCCCTCCCGTTCCAGGTAGGCTTTTAGGATATCAACGATTTTTTTCTCGTCGTCAACTACCAGTATTTTCTTGCTTATCATTGCGCTGCTCCCGTTGAGAATGCCGGCTAATTCTAGCACTTTCGTATTTGAGGTTAAATATTAAGGAGGGGACCGGGTCCCCTCCTTAAAGAATTGAATCTCTCTAGATCAATTACCGGTTTCTGCCGCACTGGCGTGCGTTGCGGGTACTTTCGCCGGTGAAGAGGGCCGGATCACCGGTGCAGGCGCCGCTGGTGTTGCAGTTTTCCCAGCGGTAACCGGATCCGGTTTCATCGCCGCCGTTGCATCTTCCGTACGCATAGCCCATACCCCATTCAGCCGGGCCGGTGGTGGTACGCGTAAGCATCAGCTCGATTCTTTCCGTCATCCGCTCCAGCATGTAATCCATTTGCTCGGCAGTGATAACGCCTTCATCTACCAGCGCTTGCAGGCTTTCCGTCCTATCGGCTATTACGGCTGCAACCAGCTCATCCAGGGTGATACCGCTCGAAGCGGCAATGTCGGCCAGGCTGAGGCCTTCGGCTCTCAGTTCGCAAAGTTCATCAGCGGTCACGCCAAGGAGTTCGGCCAGGCTTTCGTTGCAGGCGATTCCAGCGCCGCCGAAACCGTAACCGCCGCAGCCGGCGCAATCCGCCGGAGTTCCCGGTTCCTGCGGGGAGTCGGCAAAAACGGTTGTACCCAGCGCCAGGGCAACGATTGCCGTTACCCCAACCCCTACTGCCAGAAATTTAAGCATTTTATTCATTGTATTCCTCCTTTGTCGGGCCGGTTTGCCCGGCTCCATGTTTTCCATTATGCGCCATGGTTGTGGAGGAATTATGGAGATGGGGTGAAGGGGATGTGTTTTCAAATAAGCATACAGATACACTACCCGAAAAGTGGCAGCTTTCCTGCATTTTCAAGTTTGGCTGCAAGCTCTTCGCGGCCCAGATCTTCGAGCTTGGCATGGGTGACCACGTTGAGTTTAACCAGGCGTTCAGCCAGTTTGGCGCAATAATTACAATTATAACAATCGTTGCTGCAACTGGTAACCTTGTCTACAAAGCCGCTGTTGCCAAGCTCCTGGTTATCTATGTAGGCTCCGTATGCCAGCCCGAACGCATTGATACTGCTGCAGACAATATCTATAAGATTGCCGGTGTAACTCTGGCTCATATAGGCCTTGGAAGCACGCAGGACCAGGCTTTTTGGCCTGGTGCGGCCGACTACCTTGAAGAATGATGTAATCTCGGCATACCGGTACAAATCTTCGGGCCTTACCCAGCACGATTTTAAAATCTGAGAATGGTCTTTTTTAGTAATGGCAAGGCAAAAATCGAAAAAGTCCTGCCCCTGCATCGTTGAGTGTTCGAGTTCCTTGGACCAGTGCGAAACGAAATTGAAATGGTATTTGCGATAGGGGCACCGGTACAGGCAGCCTTCATTCACCATTATTTTTATTTTGGCTCCGGTTGCCTTTTTTATCTGCTTCAACAACTCAATATTGCGGTTAATGTTGGCATCCGGGGTGATGGTGTCGGCGCCCGCTTCCCTGATTAACACCGCTCGCTGAAGACAGTCCACATCACTCAGGACCGAAGCGCATACCTCCATTGAGGGCAGCTGTTTTTTGACTTTCTGTATATAAACCGGGTTTGCCAGGGTTACTGCTTCAACTTTTAAATCACCATGCATCATTGCCAGGAAATCCAGGGTGGATTGAAACGATTTCTGCGTGTACCAGTCTGCGCCCTGGCATGTCGGGTTCAATATTAAATTCACCCTTATATTGTGCCGATGAATGAGATTTACGACATCGAAAAAATGATCTTGGCTGAGCCTGGGAGTCACTCTGCCCGAGCCGGAATATACCTGGGGGCAGGAGAGGTAAATCTCGGATATCCTGGCGCCGCCCAGGCCCTGCAACTGGAAAAGCCCCTCCAGGGTTTGGGTATTGTTGTTATAGGGTAGCGAAAATTCAAGCTCCGGCATCAGGCCTCCATTCAAAGATAAATCAGGGCTTTGCAGTTTGCCTGGCCGAAACCAGCATATTGACAAACTTCTTCATTCCGGAAGAATCAAAACCCGTGTCTGTAATGGTTAAACCGGGGGCACTGAAAAGGGCATCATCGGTTTCGAGCGATTCAACCATTTCCTGGTATGCCAGCCTCTGGGTTATTTCTACGGGTACGGCTTGTCTGGAAACTATGTGCATACCCAGGCGTGGCATAATGACATCCCGGTTAAAGTCGATTTCTTCGAATGGTTTGTCTTCCCACCAGTTTTCAACATTCCGGCACACAATTGCCAGATCCGGCCTGGCAAGCCTGCCGGCATCCCTGATCAGGGCAAGGTCATTAAGGTTTTCGTGCGTGTATACAAGAATCAAACCCGGGGTGAACAGCGTGTTATTATCAAGCGGCAGCCACTCTATATTTTCGCTGGCGTTAACCGCGCTCCAGGAAGGCAGGTTAACCTCACTCCGGATGGAAACATACTTGTTCAGCAGAGGTGAGAAAATTATAAAATCCGGAACAATAAAGATGTTGTACAGGCAGTGAACCAGGTTTATTTTCTTGGATGTTTCCGGTTCATTAACCCTGTCTTTCTTGTGAAGGGCTTTTTCTACCGTAGCTATTGAAGAGGAGCCGACTTCCAGGCTGACGTGGTAAAGGCCCCGGGGTTTTAATAGATTAATCAGCGATAGCATTGCCCAGTTCTGGTAGCCTTCCTGCTGCAGTTTTCTCTCGAAGCTTATGATTGCCTTGCGTCCGGTGTCAACAAAACTGTCCATTTTTATCTTATCCCTGAGCAGGTCAAAAAGCAGGTCGTAAATAGCTCTTTGCAGGCCGTCTACCGGGTCGGTAATAAACCAGCGTAACTGGGGGGTAATGTCCGGCCTGGAAATGGAAAGCTGCGACATAAGTTCCCCTTCGGCTCCTGAATAATTATCCTGCAAAGGCCCGGCCAGTTCGATCAATGGTGAAAATTCGTTTATGACGAAAGCCGTCCTGACTGCATTGAAACGCTGGTAAAACCCGGGCCGGTATTCTTCCGGGATGTCAATAAGCTCATGGCCCAGCTTTATTTGGGGATTTTGAGCAACATATTCGGTTAGTTCCTGGTATAAATTCTGCCAGCTTGATGTCATTTCTATACCTCTATTAATATTTTGTAACTTGGGGCGCGTTATTTTGATTTCCCGGTTATTATACTACGCAGCAGCGCCAGGACAATACACGCTGCCCCGGCGGCAATTGCCAGATAGAATCCGTTTTCAATGCCGGATTCAAAATACACCGATATTTCCTTTACCGAACCCTCATATACTTGATGCCCCTGACCCAGAAACGGAACGCCCAGTTCTACCGTTCGGTTGGCGACGATCACATACACGGCGACCAGAGCATAGACGAGGTATCCCAATCCAGGGATGCCGGTGGCAATTTTCCCACGCCAGCCTTTAAGCATAAGCCCTCCGGCAATAATCAGGATACTGGCACCAAGGTAAACCCAGGCAACCACAGTCTGGTAGAAAGGTGTTTCATCACTTTTGACGTATTCCGCCAGTCCGGACAAATTGTGCCTCAACCCGTATCCGTAGATTTCTACCGCACTTTCAAGGTTTACGGTTGTGATGACCACACGCCACCACGGCATGGTAAATGATACTATCACCAAGACGATAGATGATATTACCAGGCAATAATAAACCCATTCTCTGATGCTGTCTGGTAACCTTTTCATTATTGGTCAATCCCCCTCTACCGGTTCATCCGGAGATAGCCGTTTGGGGAGCCGGTTGCATCCCAACATTTTTCCCGGCTCCCCAAACCAACCCGGCTTTAGTAGTACCCTTCATTGCATGATAATCGGTTTTTCAATCACCTTTATTTGCAGGCCAGTACAGCCCTTTTCACCATGGCTTTGGCTACCTGGATCTTCCACTTGTTATGAGTTAGCGCCATCGCTCCCTTTACCGCTTCTGCGCCGGCAGCTTCGGCGCTGGCATCATCGATAGTTTTGCCCTTGATGTAATCTTCTGCAGATGTTGCCCTCCTGGGATTATTGTATACGGCATTCATGCAAATGCGGGCATCGCCGCCACCGATAGCGGCCGCACAGTTGACAATCGGGAAGTCTATAGAAGTGCGGAGCGCAAATTTGACGAAAGCGCTCTTCACTCCGGAGGCCGGTGCCGGCACCTTGATTTCGGTGACGATTTCATCCCTTTCAAGAATGGTTGAACCGACGCCTGCCGGTGCCACCTTGGCAGAAAAGAACTCTTCTACCGGAATTTCCCGTTTGGAAGTGACTATGGTGGCATTCAGGGCTACCAGTGCCGGCGCCGAATCGCTCGGGTTCACCGCGACACACCCCGAAGCTGCGCCGAAGATGGAATGGTACCTGTTTTCGCCGAGCAGCGCATAACACAGCCCGCCCGGATCTTTTCTCAGGCACCTGAACTGGTTGTCCGGTTTCCAGAAATACCAACAGCGGTTATGCTGACATATATTGCCTCCGATGGTGCCTGATTCCCGGATATGCGGCGAAGCTGTTCTGTGAGCTGCTTCGGCAAGCGCGGTCCATTTCCCTTTCACAACACCGCTTTTGGCTATATCCTCCAGCCTGGTCAAAGCGCCGACTTTCAGCACGCCGCCCTCTTCCTTGATGTAATCCAGGCTGGGAGAGATGGTTTTGAGATTGACCACTGTCGCAGGATACATATCATCGGGGAGGATATGGAATCTCATCACTCCCAGCAGATCGGTGCCGCCAGCACATGGAAAGGCATTGTCCTGCTCCAGCGCCGATACCGCTTCGCTGATTGATTTGGCGTTTACATTTTTAAAATTACTGAATGTGCGCATCTTACTTATCCTCCTATATCTTTCCCAGCGCTTTAAGGACTTTATCGGGAGTGGCGGGGTACTCGGTTATCCATTTGCCGATAGCATTGTAAAGCGCATAGCAAAGAATGGTAGAGTTTGTGGCACCCAGGCTTTCGCTGCAACCGATAAACCCGTAAGGAGCATAACCGAAACCGTTTTCAACGATATTGCAACTGAACGGCCCTTTGATATCGTTAAATGCAAACCACTTGTAGTCGATAAGGTTGTCGTTAAGCTTGACTCCCGTGCCCTCATCGTAAATACAACCATCCTGCCTGTTATGGCTTATGCCCATATAGTTTCCGCCGTATTGCTGGGCGTTGACGCCGTCGGGATCGAGGGCTTTGCCGACATCGTTGACATCGCAAACATTGTTAATAAAAATCTCGCCGGTTTCCGGGTCAACTTCAATTTCAACAAAAGTACATTGACGGCCCATGTAGTAAACATCCCAGCCGTGCCGCTCTCTTCCATGTACGGCAATCAACGGCTGGTACTGGGCATATTGGTAAGCTGCAACTTCACTCAGAGTCTTCTTGTTTTCCGGATTGGCTTTCTCGAAAACTATGCTTTCCTTCAAATCAAGATCCTCCGGCTTCAAACCCGGGAATTGCGCCGCAGCTCCCGTCGAGCCGGCAGAGGTGCATTTCACCAGCACCTGTTGTTTCAAGGCGCGGGCTGCCGGGACTATCATCGGCAAAGTGCGGGCCATGCCCGCCGAGCCTTCTCCGGCGGCTGTATCGAACCCGGAGTCGTCGAACTGGCGGAACTCAACGTCGTCGTAGGTGGCTCCCAGTTCATCTGCGACCACGCGGCATACCGTACTTTCATGGTTCCAGCCGCCATCGCCGTGCCGGGCCAGCACTCTTACTTTACCGTTACCTCGCTGAATGTTCAGACAGACTTGATAATAGGAAAGATACATGTTGGGGTCGGGAGACCAGGCTATGGAGTGAACAAAGCCTACTCCATGATACCTGCCGTTGGGAAGGATTTTCGTACCGGGCGCATGGTACCTGTTTGCCCAGTCGAATTTTTCTTTACCTACCTGTATTACATCCTGTAGGCTGTCGTTCAGCGGAAAACCGTGAACTTTTTTAACGTTCTCCCGCACCCATTCCATGTCATGATGCTTGCACCCGTCATTCTTCAGGGCAACTTCGGTGGGATCCATGCCAAGCACCCCGGCCACCCGGGCATAGAGTACGTTCATCATACCGCAGGAACGCATACCGTGGCGGTAGCATACACAGGCGGGCCGGTTGAAATAAGGCACGGTGTTGGTTCCCTTGTAGTTCTTGATGGATGTGCCTTTTACCATCTTGGCGTTGAACTCCGAAATTGCCGGGATGGAGTCGTTCTGGCAGGCCATAATGGTGCCGTCGTTTTTGAAGCCGACCTTCATATAATACACACCCTGTTCGTAGCCGCGGTTTTGCCAGTAACTCTCATCGTAGAGATGTTGAACCGGCTTACGGGTCTTCTTGGCAAGAATGCAGGCGACAATCGGGAAAATCTGGTAGTAATTCAGCCAGTTGGCCATACCGAACTGGCCGCCCTGATATGGCGAGTGAACGTGTATCTTAACATAGGAACCGAAATAGCGTGCCAGCCTCATTTGAGTTCGCATCGGAACCTGGTTATGCACCCATACTTCCAGGTATTCGCCGTGATATACTGCGGTGGTACTCAAGGCTTCAGCACCGGCATGGTTGGTTTCCAGTTCACTCCACTTAAATTCTACCACCTTATCGGAATTGGCAAACCCCTGTTCCACGTCTCCGATGATTTCATTGCCTTCAAAGCCGCCGCTGCCTACCAGCCTGACATTTGTTTCGGCATTGACATCCGGTTCAATGATGGTTGCGCCGGGTTTGATGGCCTCCTCGGCATCGATGTAGAAAGGCAAAACGTCCCATTCTATCTCTGCCAGTTTCATAGCTTCATCACAAATCTGTTCGGTATCTGCGCAAACGGCAAATCCCATCATTTCACCGGCGAAATTGGCAGTCTGGCCCAGCAGGTCTTCGTACTGGGCTCCCCACATCCAGAACGGGTTGCTCTTAACCCAATTGATTTCTGTCCAGACCGGGTCATCATACCTGAGAACATAACGTACACCGGGGTAAGCTTCGACAGCGCTGGTATCCAGGTTTACTATCTTGGCATGAGCATAGGGGGACCGAAATCCCTTGGCATACAGCATACCAGGCAGCATGATATCACGGGTATATAAGCCGGTACCGCTGGCCTTCTCATAGCCATCCTTTCGCTTCAGCCCTCTTTTGCCGATGTAATTATATGAATCAAGAGTATCATATAATGGCATCTTAGCTGCCTCCTTTCAAAGCGTTCGCTGCCTGCTGAACGGCTGGAATATGAGTAATATAGGTGGCGCAGCGGCACAGGTTGCCGGCGAGCGCCTCCCTGATGTCTGCTTCCGTCGGGTCAGGATTGTGATCCAGCAGGGCTTTTGATGTTACGACGAAACCGGGGGTGCAGTAACCGCACTGCATACAGTAGTTGTCAACATAGGTGTCTATGAGCGGATGTTTATCCCTGGCAATTCCCTCAGATGTTTCAATTTCCGCTCCATCACAGTGGCAGGCCAGCGTCATGCAGGAAAGGATCGGCCTTCCGTCCATTATTACGGTGCAGGAACCGCAGGCGCCATAACCCAGGCACATATCTTTGATAGAAAGCAGCCCCAGTTTATGGCGCAGAACATCGCGCAGAGTATCGGTCGGCTGTACTTGCAGCATGTAGTCCTCTCCGTTAACTTTCATGCTTATCAGGCCGGTGGCTTCCTCAGCTTCGATGTGGCTGGCGTCAAAGTGGGTTTTCAATGCTTCCAGGGAGTTGAATTCCGCACTGCACACCGGGCAGATGTATTTTGACACCGTTTGGGTTTGAGTACCGGTTTCTCCGGCAACGGTTTTGGTTACGGTGCTGGTGGAGCCGGGACCCGTGGTGGTTACCGTTTTGGTGACCTCTATCTCCTTGCCGCATGCAGAAAGAAAGAAGGCAGAGCCTACTGCAGTAGTGCCGACAACTATGCCGGCGTCCTTCAGGAACTGCCTGCGGGAGAGTTTAACCTGGTTATTTTCTCCTTTTTCCGACATTTAAGTCTCCTTTCTAAGTTTAGCCATGGGGTAGCGCATTAATGTGTCTTTGTTTATATTCCCCCTCCTTTACCGGTTTTTCTGATAGATTGATATTGCATACCTCCCGAATGAAGGCCGACCGGTTGCTGTTTGCCATGTACTTCTTCCCACATATCCACCAGCTGGCAGAGGAAGCCGTCATAGCACTGCCCCGGTGCCCTGCTCTGGTCGAGCTTGGCCTTGGTAGACCTTCTAAGGCCAATGGTGCTTCTGGGGCTGATACTCTCCATATAATCACCACCTTTCATCGACTTTTTTTATACATTTGTAAGGTGCCAGGCTCTGCCGAAATCCCGATTACACCCAGGGCTTAAGCACACGGGAGGGGGAGGACAACACATTTAAGCCGGCGGTAATGCCCGAAAAACCCCGGCACCCTGGTTTCCCCCGGCAGAGCCTGGTTGAGCATGTACCGGAATAGTATCCGAAAATGTATAAAACCCATCGTTATGCATTTGATTGTGTTCAACTGTATCACGCGCTATATTACGAAAATGCTACAGGACAAGAGTCCGCTTTATTACGAAGTTGTAACCGGATTGTTACAACCGTGAAAGCCGTTACAAAATAAGGCAGCGGCATTGTTGACAGGCGGTGTATTATTAAGAATAAACATACGGCAGCCTGATGTGTCTCAAAATTGTAACCGGGCACGGGACGGTTAAAGGTGGCTATAAAACTGACCGGCGGCAACGAGGTAGTTATGAAAGCAGGGGAACATTCCTGCTTTGTCTATGAAAATGAGCGCGACTGGTTGCCTGGCGTCGTGGCTTTTGTCAGAAGCGGGCTCGATTCAGGCGGCAGGGTTGTATATGTAAATGAAGAACATGCCGAACCGAAATTGATTAACCTGCTGGCTTACGGCGGAATCGACATTACCCCTTACAGGTTAAACAATAGCTTTCTGGTAATCAATTACCGTGAGTTCTATATGCCCGGAGGGGCCTTCGACATAGAAACCACCCTTTCTGCACTGGAAAATGAACTGGAAAGAGCCCGCCAGGAAGGCTTTCCGTCTTTGTGGATTACCGGTGAAATGGGCTGGGTTCTAAATAACGAAGGCGACCTGAAAAAACTGGCCGCTTACGAATCGTTAGTGAACTCCAAGTTTACCGGCGGTTTTCCAGCCGGGGCAATGTGCCAGTACAACCTTTCCAGATTCGACAGCCATACCATGCTGGGTGTGTTAAAAACCCACCCGAAAATCATGTGGAATAACCAGTGCATGCCCAATTGCTTTTATATTCCCCCGATCGGCATTGATGACCATGACAACGGAAAAGGCGAAGTAAAACTATGGCTGGAACATGTTGCAGAGCAGCAGATAAGGCAGGAGAAACTGGAGCAAAACGAAGCCCGATACCGGGTAATGTTTGAAGCAACCGGTACTCCGACCTGCATCATAGACGGGAACGCTACCATTACACTGGTCAACCGCTATTGGGAAAAAGCCTTTGGATATTCCAGGGAAGAGGCGGAAAATAAGCTGCATTATTTTAATTTAATCCACGATGAGGAGGTTGAAAGGGCCGGGCTGTATTTCAAACTGAGGCCGCTGAGGCAAACCGGTATTCCCGATGAGTATGAAATTCGGCTACTGGATAAAAAGGGTAATCCGCAATATGCCATAGCTAACGTTCAAATGATTCCCGGGTCTGACTCTCGCATCATTTCGACCGTGGATATTACCCGGCGAAAACTCGTCGAAGAAGAATTGAAGCAGTCAAGCATCAGGTACGGCACCCTGTTTGAAAATGCGCCGGTGGCAATTAACGAAGAGGACAATTCCGGGATCAAAGAGGTATTCGACCGGCTGGGCAACGAAGGGGTTACCGATTTCAGGGATTATTTCACCAAGCATCCGGATGTGCTCTATGACTGCTGCAAGCTGGGCAAGATAATCGGTTTCAACAAAGCCCTCCTGGATATCTGGGAGGCGGATACAAACGAAGACGTCATCGAGTCCATGCATGCTTCTTTTGAGAATAACACCGATTCGGCAAGGTCGCACGGGGATACCCTTATTAGGCTTGCCGAAGGCCAGACCAGATTTTCCAAGGAGGATAAGATCGTCACGGCAAAAGGAAACATAAAAACCGTCAAGGCCAGCGTGGTAGTGTCTCCGGGGTGTGAAAAGACGCTGGCAAGGGTATATATATGTTTTTTTGATATTACCGAACTGAAAAACAAAACATCCGAACTTGAACGTTACCAGGCCCACCTTGAAGAACTGGTGAAAGAGCGCACCGGAAAGCTGGAGGCTGAAACAGAAAAAAGCAGACGGCTCGCTGAAGAAATTACGCAGTTGTTGAAAAAGGAAACCCAATTGTGCGAAACACTCCAGCACACCGTTGATGAAAGGGCCAGGTTTACCCGTTTTCTGGTTCACGAACTAAAAACCCCGCTTACACCCCTTATCGGTTCGGCTGATATTCTGCTGGGCCGTGTTAAGGGCTCGGATTTGGAGCGGCTGGCTGCCAACGTGCAGCGGGGGGCATACAGCCTTAACAACAGGGTGAACGATTTGCTGGATCTGGCCCGTGGTGAAATGGGGCTGTTGCATCTTTGCTGCAGATGGGTAGACATATGCGCGCTGGTAAAAGACGTCGTAAGTTATATGTCCATCGAGTTTGAGAGACGGTCTCAACTGGTTTGCCTGGACCTGGCGCAGAACCCGCCCCTGCTGTGGGTCGACGGTGAGCGCCTGAAGCAGGTTTTACTGAATTTGCTTGAAAATGCTTCCAAGTTTACTCCGGTTAACGGAAGGATATTTGTCCAGGTAAGAATATGCTTGAACAACCTGCTGGTAAGCATACAAGATACCGGCCACGGCATCAGAAAAGAACGACAGGAAAATATTTTCGATGACTATTCCCATGTTCCCAAACCGGCCGATCCCGCGGCTGACATGGGTATTGGCCTGCCATTGTGCAAACTCCTGGTCGAACTGCACGGCGGCGAACTGTGGCTTGAAAGCGAAGAAGGAAAAGGCAGCGTGTTTTCCTTCTCCCTGCCGCTGAGCAGGAATAATTGATGAGGCAGAACCGATGGATATACTGGTAGTCGAAGATGATGGCGAGATCGCCGAATTTGTTTCCATCGCTTTCGAGATGGCCTGGCCGGATGCCAGGTTGACATGCACCCATCTGGGCAAGCAGGCCATCGAACTCGTCGAGAAGGAGAACTATAACCTTATCGTTCTTGACCTGGGCCTGCCGGATATCGATGGTTATGAAGTCCTGAAAGGCATACGGCGCCTGAATACTACTCCGGTAATAATCGCCACTGTCAGAAGTGGAGAATCCGAGATCGTGAAAGGGCTGGAATACGGTGCGGATGATTATATAGTAAAACCCTTCGGCCAGTTGGAACTGGTTGCCCGTGGGCGTGCGGTCTTGCGCCGGCTGCAGGAATCTAACATATACGCACCCGTGATACGGGGGCCGGTGAGGCTCGAGCCGGGCCGGGGAGAGTTGCTGTGCGGCGCCAGAAAAATCCACGTAACGCGCACTGAAAGCCTTATACTGGGGCTGCTGCTGCAAAGTCCGGGGCAGCTGGTAACCTATTACCAGCTGGAAGAGGTGATTTGGGGAGAGCCCGGAATATGCCCCAACTCAGCCGATGCTATTCGGGTATACGTCAGCCGCTTGCGGGCTAAACTGGCCGGGGATTACCAGTGTAAAATTACCATACGCGCCCATGCCGGCGCCGGATACATTCTAAGCATTTAGCAGGCTCCTGGTTTCACTTTGGTTATCATGGCCATTCACATTCTTATTAACGGATTGTAGCAATTTAATTACATGATTGTTATGCCTGCACTCCGGGAGATGTAGCATTATTGTAATGGTTCCCCATTTATATTATTCATATATCGGTATATCCGCGAGACGAGTGAAAGTGAACATTATTGTCTGCGACAACGATTCGTTCGTCCAGGATGAAATCCGGCAGGTATTTAAAATTGTAATGCCGGATTCCTCAGTTATCGCCTTGCAGGGATCGGTGAATGCGGAAAAGTTGATGCAACTGGACCCGGGTCTGATAGTCCTGGGCCTTGAGAAACGTGATGATACCGGTTTGGAACTGTTAAAAAAAATACGTGCCGGCTCCAGTGTTCCCGTAATAACGATGGCTTCAAACACAGACATGGATATTATGGTAAAAGCTCTCGATTCAGGAGCGAACGGGCATGCAGGCAAGCCTTTGCGCCTGATGGAGTTTGCTGCCAGGGTAAGGGCGGTCCTCAGGCGCTGGGGTTACCAGTTCTAGTCCTTGTCCCCCAGTACCCCGACCAGTATAAAACCCGGCCCGGTGTGAGTCCCTATCACCGGAGTAGGCCTGGAAAAATAGATACGTTCACGGGGAAAGACCCGGCTTACCCGTTTGGCTATGAATTCCGACTCATGCGGAGTAGTAGCCGAAAGAATGGCCAGTTCTTCGACATGCCTGTATCCCAGTACGAAGTCCACCAGCCGGTCGATAGCACGGGAGCGGGAATGGGTCCGTCCGGCAGGTTCTACAACTCCCTCTCTCAAGTTGATGAGAGGATTTATTTTAAGCAGCGACCCAAGAAACGCCTGCGCTTTGCCGATACGTCCGCCCCGTTTAAGGTACTCCAGCGTATCGAAGGTGCACAAGAAATCCACCCTGGGAATATTCGCCCTGACCGTTTCAGTTATCTCATCCAGGTTTTTCCCGGCTTTTGCGGCCCTGGCGGCCTTTATAACCAGAAATCCCTGGCACATGGTGGCGGTTTTTGAATCTATTACCTCGACGCGGCATTTTTTTTGCATCAACCTGGAACTGCTGACGGCTACTTCGTAGGTACCGCTCATTCTGGCACTGACCGTAATCGCTGCAATGGCGTCGGCGCTGTCGGCAAGTTTATCGTAGGCTTCGACAAACATGCCCGGTGAAGGCAGAGACGTGGTAGGCGGAATTTTGCTGCGCTTGAGCCTTTCGTAAAACTGTTCAGCGGTTATATCCACACCGTCCCGCAACACCTCTTCACCCCAACGGAGAATGATGGGAATTACGGTGATATCGAGTTCTTTTACAATATCCGCCGGCAGGTCGGCGACGCTGTCGGTAAGTATTTTAACGGCCATGACTTCTCCGCATCATTAGTCCAGGTGTGCCTTAACAATCCGGCTGCCGGGTGTCGCGGCCAGCCTCATCCAGGGATATGCGTTCTTCGAGCGCTGGAGCCTTCTGCTTTCTTCGGTAAGCTGATACAGCAGGTTAAAAGGGTGGTTTTCCAGCATGCACCCTCATTTGCGTACAACGTGTTTTTCAGTTCAGTAAATGAACAACCGGTTCTCGGGGATTACTTCAAGTACATTTCGCCAGCTCCGGCAGTAAAGCGGTTCCCACAGGCGGGGCAGGCGAAAACCACCCGGGTTATCCTGGTACGGTTTGCTTCGGTGTCCCGGTCATGGCTGGTTACGGAGCAGTCGCGGCCATCCGACGGGCAAACCGCACACAGGGTGTAAACGTAACCGGTTTTGGGGTCTTTATAGTTCAACTCTCCCTGTGAAAGCATTTTGGAAATTCTGGCTTTATTTTTAAATTTTTCCATCTTACCCTCCCTGGAAACTACGGCACAAAGTATCCGGTTATTAATATAACCTTGCCCGACCGGCATTTCAATAGCCCGGCTAGCCTGAAATAGTGTGAATTTAAAGGTTTCGAGCGGTTGATCGCCAAAATCATGATGAACAACAATGGGTTGATTGCCCGAGAGTCCGGAAAGGCAGTCCGTGGCCTTGCCGCAGGCGGGCGTGCAAGGCTTGAAAAGATTAAGGCTGCCGCCAGCCTGCAGAGGTGCCGGTGCCGGTAAGTATTGACTCCGGTCAGGCGCTTGTGATAGTGTCATAATACGGTAATTGGTTACCGTATTTATGGATCAACCGGCAACAATATGCCGGGGCGGGTATGCGTGCTTTAGTAAGATGGCCGAAACGAAACCGGAAATAATCAGTACGGGTTCTCCATTTCTGGATGAATTACTGCAGGGGCTTCGTCCGGGTGACAACGTAGTCTGGCAGGTGGACCGCATGGAAGAATACCTGCAATTTGCCGGCCGGTTCGGCCGGCGGGCGCTAGATTGCGGCCTGGAATGCGTTTATCTGCGTTTCGCTCCCCATCCCCCCGTCTTTAAACCCTTCGAAGGCCTTTTTGCTGTCGGACTGGACCCGGCGGCCGGGTTCGACGTGTTTACCCGGAAGGTTCATGAAGTGATAGAAAGCAAGGGGAACAGGGCGTATTATGTTTTCGACAACCTTTCCACGCTGGTGGAATTATGGGCTACCGATGAACTGCTGGCCGACTTTTACCAGATAACCTGCCCGTATATTTACGAGTTGGGCGGCGTAGCTTACTTTGCTTTGACGCGGGATCAGCACGACTACAATACCATTGCCAGGATAAAAACCACCACCCAGATTTTCCTCTCCACTTACCATACCGGAGGCAACAGCTACATACACCCGCTAAAGGTATGGAAGCGCTACTCTCCGAATATGTTCATGGTCCACCTGATGGGTGAAAAAGCATGGGCTCCGGTTATGACCAGTTTCGATGCGGCGGCGGTCCTCTCGGCGTCGGGAACACACCTGGTGCATACCCTTCCGGATTCCGACTCCCCGTGGAACAGCGTTTATCGCAAACTGGTCGGATACCGTCAAAACCTGGAAAACATCCCGGGCGCAGCCGCCGAAATCGATGCTTTGAAAGTGGAACTGACGCGTATGATGTTCGGCAACAATGAGAGAATCAACCGTCTGGCTGACAGCTACCTTACTATCGAAGACATCATCCATACGCGTGAACGGCTGATAGGCTCGGGAAGAATCGGGGGCAAAGCTGCCGGAATGCTGCTGGCCAGGCGTATCCTGCAAACCGCAGCCGGCGGCACCGATTTTTCGGGCGTCCTCGAAGCCCATGATTCTTTCTACATCGGTTCGGAAGTATTCTTTTCTTTTCTGGTAAACAACAATCTTTTCCGGCTGCGGCTGAACCTGTCACGCAATCCCGATGTTGCCCCCGACGAATTCGAGGCGGTCGAGCAGGCTTTTCTGGCGGGAAAATTCCCTCGTGAAACCATGGAGCAGTTTCGCGATATGCTGGAACACTTTGGCCAGTCTCCGATTATTGTGCGCTCATCCAGCCTGCTGGAGGATGGTTTTCAGCATGCCTATGCCGGCAAATACCGCAGTGAATTCTGTGCCAACCAGGGAACACCCGACAGGCGGCTGGATGAATTTTTACAAGCCGTAAAACTGGTATATGCCAGCGCTTTAAACCCGGATGTGCTCTCCTACCGGCGCAGGATGAGGCTTACCGAAGGCGATGAGCAGATGGCTATCCTGGTGCAAAGGGTTTCAGGTATACCCTTCAGGCAGTATTTCTTCCCCACTCTTGCCGGGGTAGCCTTTTCGAAAAACCTGTATGCCTGGACAGACCGGATTGACGCCTCCAGGGGCATGGTCAGGATGGTGTTCGGCCTCGGAACCAGGGCGGTAAACCGCATTGGCGGCGATTATCCGCGCATGATTGCCCTCAGCCACCCGGGGATCCGCCCGGAAGCGCCGGAACAGATTAAAAATTACTCTCAGAAATTTGTAGACCTTATCGATATCGAGACGAACCGTTTTTCAACCAGGCCCGTCCCGGAAGTGATCGGTGGTGAAGCATATCCCAATATGGAACTGCTGGCTTCGAACCTGGAGGAAGGCTATGAGAGCGATCTGGTTGCCTGCGCCGGCTGGCAAAGGGGATACGGGCTCACCTTCCGCAACCTGATACTGCGCACCCGTTTTGTAGAGCTAATGGATGAAATCCTTTCATGTCTCGAGGCAGCCTGGGCTCAGCCCGTAGATATAGAATTTACCGCGCATATAGATGACCGGGACAGCATAAAAATCAACCTGCTGCAATGCCGCTCGTTGAGGCTGCCGAAGCTGGCTTCTGTTCATGGTAAGCTGCAGTCCGGCCGCTGCGGGGGCGAAATACTGTTTAAAACCAGCCGGGCAATCGGTTCCGGGGCGCTGGATAATATTACCCACATCATTTACGTAGACCCGGCGGCCTACAGCCGGTTGAACATTCTCAGCCGGAAGAAATCCCTGGGCAGAATAATCGGCAAGCTTAATGATATTCTTTGCCGAAAGGAAGGCCAGGTAATGCTGGTCGGACCGGGCAGGTGGGGTTCCGGCAACATCGACCTGGGTATAAATGTAAGTTTTGCCGATATCGCCTCCATTTCCGCCCTGGTGGAGATTGCCCAGCCCCAAGCCGGTTATGCTCCGGAAGTGTCCTACGGCACCCATTTTTTCTTAGACCTTGTCGAGGCCGAAATCATCTATCTGCCGGTTTTTCCGGACGAAGAAGATGTCTGTTTCAATATCGAATACTTTACCCGGGCGCCTTCCATTTTCGAAGACCTGCTGCCGGATTACCATGAATATGCCGGGATAATCCGCGTCATAGATGTAGCCTCAGGCAATCACGGCGCCGGTTGCGCACTGCTGGTGGATCCGGGCCAGAATATTGGATTGTGTTATTTGCAGCCAGCTGCTTAGTTAAGCCGTGTGACCGGCCAGCGGTGAGGCAGTCTGCCTGGTGCAGAATTTCAATATCTCGGCGAAATTGGTTATTCTGGCAAGGTTGTTGCTTTCCAGGAAGCCGTCATAGGTCAGGCTGATCCAGGGTTTGCGGTAACGGGAACTGAAATTTTCCGCCATGGCCGCTACTATGCCGCCGGGCATACAACCGTGAGGCATAACGGAAATTACCCCGGCGAACAAGTCATTTTTCATCCACTCCAGGCCGCTGCCAAGGCTGAGAACGGCTTCACTACCGCATCTGGGCGAAAGAAAATCGGCCGACATCGCCAGAATTTCTTCGGTGGAAGGTTCACGGTGGTCCAGGACGCTGGCAAACTCCCGGGCTATAGAACTCTCATCGTGGAGTTGAACGCGTTTTTTTACAAGCCCCTTGATGGTTTTTAACACGTCCCTGTCTTTGATGGAATCTTCGATATTACGGAAAGTGGTGTATTTGAGCCATTCGCTCATAGGGGAAACCACCACTTCAAGACCCGCCTTTTCGCATTCCCTGACAAGGTTGGAGTTGGCAAAGCGATTGGCCCGCAGGAAAATCTCCCCGTTGATGCCGACCAGCGGTCTAGGCGCTGCTTCCGGGTTTATCAGGCAGGCAAAACCGGCGCTTGCCTGCCTCAACAGGTGATTATAACTCTGGCGCCGGCGTACCAGGCCGGCAAGCCCGTCAAGGTATTCTTCGAATAGCCTGTCAGCTTCGGCGCCGTTATGTGTATAGGGGCGCGTATGCCACAGCAGCCTTTCCAGGTGGTCCACAGCAACGATGCCTTTCCATGCCAGGCGCTCGAATCCAGAGCCGAGATTTAAATCCCGGTAGGCATTATTGGATACGGTGGTGCACATCCGCATCTCGAAACCTGCCTGTTTGAGCAGCCTCTCCTGTTCGATGGCGTACTTGCCCAGCCGGCAAGGCCCGAATGAACCGCTCATGAACCCCTGGGCCTTGCGCTCGGATGGATTTTCCCTGAAAAACCGCAGGAAGCTGCCCAGGGTAACCCGGTAGGGGAGACATTCGGTTCCGGATGTCAGTTCGCTGGCAAGCAGCAGGTCGGATTCATCAGCCTCGGGCAAAACCCTGGCATCCACGCCAAAGGCCTGCATGGCTGCAGCCAGTACTACCGCATGTGGAGCCATGTGGGGAATCAACAGGGGTTTGTCCGGTTCGATACTGGAGGATGCCCCCCGGTATACGTGTTCTGACCGGGTCGGGCCGGCCTGTTTTTGAAAGCGGGCATGTTCGCTTATCGTATCCACAAAAGCTTCCAGCCGGGTAACCAGGCCGGCTTCGGCGGCGTGTTCATCTATTTCCATCTGGCCGATAGGTTTGGGGCCGCTTATATCTTCAAGGACTTTCAGGATGAAGGAATCCGGCCCGCAGCCAAAATTGGTAACTGCCAGGCTGTAAAGCAGCGGCTCACGGGTAACAACAGACACCGCCGATATAAACTTGCTCTCATACGACCAGTACGGACGGTCGCTGTAACGGGACGGCTCCCGGGTATCGAGCGGCAGGAAATCCAGTGGTACGGGCACCACACCCAGCCTGGCCAGCTTTTCGGCAATGCCCAGGTTGGCGCCCGCATCCTGGGACATATATGAACGGGAAATAATGACAACGCCGGTTTTATTATCTTTTTTAAGCTGCTCTACCGTTTGCTGGCCCAGCCTGGCCAGCTTTTCGGTAAAACCGGACTGGGCTTTCAAGCCGGCGATGGCCGCTTCTTTACCTTGCTGGTAGCTGAAACCCATTGCAACGGCTGTGCGGGCAAAATTGTCGATGGTTTCCTTTTCACCCAGGCTTAAATCAACAATCGGGGAAAGGATCCGGCAGCCGGTTTGAAGAACCTCGCGGACTATGAAAGGTGAAGCCTGTACCAGCGGGCAGGCATATTTCTGGTTGGCATCGTCATGTTTTTGGCCCAGCCGGATAAAACAGGGGTACAGAATGAAATCGGCGCCGGAAAGTGAATCTATGTGCCCGTGCAGCAATTTCATGGGGAAACAGGAATCCGAATAACTGAGTTCGATGGCCTTTTCCATGAGGTGCTTGGTGGTTTTGCCGGAAAGTGTTACCCGGACACCGAGATGGTTCAGGAAACCGATCAACAGCGGCGCATAATCATACACCATTAATGCCCGGGGTATACCCACCGTAGGGCCGGTTCCTTCTGCCGGCCGATAATCTTCAACCAGCAGCCTTTCCCTTTCATCAAAAGGAGTTCTAACGGACTGTTCGCCCAGTGATGCATCGTACAGGTCGCAACGGCTGCCGAAGTATGTGTTCTGGCCGGAACCCAGCTGCATGCGGGTTATGGTGCAGTTATTGTCGCAGCGGGTGCACACAAAGGATGAGAGCCGGCAGTCTGATTCGATAACGGTATCGAAACCCTTGAAGGCAGACACTTTTCCCGGCATCGATTCTTTGGCCAGCAGAGCGGCGCCGATAGCGCCGCTGACTTCACGGTGCCCGGCAACAATAACGGTTTTTTTGCCAAGTTGTTTGTTAAATGAGGCAACGACTGCCTCGTTGTAAAACACCGCTCCGGTAAGAATAACTTTCGCGCCGAGTTTTCGTGAGCCTACTACCTTGGAAAGGTAATTCTTGGCGATAGAATCTGCAAGACTGGCGGTAATCACGTTCAAAGGAGTGTTTTGCTGGACGGCAGTTGCTACTGCCTGTCCCATGAAAGCGGCGCACCTGGTACCCAGGTCGATCGTATGACCGGCGCCTAAAGCCAGGCGGGCAAAACCCCCGTTTTTAACCGAGACTCCCAGCATGTCTGCCAGTTCGTCAATAAAACTGCCGGTGCCGGCGGCGCAGGCTTTGTTCATCTGGTAATCGACCACGACGCCGTTTCTCTTGATAACCAGCTTGGAGTCCTGCCCGCCGATTTCAATGATATCGGCGTCTGGATCCAGCTCGCGGGCGGCTCTGACCTGAGCGGTGATTTCGTTCTTAACCAGGTCGGCGCCGATGAGGCTTCCAACCAGGTATCTGCCGGAACCGGTTACACCTGCACCCGCGATGTTAATCCGGCCGGCACCTTTTTCCAGGAGGAGAGTAAAAAGCTGTTTGACCGCATCGACAGGCCGGCCTGCGGTCATCAGGTAATCCTTCAGGATAACTTCTCCGTTCGAGTTGGTGATGGCGGCCTTGGTGGAAGTAGAGCCGATATCGACGCCCAGGTAATGCGGCTCGTTCCCGTTAGAAGATTGAAGCGCCGGCCGGGGAACCCGACCGGGACAAGGAAATGGCGCCAGTGCATGGTACTTTACCGCCGTTTCTTCACCTGAAAGCAACCTGACCTTTGCAGGTTTGTTTGCGGCAAGCAGCGCCAGGCCCTTTGACTGAGAATGCAGATAATCCCCGGGGATTAGCAGTCTGACGGGGTGGCCGTTCCTGGCAGACAGGGAATTTTCCAGGGCCCGGCCCACAGCCCTGTTGGCTGCCAGGCCGCCGGTGAAATATACCGGTTCCCTGAACTCCCCTTTTTTCAGCGAAGTTACCATTCTGGCGATGCTTTCGCAAAGGGCACACAGCATGGCTTCCAGCGAGACTCCCTTCTGCTGCAGATGAATCAGGTCACTCTTGGCGAACACGGAGCACCTGGTAGCGATACGCGGGACGCTGCCCTTGAATGAAAGAGCCAGTGAAGACAAATCTTCCAGGCTGATACCCAGCCGGTATGCCTGTTGTTCCAGGAACCGCCCGGTACCGGCAGCGCAAAGTGGATTCGACCAGGCTTTCCACGGACGGTTAAGTCCGTCTTCGAGTTCTACAATAAGGGCAGTTTGTCCGCCGCCATAAATAATAGTCCGGGCCTGGCTGTTTTCTGACAGTACTCCCGATGCCAGAGCGGACGAGCTGGAATAACGGGCCCAGCCCAGCCCGGTTATATCCGGTGAAATATCCGGACCCGAATAGCCCGCGCTGCTGATAGAGTTCAGGGAAACTCTATCAGCCAGCCGTTCTAAGAGAATGTTGACGGCATTCAGTGAAGATGTGGCGATTTTTTCGGAATCGGCATATACCGTTTCAGCCTGGTTATCAATCAGCGTAATATGGGCATTTACCGAACCGACATCTATTCCCAGGCTGTAATTCATTTATATTATTTTAACATATGCAGGCATTCTGCGTGCTTGAACCGGCTGACAGCGTTTCAGGCATTACCTGCCACCAGGGTCTTATAGGCTGCCGCCAGGCGGAAGGTCATGGTGCCGGGCTGGCCGTTACCTATGGGCCTGCCGTCAATGGACACGAGCGGCATCAATCCGATGACCGAATTGGTCAAGAAAGCTTCACTGGCTCCGGTAATTTCGCCCACGGGGAAGAGGCTTTCCATCGTTTCGATGCCGAGCTGACCTGCCAGTTCCAGCACCGCCTCCCGGGTGATACCGGCAAGAATACCGCTGCTTACGGCCGGGGTAACCAGGGTGTTGCCTGACAGGATGAACAGGTTGGTCATACTGCCTTCGCACACAAAGCCATTTTCATTCAGAAAAATGGCTTCGTGTGCTCCTGACAGCAGGGCCTCGCGTTTTGCCAGCAGGTTCGGCAAATAACTGGTCGTTTTTAGGGTTGAAGCCGGGGAACGGCTGCAGCGTAGCGTGGAGGAAATCACGGCGTTGTATCCCCTGCGGTAAACCTCGGGTGAGGGAGGTTCATATCGACGGGCGGTGATAAGAATGTTAGCCTTTTGCCGGGTTCGGTAATCTTCAGGGGAAAAATCAGCACCGGCGGTAACGGTGATCCGGATACGGGCTGAACTCAAGCTGTTGGCCCGGACGGTTTCCATAACTGCCCGGCAGAGTCGGCCGGCATCGAGTTCGATACCCAGCGCCCCGGCGCTGACGCCCAGCCTCTGCAGGTGCCTGTCCAGCCTGAAAACCCTGCCTTCACAGGCGCGCATAGTTTCGAATAATCCGTAACCGTAAAGGAAGCCGGCATCGGATACTTGTACCCGGCCGTCGGCAGCGGGAATGAAGGCGCCGTTTAAATAGATTATTTCACTCATTTTAACTCCTGGATACTGTCCCGGGAAGAACCCGTCAGGAAATTTTGCAGCATGGCATGGCCTGAAACGGTAAGGATGGATTCAGGATGGAACTGTACCCCTTCGACAGGGTAGACGGCATGTTTCAATCCCATAACCAGCCCATCACCGGTGCTTGAGGTAATACGCAGGCACGGCGGTACGGATGTTTTTTCGACAACCAGGGAATGATAACGCCCGGCTTCGAAAGGATTGGTTAAACCTTTGTACAAACCGGTACCATCGTGAAAGACCGGCGAGCTTTTACCATGAATGGGTACCGGAGCCTTGCCGATGAGGGCACCGAAGACATGCCCGATACACTGGTGCCCCAGGCATACACCAAGAATCGGGATTTTACCTGAAAAACAGCCGATAACTTCGTTGGATATTCCCGCCTGAAGCGGTGTACAGGGGCCGGGGGATATCACGATATGCGAAGGCGCCATTGCCTCAATTTGGCGGACGGTGATTTTATTATTTCTGACCACCAAAGGCTCGTAACCCAGCTCTCCCAGGTATTGAGCCAGGTTATAAACGAAAGAATCGTAGTTGTCGATTACCAGAATCATGTAGTGCACCGAAAATGGCCGTCGCCGGTTAATGCCGCTATCAGAGCCCTGGCTTTATGCAGGGTTTCAGCGTATTCCATTTCAGGATCGGAATCGTACGTCACCGCCCCGCCGGCGTGGAAGTATGCCATGCCGTTTTTCAAAATCATCGTCCGGATGGCAATATTCAAATCAACGTTTCCATCAAAGCCTATATAGCCGATACTACCGGTATATATATTACGCCGAACCGGTTCGAGTTCATCGATGATTTCCATGGCGCGCACCTTAGGAGCCCCGGTTATGGAACCCCCGGGAAAGGTAGCTTTTATGATATCCATGGCAGTTACACCCTGGCCCAGCCTGCCTTTTACTGTAGAAGTGAGGTGGAAGACCGTCGGAAATTCTTCCAGGATCGCCAGTTCTTCCACTTTGACCGTACCGAACCGGCATACCTTGCCCAGGTCGTTTCTTTCCAGGTCCACGATCATAATATTTTCCGCCCGGTCTTTCGCGCTGCTCAACAGTTCTTCGGACAATGCCTTGTCTTCGCCGGCAGAAGAGCCCCTGGGCCGCGTTCCCTTTATCGGGCGGGTTTCAACCGTGTCGCCGGTAATTTTCAAAAACCTTTCCGGAGACGCGGAAATTACCTGCAGGCCGCCAGTATCCAAATAACAGGCAAAAGGCGCAGGGTTTACGCGGCGCAGATCCTGATAAAGCTGAAACGGCGGTATTTTTACGGCACTTTGGAAGCGCTGAGAAAGGTTTACTTCAAAGATATCTCCTTCGATAATATACTGCCGCGCTTTTTCGACGGCGCGGACGTATTCTTTCCGGGTGAAGTTGCTGGTAACCGGGCCGGCCGCCAAATTGATGCCTGGCGTATTATGCGTGTCGGGAGACTGGCAAACGGCAGCTATTATTCGCTTCATTTCTTTGATGCGCCTGGCTGCTTTATCCAGGCGCGCACCGCCGTTTTCGGGTAAACCGGTGGATATGATATATGCCTTACGCTCCAGGTTATCCAGCGCAACCAGGCAGTCGTAAAAACCGAAACAGTACTGGGCTGTGTCAACGTCACAGACTGCCCTGGAGGG
>ENA-ORXD01001145-ORXD01001145.1-sediment-metagenome-genome-assembly--contig:-NODE-1145-length-24404-cov-3.582439_pt1 | contig 24404 bp, 22 predicted proteins | sample MGYA00237862_ERZ511471 | MGnify/ENA metagenome assembly ERZ511471
ATTAGTATTAATACAAAATTCTGCGAAGCTGCATAGTACAATCAAGGTGCGAGGTGATTATGCCCAAGACACTTTACCTGATTGACGGACATGCACTGGCTTATCGCGCGTATTTCGCCCTGATGGCAACCGGCTCCCGTTTTCAGACAAGTTCGGGAGAGCCTACCGCCGCGACATTCGGTTTTGTCAATATCCTGATGAGCATACTGGAGAAAGAGAAACCTGATTACCTAGCTGTGGCTTTTGACACGGGCAAGACCTTTCGCAATGAACGTTATGCAGATTATAAAGCCACCCGCGCCAAGATGCCCGAAGACCTCGTTCCTCAGATCGAGCGCATCCGCCAATTGGTTGATGCATTCCGTTTTCCGCGCTTGGAACTGGAAGGATATGAGGCGGACGATGTGCTTGGGTCTGTGGCGCAGCAGGCTGCCAAGCAGGGTTTGGGCGTGAAGATCATCACGGGTGACCGCGATCTGCTGCAGCTCGTGACGGACCGCATTGTGGTCAACCTGGCGGGAGGAAAGCTTTCTGATGCGCAAGATTTCTTTCCGGAAGATGTAGAGAAAAAACTGGGCGTGCCCCCTTCTCAAGTGGTAGATTTGAAGGCACTTATTGGCGACACTTCAGATAACATTCCCGGAGTGAAAGGTGTCGGCGATAAAACTGCCAATACACTATTGAAGCAGTATCCCAGCATTGATGAGATTTATGCTCATTTGGATGAAATTAGCGGGCGAGTTGGCAAATTGCTTTTAGCAAATAAAGACATGGCTTACCTGAGCTATGACCTGGCCAAGATCCGTACCGATCTAGAAATCCCGTTGGATCTCGAACAAGCATCCACTGATAATCTCGATATTGCGCGCATCAGCGAAATCTTTCAGGAACTGCAATTCCGCAGCCTGACATCTCGCCTAGAAACCTTGCTGAACAAGGGCATCCTGGGCAGCGGCGAACAATTGGCTTTGTTCGGTGAAGAGCCGATTAAACTCGGTTTGCCATCAAAGCTTGAGATATCCGTGACGATCGTGGACACTTCCGAAAAGTTGAGAAACCTACAGTCAATTCTTGAGCGTGCCAAGCAGGTCTCCTTTGATACTGAAACGACATCCACGGATCCCATGCGGGCAGACTTGGTAGGCATTTCCTTGGCTATTGAAGCTGGTAGCGCATATTACATTCCGGTCGGTCATAAAGGAGGAGCAGCACAGCTCTCGCTGGAAGAGATCCGGCAAGCCTTGCAGCCTATGCTAAAAAAAGCAACTGTTCTAAAAATTGGCCACAACCTGAAGTATGACTGTTTGGTGCTGCGCTGCCATGGTTTTGAGGTTTCACCCCTGAACTTTGATACCATGATTGCGGGCTGGGTAGTAGACCCGGATAGCCGCCGCTTAGGTTTGAAAGCCATGGCTGAAAGCGAATTGAATATTCACATGACCCATATAGAGGAGTTGATTGGAAGCGGCGCCAAGCAATTAACAATGGATCTGGTGGCTATCGAAGATGTGGCGCCTTATGCCTGCGCGGACGCGGAGATACCGCTGAGACTGCTGCCCATTCTAAGCAAGCGTTTGGACACCCATAACGTCCGTGTGGTTTTTGAAAAAATAGAGATGCCGCTTTCGCCGGTTTTGATCGAGATGGAATTTGCCGGAATTGCGGTTGATATGGATTTCTTTAAAGATTTTTCCAAAGAGCTCAGCAGGCGCATGCTTGAGATTCAAAAGCAGGTATATAGCATGGTGGGTTATGACTTTAATCTGAATTCCACCCAGCAGCTATCGAAGGTTCTCTTTGAAACACTCAAGCTCACGCCACCAGATTCCAGCAACAAGACCAAGAATGGGCATTATTCAACGGCCGCCAGTGTTCTGGAGGATATGCGCGATCAGCATGTGGTGGTGCAATTAATTCTGGAATACCGAGAGATTTCGAAACTGGTATCTACCTATTTAGACGCACTGCCACGTCAGGTTAACCCGCGCACTGGGCGCGTGCACACTTCCTTCAATCAGACCGGTTCTGTTACGGGCAGATTGGCATCTTCCGACCCTAATTTACAGAACATCCCAACGCGAACCGAGCTTGGGCACAAAGTGCGCAAGGGTTTTATCGCTGCACCGGGAAACCTGCTGCTGTCGGTGGATTATTCTCAAATTGAATTGCGCATTGTTGCGCACATGGCTGAAGATCAAGCCATGCTGGCATCTTTCCAGGCAGGGCAGGATATTCATGCTGCCACAGCCGCTGCTATTTATTCTGTCCCAATTGAACAGGTTTCCAAAGAGCAGCGACGGCATGCCAAAGCGATTAATTTTGGTTTGATCTATGGGATGAGCGCATTTGGTTTGACGCGCACCACTGAACTGACCCTAGCCGAGGCGGAAAATTTCGTCAAGGCATATTTCGACAAATTTCCGGGAGTGAAGAAATATCTGGACGGAATTCGCAGACAAGCAACAGAACAGGGGTATGTGGAAACAATGCTGGGCAGGCGGCGTTATTTTCCTGAGCTGCGCAATCCACCTACTTCACAAATACGTGCGCGAGCGGAACGCGAAGCTATCAATGCGCCCATTCAAGGCACAGCTGCAGACATTATGAAGGTTGCCATGATCCGATTGCCTTCCGAGCTCAAAAAGGCAGGTTTGCAGGCGAAAATGCTCCTGCAGGTGCACGATGAATTATTGTTGGAATGCCCGCAAGGCGAACTCGGACAAACCATACAGGTTGTGAGTCAAGTGATGGAAAATGCCTATCAACTCGCTATTCCGCTGGAAACGGATGCCGCCTGGGGCAAAAATTGGGGCGATTTGAAAAGCAATGCCAATATGTGATAACGTGGTTTGATGCGATCGAGTTCGTTCAGAGTTTAGAAAATATCCGGTCGATAATATTTCAAAGGTTTATTTAAATGGGCTGCATCATTTATGCAGCGCACAATGGCTCTGCCTTGGTAAAAATCAATTACGCTGATCGAAGTGTTTTCCATCCAAAAAACCAGAGGTTGTTGAAGCGGGATCCCACAATAATATGCCAATAAATATTTGAGGAAAGCACCATGCGATACAGCTGCAATGGATTTCCCGTTATAGCAGCTCAAGATATGCTTCGAGAAATTAATAATACGGATTTTTATTTCTGATACTGTTTCGCCGCCTGGAAAATCCGGTTTATCAAAGGAAGCTTGTGGATTCTCAGAGTAATATGAATTGATCTGTTTGTAATACTCAGGCGCCACATTTTCCAAGTCGCGAAAATTTTGGTTATTGATCTCGCCAAAATTAATTTCTTTTAAATCCTCAAGGACTTTATAGTTCATATCGTATACCTGCGCTATGATGGCGGCGGTCTCCTGCGCTCTGGGATATGGACTGGAGAACAAATGATCCAGCGTATAGGAATTTTTCAATCGTTCAGCCAGTCTTTCAGCCTGACTGATACCGGTCGAGTCCAATCCTACTGTTGTTTCACCTTGGATTTTCCCTTCGGCATTTAAAGCGGTGCGCGCGTGGCGTACTAAAAACAAGCGTGTATAGTGTGGGTCGTGAGGTATTCTTTGATCCATGTTGTGTAAGCGTACCTTTTCTAAGATGGTGTTCTTGGATTTGTTTTCCGTTTGCGTGCTTGCGCAACAAAAGGTGGAGCAATGATCTTGTAGATCTGGCAAACGCGTTCATCCAGCATGCGGCTGCGAATACGCGGATCGATTTCGTCCAGAGTGGATGAGGTTGTGATCACGGTCGGCAAGCGGGTTTCATAACGGTAATTCAAAATTTGATAAAGCTTTTCACGCGCCCAGGGAGTGGCATTCTGCGTTCCCAGATCATCCAGAATCAATAATTGAGCGGTTTTTACCTGGGTAAATACTTTGTCATATGAGACAACACTCACCGGACTGAAAGTTGCCCGCAGGTGATCCAATAGGTCTGGAACAACCGCGAAGATAGGATCTTCGCCCAGCGCAGCCCGATAATGCCCGATCGCGGCAGCAAGATGCGTCTTGCCTGTGCCATACGAGCCAATGAGGATCAGCCATCCGGCAGGCTGCTCAGCGAATTCCTGCGCTGCGAAATAAGCATTGTCCAAACTATTTTGTTCATCCGTGGGCAGTTTTTCGTTTTTGCGCGCACTGAATTTGTCGAAGGTGCGCTGGTCACTGATATGTGCCAAGGAGGAGATGGGTGATTGCCCGCTCTCTTGCAATGGGTTGCGGTAATCTGTAGCATCTATTTGAATGCGGATCACTAAAGCGCGATCCTGCAATCGCGAGCTTACCCGTTCTTCAATCTCATTCAGCCCTACGTTGGTGGTGATGACAGTCGGCAATCGGTGGTTATAGCGATGATTAACGATCTGGAATAGTTTCTCCTTTGCCCAAGAAGTTGCATTTTGTGTTCCCAGATCATCCAGCACGAGACAGCGCACGTTTTTGATCTCCTCAAAGCGGCTTTCATAGGTTGTATCCTCGGAGCTGTAGCTATATCTCAGCCAATCCAGCAGGTCCGGAACAGTCAGAAAAAGCGTTTCCACTCCCATCGAAACCAATTCGTTGGCAATGGCAGCAGCCAAGTGGGTTTTCCCACAGCCATAACTGCCCATAAGCAACAGCCAGCCATCCATGTGGTGGGCATAATGCTGAGCAGTATTGAAAGCGACCTCAAGCGTTTTGTTGATCTCTTGAGGATTCTCTCTTCCTGAGATGTCAAAGTGTTCAAAGGTCATGTCGCGGAAGGCTTCCAGATTGCTGATGCGATATAAACGCTGCACACTGGCGCGCTGAAAGGTTTCCTTCTGGCATTGACAGACCTCTAGCAAGCCAAAGTTGGGATCGTTAATCGGAAGATCGCGGCGAATAAAACCGATTCCGCCGCAAATGGGGCAGACCTCTTGAGGCTTTTTTTTCATCTTGGGTTTTTCAGTGATGTCCGATTTGTCCATATTCACCTTTGAGGTAGCGGCGGTGATCTTCTTGATCGTCTCTCCGATTGGCTCCATCTCTTCCTTCCTCCTGCCAGCGTTTTAAAATACTCTCGACATATTTCCACCGGCGAACATTGCTTTTTACAGCAAGCTGCAGCGCTTCAACGATCCATTCCTGCGGATAGGTCTCTTGGGCTTCTCGTAAGGTTTCAGCGATGATGGGGGTCAATGGACCGATGTTTTCCTCGTAAAGACGGAAAATATTCGGTTGGATGACATCCAATGTAGGCTTAGGTCTTCCATTTTCCAGCGACTGCCCGTTTTGGGCTAGAGCGGCAGCCTGCCTTCCTCTGGGACTGTTGATGAAATAGGTTGGTTCATCATCCCCGGCTTTTTCAACTCGGATAATGCTGCCTCTCAAAACAACCTGTTGCAAACAATTTTCTATTACTTGCTGTGGAGGCTTCCCCTTACCTTGCAGCCCTGCCAGGAAAGTTTGATCGGTTAAAAAATCTTTTAACCTGAATGGAGTACCATAATCTCCCTGGGTATATGCCGACCATAGCATGTAAAGAGTAAGCTTCAGCTCATCCAAGTCATCAATAGCCGGCAGCAGCTCGCCGAAAAACTGGTTGGGAATACCGCAGTAAAGCTTGCGGTTTTCTTCAAAGCCATGGAAAACCTGATCCTTCATGATATTTACTTTACGGTTGCGACATCATAGAATTGCGCCAGATCTTTCAAGAAGACCATCTCAATGTCGCGAGTAGGGCCGTTGCGGTGTTTAGCGACCATTAACTCAATTAATTCACGCGCCTGTTCCCCACCTGGGATATCCTCTTTCTTATGAATGAACATGACGATATCCGCATCCTGTTCCAGGCTGCCAGATTCACGCAGATCGGATAACATGGGTTTTTTATCGGTGCGCTGCTCGACTGCGCGCGAAAGCTGTGCGGCTGCCAGCACAGGCACATTGAGTTCACGCGCAAGCGTTTTTAGATTGCGAGTGATGTAAGAAACTTCTTGCACGCGGTTATCGTTGCGGGTGTCACCGGACATCAATTGGATATAGTCCACCAGGATCAGATCGATGCGATGCTCTAGGTGCAATCGGCGGCATTTGGTTCGCATTTGAATGGGTGTTAATGCCGGGGTGTCATCCAGAAAGATCTTTGAATTGCTCAGCACTTCCATGGACTGAGCCAGAATATCCCAATGCTCCGGTTTGATCTTGCCTGAGCGCAGCTCTTGCGAGTTGATGCCGGTATCCTGCGCGATCATGCGCTGCACGAGCTGTTCATTGGCCATTTCCAGTGAAAATAACGCTACGTGCTTTTTGTGCTTGAGAGCGGCGTTCTTGGCCACAGTCAGCAAGAATCCGGTTTTACCTGACCCTGGGCGTCCGGCTATGATGAGTAAATCTGATCTTTGCAGGCCACCTAGCAATTTATCCAGGTCCGCCAAACCGGTGGGAACACCGAAGATCTCTTCACTGCGCTGTGAGAGCAGAGAAACGCGATCATAATAATCATCAATGACCACCTGGATAGGCAACAGGTCACGCCGAATGCGGCGCTCACTCAGCTCGAAGATAGATTTCTCCGCAGAGTTGATGATATCCTCTACCGCCTTTTCTTCTTGATAGGCAAGCTTAGCCATATCGTTGGCTGCCGCCAGCATTCTGCGGCGCACCGACGTCTCTTCCACGATTCTGGCATAGGCAGCAGCGTTTAGAGAACTAGGCGTTTGGTTGATCAGCATCATCAGGTATGCCTGACCGCCAATCTCTTCCAACTGCCCGCGCTTTTCCAACTCTTCGCTGAGGGTTAAGATATCAATCGGGATTCGGTTCTCATGCAGGAAGTTGAATACCTCCCAAATCCAGCGATTGCGGATGATATAGAAATAATCCGCACTGAGGATTTGTGCGGTATCGTAATAGGATTCCGGGTTGATCAGCACGCTGCCTAAAACCGCTTCCTCTGCCTGGCGATTGTGCGGCTGGGATTGAATGGTACTGGAACTGTTTTCCTGCGGTTCAAAAAAATCTTGCATGCGGCAACTTAATTTATTTTTGTATCGCGTTCATCTTGGTCTTTATCAGATTGTTCATCATCATCGTGGTCATCTGCTTCTCGATCATCCGCTTGGTCTTTAGAGCGGGCGCTGAAATACTCTTCAAAGACAGACAGGCGTTCATCATTCAGAGAAACTCTGGCACTATCGCCAAGTTCCGATTTCACAGCTCCGGTTTTTTGCGGAGCATCTTCTTCTCCTTCGTTCATCTCTTCCGGCACAATGCTGGCTTCTTCCATTACTTTTTGATCGACTAAAATGGGAACGTGTGCTCTAACTGCTAGGGCGATGGCATCAGAAGGGCGCGAATCAACCTGGAGTGTTTTCTGCCCAGTCTCAATCATAAGCGTTGCATAGAAAATATCCTCTTTCAAGAAGTTGATGACCACCTGAGTAAGCCGTCCTTTCAGCAATGTGACCATGTTGTTGAGCAAGTCATGCGTTTGTGGTCGCGAGACCTCAATTTCCTGCAGAGCGATGGTGATAGCTTCCGCCTCATAAGGACCGATCCATATAGGAAGGTATCGATCTGCATCGACTTGTTTTAATACGACGATGCGCTGCTGGTTGGTCAGGCTGACCCGCAGGCTATCGATTTTTACTTCAACGAGCTCAGGCATGCGCTTCCTCCGCTGTGTGTTTATTCTAACATGCCGCTCAAGGTTTATGTAGAGTGATAGAAAAAAGTGATAGTGTATAATTGATTTCAACCGCATTTTTTAAGATTTCCCCAATCGCTGAAGGTTTTTATGCGAGAAACGGAGCGGTTGATTTGTTTATACAATAATATTGGAGGAAAACATACAAAAGAAAGTGAATGCTTTTTTGATTGGATGAAATGCATTAACCACGATTTTTTAATGGGTGAATTGTATCCATGAAACCCTTGATTCTATTGGTTGAAGGAAAACGCGCAGATCACGCCTCCTATATGGCGGGATTAAGTAAAAAGGGCTTTGAGGTTGAATCGGCTGTAAATGGCGCGGATGCATTAAGCAAGCTTGAAAGCATTGACCCCAAAGCAGTCATTGTGGATGCGGCATCCATGCGCACTTCAGGCACCCGCATCTGCAACTCCCTGAGGAATGTTCTTGACGATATCCCTGTGATCCTGATTGTCACTGAAGATCAGACAGACGTGAACCTTGATTGTGCGAACGAAGTCCTGCGTTTACCTTTCACGTTGCAAAAACTGTTGAATCGTCTGAAACCTTACATGGCATTGGATAAAAACAAAAAACTGGTGTGCGGGGAAATTGAATTAGATTTAAAACAGCGCTGGCTTTATTGCAATGGTAAACAGACACGCCTTACACCGAGGCTCTTTATCTTGATGGAATCCTTCATGCGCCAGCCAGGGGAAGTGCTGCATCGTAAAGAATTATTTAAAAAGATCTGGGAAACAGATTATGTGGGGGATATGCGTTCACTGGATGTGCATATCAGCTGGCTTCGTCAAGCTGTGGAAGATAATCCTCGGCAACCCCGCTATATAAAAACCGAGCGCGGAGTGGGTTATCGCCTGGAAGTGGAAAAACCGAAAAGGCCAGATAAAGCTCAATAAATCAATCACAAAGAAGTATTTAAGAGATATTCCTTTTACTGGCCATTCTTCATGATTGCAGTGCCAGCACCAGCGTTAACAGCAACCCACCGGCGATGACGCTGCCTAATTGCCCGGCAGTATTGGAACCCATAGCGTGCATCAAGATGTAATTATCAAAATCCTCCTCCTGCGCCATTTTTGCCGAGAGTCTGCCTGCCATGGGAAAAGCTGAAATGCCACAGGCACCGATCAGAGGATTGATCTTCCCTTTGGTTACAACCGCCATGAATTTGCCGAAAAGAAGCCCCGCAATAGTATCGATCACGAATGCCAACAATCCCAACCCTAAGATCATCAGGGTGTCGAGGTTTAAAAAGCTCTTGGCGGTCATGGTAGCGCCAATGGTCAAACCCAGGAAGAGCGTAGCTACGTTGATAATTTCATTTTGTGCCGATTGATTCAAGCGTTCCACAACACCGGATTCTTTGAGGAGGTTACCCAGCATGAGGGCGGCAATCAGGGGCGCCGCGAAAGGGGCTAGGATGCTGATAACGATCGTCACAACTAAGGGGAAGATAATACGGGCTTTTCTGCTGACGGGTTTGGGCGCATATTCCATGCGAATCAAACGTTCCTTACGGGTGGTCAGCAGCTTCATTATCGGTGGCTGGATAATCGGAATGAGGCTCATATAGGAATAGGCGGCTACAGCAATCGGCGCCAGCATATGGGGAGCTAACTTGCTTGCCACATAGATCGCGGTTGGACCATCGATCGCTCCAATGACACCGATGGAAGCCGCTTCCTCTAAGTTGAATCCCAACCAGGTGGCCAGTATGAGCGTGCCGTAAATGCCGAATTGTCCAGCCGCTCCCAGCAAAGCCAGGTGAGGTTGAGCTAAGAGCGGGCTGAAATCAATCATGCCTCCCACGCCAATAAAGATCAGTAAAGGAAAGAGTTCGCTTTCAATTCCAGCTCGATAGAGCACGGAGAGAAATCCTTCCCCCTGCGCTGAGGCTGCCATGCCTAAGTTTGCCAGAATGCAGCCAAATCCGATGGGAAGCAGCAGAACCGGCTCATATTGTTTGGCAATGGCTAGATAGATCAATACTAAACCTGACGCTATCATGATAAAATTGCCAGTTTGCAGCGCAATCAGATTGCCGGAAATCAAAGACCACAATATGGCTAAATCCATGTTTGCTACCCCTCCTCGGTAAATTCCATCAGTATTTTGCCTTGCCGAACTTGCTCACCGCTTGCAATAAAGATGCGGGCGATCACACCCTCTCGGCAGGAACGAATAGAATTTTTCATCTTCATGGCTTCTAGAACGCATAAGTCCTGTCCATAACTGACCGTTTCTTCCTCCTTCACCGAAATTCCAACAATAACCCCTGGAATAGGCGCCCTCACCTGTTTTGAAGTACTTACAGCAGAAGAGCTGGCTTGGGAGATAGACTGATTTTGTGGGGCAGGAGAGGTGGGTGCGATTGGAGCTGCGTGAGGCTCTGGACCGCAGAGGATTTTTTCCTCAGCAGGCCAAACTTCAAATTTTCTACCTTGTATTTCGACAGGGATTGGCCTGCATTGGATATTACCCACTTCCACATCAAATATTTCGTCGTTAATTTTTACTTTCATTTTCATAAGTGTGTTTTCCTTTTTAGGTGAAAGGCGTTGGATTGATTGATCTGCTGCATTCGGAGGTTAGCTTTCCAGGGGCTGTGAATCTCTGTATCTTCTACCTGGATTGAGGAAGGCAATGAGGTTTCCATGGCAATCGCCACCGCTATGGCTGCCGCAGCGGCCATTCGGTTGAGTTCCTGATTAGAATCAGATGCATGATGCTTTTCAGACTGCCCTGCAGTACTATTTTCTTGCTTGTCATAGCTCAAACGCACCAACACTGCCATCAGCCACCAAAGCAGGATCAGACCGATAAAAACCATGCCTGCTCCAATCAAGGTGATTAATAATGCATTTGTCATGGATGGCCTCTTTTATACGGGTGGGTTGCCGTGCTTGCGAGCGGGATTCTGCACGTGCTTATCTTTAATGAGAGCTAATGCACTGATGATTTTCAGCCTGGTTTCGGAGGGCAGGATGATCTCATCGCAGAACCCAGCTTGCGCGGCGGCGTAGGGTGTTAGATATTTTTCGCGATATTCCTGCATCAGCTTTTCACGTTCTGTAGCAGGATCACTGGCATTTTTAATCTGTTTATGATGCAGAATATTCGCTGCCCCCTCAGGCCCCATCACGGCAATTTCAGCTGTAGGCCAGGCGTAGGTAATGTCCGTACCCAGATACTTGCTGCTCATCACAATATAAGCACCGCCATATGCTTTACGAGTCACCACGCTGACTTTAGGTACTGAAGCTTCGGAGTAAGCATAAAGCACTTTCGCGCCATGCCGGATGATGCCGCCGTGTTCCTGATGCACGCCGGGCAAAAAACCGGGTGAATCAACGAAGGTAACCAGCGGAATATTGAAGCAATCACAGAAACGAACAAATCGACAGATTTTGTCGGATGCATTGATATCAATCACTCCGGCCAGCGAATCAGGCTCTTGCGCTACAATGCCCACCGACTTACCATGCATGCGGGCAAACCCAATGATGGCATTAGTTGCGTACGCAGGTTGCAGTTCCAAGAAGGAGTTTATGTCAACTACCCGCTGAATCACAGTATGCATGCTATAGGGCTGGGTTTCATCCTCGGGAATAATGGAATTTAAATCCTCAAGCGTTCTGGCTGGATCGTCATTAGATTCATAAAAAGGAGGGTCTTCGAGATTGTTAGCAGGCAGGTAGCTGAGCAGAGTGCGGCAAAGCTTTAATGCATCGGGTTCAGTAGCTGCAGTGAGAGAAGCCACCCCACTGGTGCCCAAGTGCACCTGGGCGCCTCCCAGACTTTCGAAATCCACTTCTTCGCCGGTGATGGCTTTGATGACATTAGGTCCAGTAATGAACATATAGGATTGTTTCTCGACCATGACGATAAAATCTGTTAACGCAGGGGAATAAGCAGCTCCGCCTGCGCAAGGCCCCATGATTAGACTGATTTGAGGAACAACCCCTGAGTAGAGCGCGTTGCGGCGGAAGATCTCTGCGTATCCGCCTAAACTGTAAACGCCTTCTTGGATGCGCGCACCTCCCGAATCGATCAATCCGATGATAGGTGCCCCATTCTGAGCAGCCAGATCCATCACGCGGCAGATCTTATGGCTCTGCATTTCACCCAGAGAGCCGCCCAACGTGGTGAAATCCTGAGCATATACGAATACATTGTGATGATTTATCTTGCCATAACCGCTTACTACCCCATCCCCAAGGATGCGGTTCTGTGGATCGTCGCTGACATCACTCCGCTGCAAAATCAAAGATTCTAATTCAGTAAAGGAACCCTGATCAAACAAAATATCCAAGCGTTCGCGCGCAGTCAGCTTGCCCTTTTCGTGCTGTTTGGCAATGCGCTGCTCCCCGCCACCCAATTTCATTATGCGTCTTGTTTCAATAAGTTTTTTATTTCGAGACATTGTGAACCGCTCTTCCCTTATTCAGTTTATTTTTGCCTATTGTATTATACATTATAAATGTGGTAAAATATATGAAAACGTTATGAGAATAATTTTCATAAAATGAGTGCGGATAACCTTCAAAAAAAGATCACAATTCACGAGCTGGCAGAATATGCAGGTGTATCTATCTCTACGGTTTCACGGGTGATTAATAGCAAGGATTATGTCAGCCCGGAAACACGCAGCAAGGTAGAAAAAGCCATTGCCGCGCTCAACTTCACACCAGATGGTTACGCGCGCGGTTTGCGCGGTGTTCGCTCAAATGTGGTTGCTCTGGTCATCCCTGATATTTTGAATGTTTATTACACCAATCTGGCGCGTGAAATTGAAAAAGATCTACGCAAGAACGGGTACACCATGTTGTTGGGAGTCACTAATGACTTGACCTCACTTGTTCAAGATTATCTGGATAAATTTTCCCGAATATCAATTGATGGAATTATTTACACACCCCCTCCAGGTGTGGAAGCCTCACCTTTTATCCGCAGTCTATCGCAACGCGGCATCCCCATGGTGGAAGTCAATCGCAGGCGGGAAAGGGATCTGTTCGATGGGGTCGAAGCGGATAACTTCGGTGCTGTTTTACAGGCATTGGATCATTTATATTCATTGAACCATCGCAAAATTGCATTCATCGTTGGTTCTCAATCAACCACTACAGGTCAACAGCGCTTGGAGGGTTATCGTTATTTCATGAACAAGAATGGAATTGAATTAAATCCCAAATGGATACAAGTAGGTGAATTCTCGCGCGAATTTGGTGAGCAGGCTACCAGGGAAGTATTGAAGCTAAGTGGGGAGGATAAACCTACAGCGATTTTTCCCACTTCAAATAGGCTTTTGATGGGAACAATGCGAATCTTGAAGGAGAAAAGCGTTCAAATTCCAGAAGATTTCTCCGTTATTGCAATGGACGATGCTGAATGGCTTGAATCCTTTGAGCCGTCCATTACAACTGTAGATGTTGCGATTGAAGAGATGGCGCATTTGACTGTGGATCTTTTATTGACGCGTATAAAAGCTGAAAATCAACCAGCTAATCCCAGAACCTACACATTAAGTACAACATTGAAGATAAGAAATTCTTGTAGAAAGATTGGATTGGGTTAGTGTAAACGAACAAAGTGCGAGAAAGGAGGAAAGAAGAAGAGAAGGGAGATATTAGTTTTTTGAACAAAAATTAAAACCAAATAGATAGGAGAGTATTGAAATGTCGAAAAAAAGAGTATTGCTTGTTGTTTTCCTCTTTGCATTAGGATTGCTCGCTGGGTGCGCGCCTGCAGTTAAAGAAGCCGAACCCGTTGCCGAAGAACCGGCTGTAGAAGAGGAAGCTGCACCGGCTGAAGCCGTCGAGGAAATGACCTTTGTTTTAATCCCAAAATCGGTAGGGCATCCATTCTGGGGTGATTTGGAGAAGGGTATGCTTGCACGCGCTGAAGAATTGGGAGTCAAGGCAATTTTTGATGGCCCTGAAGAGGCTTTAGCGGAAGGCCAGATCGAGATCTTTGAGAACTACCTGGCGATGGGAGTGAATGCTATTGGCATGGCGCCCAACGACCCTGCGACAGTACCTGCCTTGGTTGAAGCTGCAAATGATGCGGGTGTCTTGTTCCTGACTTTTGATACTGATGCGCCAGAGTCTGGCCGCCCGCTGTATATCGGCACAGACAATGTTGAGGGAGGCAAGCAAGGCGCCCAAGCGATGCTGGAGTTGATGGAATTCAAGGGCAAAGTAGCTCTAGTAACGGGCGGGTTAACCGCATTAAATCTCAACCAACGTCTGGAAGGCTTTAAAGCTGCCGCAGCGGAATATCCAGAAGTAGAAATTGTGGATACTGTTGCCCATGGAGATGCCCTGGAGACGGGTGTGCCTCTGATTGAAGATCTATTAACAGCCAACCCTGAACTGAAGGCAATCTACGCCGTGAGTGGACCAAATATCGTGGCTGAAGCTCTGGAAACCCAAGGATTCGCGCCTGGAGAAATCATCGTCTTCGGATTCGATATCTTTGAACCAATCCCCACTCTGATGAAAGAAGGCTGGATTCAGGGTACCGTTGCCCAGCGTCCGTATATGGAAGGTCAACTTGTCGTGCAATGGATGTATGACTTGGTGAAAGGTGATGCAGAGTTCCCAGAGTCACAATTCGTTGACACTGGCACCAATGTTGTCCTCCTGGAGAATCTGGACGAGTACCTCAGCGTCCCCCACTAGCTTTTTATCAAAACAAAACTAGGCGGAGTTGGAAGACTGCGATTTAAGCAGTCTTCCAACTACCAGACTATACATTATACAAGGAAATCTAGATGGAATATCAAAGTGCCCTGCGGATGGTAGGCATACGCAAGAAGTTCCCAGGCGTTTGCGCATTGGATGACGTAACCCTGGAAGTAAAAAAAGGGCAAATCCATGCAATCGTTGGCGAAAATGGTGCCGGAAAATCTACTTTGATGAAAATCCTGTGCGGTGCATATCAAAAAGATGCAGGTGAGATCTGGCTGTATGGCAATCAAGTTGAGATCGGGTCACCCCTCGAGGCGCAAAAATTTGGCATTGCTACCATCTACCAGGAATTTAATTTGGCAAGTCATTTAAGTGCTTCTGAAAATGTTTTCATTGGAAGAGAACCAGCAAAAACTGTATTTGGATTCATCGAGCAAAATAAAATAAAAAATAATGCTCAATCTTTATTTGACCAATTAGGTGTTGTCATTGATGTTGACCATAAAATTCATGACTTGAATGTCTGCGAGCAGCAGTTTACAGAAATTGCTAAGGCATTATCCATGCAGCCGAAGATTCTCATTATGGATGAACCCACCTCTGCGCTGCCAGAAAAAGAAATAAACCAGCTATTCAAGGTAATGCGGCGCATCCAGAAGGAAAGTGTCACAATCCTTTATATCTCTCACTGTCTGGATGAGGTCTTTGAAATTGCTGATACCATCACCGTTTTAAGGGATGGAAAACACATTGTTACGAAACCCAAAAAAGAGATCTCTCGCAAGGAGATCATTCGCAGCATTGTCGGTGTTGATATTGCAAAAAACCAGAGGGTTCAAACGAAAAGCCATGCACGAGAAGCGGTTCTTCAAGTGAAAAATCTGAATGCTGGAAATAGATTGAAAAATATATCCTTTGATTTGTATAAAGGCGAGATCTTGGGAATCGCTGGTTTGCTAGGTGCTGGAAGAACGGAACTGTTGAATTGTATTTTTGGTTCCCTGCCAAAGAATTCAGGTGCCATAATTTTTGGTGGAGATGAAAAACAGATCGATAAACCTATTGATGCTATCCGAATTGGCCTGGGACTTGTCCCGGAAGATAGAAAACTTCAAGGACTGTTTTTAGGATTATCAACGCGTGCAAATATATCTACCTCAAGTTTACAAAAACTTGTTCAATGGGGGGTAATTAATAAAAAGCGTGAGGAAAAATTAGCCGCGGAATATATAAAATCTTTATCCATCAAGGTGAATTCGCAACAGCAGGATGTGAACAATTTGAGCGGTGGAAACCAACAAAAAGTCCTTCTTTCCCGCTGGTTGGCTTTGAACCCCAAAGTCCTTTTAATGGATGATCCTACTCGTGGAATTGATGTAGGTGCGCGTGCAGCCATTCATCAACTGATCTTTCAATTAGCAGAAAAAGGTCTAGGTGTTATTTTTGTATCCTCCGAGTTATCCGAAATCATGGATGTCTCTGACCGCATCTTAGTGATGGCAAGGGGAGAAATTACTGGCGAATTCTCTCGTTCTGAAGCAACCAAAGAAAAGATTCTCTACTGTGCCACCCTGGCACACGCAAAAAGAAATTCAAAATCAAAAAGCGGAAATAGAAAAATAGAAGGCAAACAATATGTTGAAGAAACAAAACAATGATAAATCCCGCAGCGCTTTCGGTTTCTTGAAATCACGCGAAATTGGTATTGTGGTCGTATTTTTTGTGATCTGCATCCTTTTGGCGATCATGGCTCCTCAATTCGTTAAATTGTCTAATCTTACAAACATTGCTCGTCAAATGGCAGTCATAGCAATAATCTCCGTCGGAATGACCTTTGTGATTGTAACAGGAGGAATTGATTTGTCAGTAGGTTCTACTGTTGCATTCACGGGATGCATTACTGCACTGCTTTTGGTAAAAGGTTACCCGATTGTTATCTGTATTTTGATCGGAGTTGGCTTAGGTACTTTGGTAGGGCTGATCAACGGTTTGTTGATCGTCTACGTGAAATTGGCACCGTTCATTGCCACGCTTGGCACCATGAGTATTGCCCGAGGGTTAGTTTTGGCACTTACAAAGGGTTACCCCATCCAGCCGTTTCCGAAAGAATTCGAGATGATCGGAAGAAGTTTTATTGGAATCATCCCGGTTCCTGTCTTGATAATGGCTGTAATTGGGATTCTTGGTCACATTTTTCTCTCGCGGACAAGAATTGGCCGATATATTTACTACATTGGCAGTAATGAAATTGCGGCCAGGTTATCAGGTTTGAACGTGAATAGCATCCTCACTTTAGTCTATACCATTGCTGGATTTTTATCCGGATTAGCTTCGGTAGTATTGATCTCCCGTTTAACATCTGCCCAGAGCAATATGGGCTCTGGCTTCGAACTTGACGCAATTGCTGCGGTTGTTATTGGGGGGACGAGTTTATCAGGAGGAGAGGGTACCGTACTTGGCAGTTTGGTTGGCGCTGCTCTGATGGGGGTCATCAAAAACGCTCTAATTCTACTGGGTGTTAATGTTTACTGGCAGTCAGTGGTGATTGGAGTGGTGATTGTGCTAGCAGTATCAATTGATGCTGTCCGTAAGAATAACTTTCATCTGTCCATTAAAGAGTTGTTGAGAATTGAAAAACAGGATGTGGGGAGTTCCCGGAAGAAAGCAAAAAAACATGCCTTAATTTTTCTAATTATTATCTGTGTTCTTGGTCTTGGCATCTATTCGCTTCGATCAAGATTCTTTAAAGTGGAAGGCTCAGAAACAGAAGAAGGTGCGGCAGTCTCAATACCGATTGCTCCAACCACTATGCCTGTGACCATCAAACCTGAAAGTCAATTTGGAATTGGTGAGCTTATTGAGGTTTGCGACACTGAACTTATGGTCATATCGGTCAAGGTAAATGAGCAAACGGAAAAAGACCTGGTCATTGTAGACCTGGAGATTACAAATAATTCAGAAAGCCAAGTTCCAATCAATTCTTTCGATTTTACAGTCGTTGATAGACAAGGGAAGGTCCACACAGATATGGCTATTGGAAAAACCGAATTCCCATTGGGAAATCATCGCCTGGATCCCGGCAACTCCGCTGGGGGTGAGGTGGCATTTTTAGTGCCAAAGGAGGATAGGGAGGTTGTCTTGATTTGGCAGCCTGGCTGGTGTGTGGGTGTGGCATATATAGACCTGTTTGAGTAAGAAAGGAGAAATGAAAATGTCTGAACGATTGAATGCATTTGGAAAAATAAGCGGGATTACCGTCACTGCTGTTGTCGATAATATGACTGATATGTTGTTGAGTTCAACAGAGGGAGTGAAAAGGTACACACAGGAAAGCGGAAAGCCATTGCTGGCAGAACATGGTCTTTCTTTTCTAGTGGAAATTAAAGATTTAAACATGAGGATTCTTATGGATGCCGGCATCACGGACATTACCCTCATGGAAAATATGCACAGGATGGGAATCGATCCATCAACTATCAACAAAATTGTCCTTTCACATGGACACCCTGACCATATTATGTCCATGACAAAATTGATCCATGCTATTGCAGGAGTGCCGAAACCGAAGAATTGGTCCAGTGAAATTACGAATGATCAGATTATGGAATGGATGGCGGAACAAAGGATTCCTCTCATTTGTCATTCCGCTGCGTCACGAGAGCGCTGGAAAGTCTTTCCGGATGGAAAGAAGTACGGACCGATGATAAATCCCTTTAAAGAGTGGGAAGCAGCAGGTGCAGCGGTGGAGTTCTCTGATGGACCATACAAGCTGTGTGAAGGTTGCTGGACAACCGGTTCCGTTCCAAGGGTGTCTTTTGAAAAGGGAGGAACACCACCAATCTTTGCATATCGTGATGATCAGGGATTTCACAGGGATTTTGTGGATGATGATCTAGCCATCATTGCCAACGTCAAGGATAAAGGTTTGGTCATTGTTTGTGGATGTGCCCATTCGGGTGTTCTGAATACTATCAATCATGCAAAAAAAATCAGCGGAGTCGAACGTGTTTATGCCATTATTGGCGGATTCCATTTGATCTCTTCCAGTCTGGAGGAAATCCAGCAAACGATCGATGCCATTAAAAAACTCGAACCAAAGATCGTTGTTCCTACTCACTGTACTGGATTTCCTGCAATTCTGCAATTTGCTTTACAAATGCAAGGTCAATTTGTGCTAGGTGTTGTGGGAACCACATATCTTTTCTAAAAAATATTGAATTAAGGAGTGAATAATATGAAACTCAAAAATCGCGTCGCGATCATCACGGGAGCAGCAGAAGGCATTGGCAAAGCTATAGCGATTGATTTTGAAAAAGAAGGTGCAAAAGTAGTCATTGCAGATATGAATTTCGAAAAAGCGCAGCAGACAGCCACTCAAATTGGTACAAACGCATTCGCAGTAAAAGTGAATGTAACAAAAGCTGATGAAGTGGAAAAAATGGTGAATGCCACTGTCGAACATTTTGGCAAGATTGATATCCTGGTGAATAACGCCGGTGTGGTTCGAAAAGGCTGGGTGGAAGATTTGCCCGAATTGGTATGGGATGAAGTCATTTCAACAAATCTCAAAGGTACATTCCTTTGTTCGAAGGCTGTTCTTCCAGAAATGAAAAAAAACAACTATGGTCGTATTGTGACAATTTCTTCCATAGCGGGAAAGCAGGGCGAAGCAGCTGGCAGCGCCTATTGTTCATCGAAATTTGGGCAGATTGGTTTTACCCAAGCATTAGCTCTTGAGGTTGCTAAAAACAATATCACAGTGAATGCGATATGCCCAGGTCCAATTCCAACGACTTTGGGCGAATATGGCATTCGAGAAGATGCAAAATTGCGCGGGCAAGATCCAGATGAATTCCGGGATTGGTTCATTTCGCGCACTCCTTTTAGTGTGCAGGGGACACCCGAACAAGTAGCTCGAATGGCGGTATTTGTAGCTTCAGATGATTGTGATTTCAGCACAGGTTCAGCTTTCAATTGCAATGGCGGAATCATAATGCATTAATCCATTATGTAAAGAATTGTGTGAAGAAAGGCATGAGAATACAGACAACATCATGATTAATGAACAGAAGACATGCAGAGATTTGGAAATAATCGCAAACCGCTTGCGAATTAAATCACTTGAAATGATCTTTCACAGACAGGCCGGGCATCCAGGAGGTTCTCTCTCAGCCGCGGAAATAGTAACCTGCCTTTTTTTTAGAGTTATGCGCATTGACCCTTCAAACCCAACTTGGGAATTGCGCGACCGTTTTATCCTCAGCAAAGGACACGCCTCTGCACTGCTTTACACTGCCTTGGCAGAAAGAGGATATTTTCCTATTTCAGACCTGGATTCTTGGGGAGATCTAACCTGCCATTTACAAGGTCATCCAGATATTCTAAAGACCCCTGGCGTGGATATGACATCAGGGATTCTAGGGCATGGTATAGCAATCGGTGCTGGATTATGCCTCTCAGGGCGGGCAAAAGATTTGGATTATCGTGTATATACGCTTTTGGGGGATGGTGAATGCCAGGCAGGTATAGTGTGGGAAGGCGCGATGATCGCTTCGAAGTACCGCTGCTCTCATCTGACTGCCATTATCGATTATAACGACGTCCAATTGGACGGATGCGTACATGATGTCATGCCCTTGGAACCATTTAAACAAAAATGGGAAAGCTTCAATTGGCATGTCATCGAAATCAACGGACATAACATCGCTGCGATCCTGGATGCGCTGAGTCTTGCACAGCAAGTTCATGACCGACCCTCAGTCATCATTGCTCGAACGACTAAAGGCAAGGGAGTTTCATTCATGGAAAACCGTTCACAGTGGCACGGGCAGGCTCCTAACCAGGCAGAATTTGAGAAAGCAATCCAGGAATTGGAAAGGACGATTTGAACATGGGATCCATTTCACAACGAGAAGCATTTGGCATTGCCCTGGCAGAATATGGAGAGAAGAACCCGAATATATTTGTTTTAGATGCTGATACATCTTCCTCAACGATGTCAGTTCATTTTTCTAATAAATTTCCCCAACGCTTTGTCAATGTCGGCATTGCTGAACCCTGTCTGGTTGATGTGGCAGTAGGAATAGCGCTGGGTGGATTTACTCCATTTATCAATGCTTTCGCTGCGCTGCTTTCTTTGCGGGCGCTTGAGCAGATTAGAACATGCGTCGCTTACGCCAACACCAATGTAAAGATTGTGGCTGGGTATGCAGGTGTTTCTGATTTCAAAGATGGTCCGACACATCATTCCATGCTGGATATTGGGATCATGCGCATGCTACCCGGCATGACTGTCATCGTTCCGGCGGATGAAATAGAGATCAGAGAGTGGGTTCCAATTATCGCAGAGCATAAAGGACCGGTCTATTTCCGCCTCAGTCGTGCCAGCACACAAATAGTGCACCAAATAAAACCCCCATTGGAAATCGGGAAGGGGATTGTCTTACAAGAAGGGGTGGATGTGGGTATAGTTTCCATCGGCTCGATGGTAGCGCGCAGTCTAGAAGCAGCAGATTCATTAGAGAAAGAAGGGATACATGCTGCCATAATTGAGATGCCGTCCATCAAGCCCATCGATCGGGATCTCATCATAAGCACCGCAGAAAAAACCGGCTGCCTGGTTTCGGCAGAAGAACATTCAGTTATGGGGGGGTTAGGCGGCTGTGTGGCGGAAGTGATCTCTGAATCGCACCCCGTTCCCTTAGAAAGAATAGGTGTGCAGGATGTTTTTACCCGTACCGCGATGGATGTAGAGTCACTGATGGATGCATATGGAATGAGCATTCAGGATATTGTTGATGCATGCAAACGATCAATCAAGAGAAGAGACCAAAAAACATCATGAAGGACGGCTTGCCATGAGAATTGCTGTAATTAATGAAGTCAGTGCGTCGGACAAGAATGCAGATATTATCGAGGTGTTAAAACCTTTTCAACACGAAGTTATTAATCTGGGCATGAAAAATGGCTCTGATGTGCCCGAACTTACCTATATTCATACGGGATTACTGGCAGCATTACTGTTGCATACAAAACGGGTGGATTACGTGGTAGGCGGCTGCGGGACTGGTCAAGGGTTTCTTATTTCGGTAATGCAATACCCAGGTGTTATCTGTGGTTTGATCAATACTCCATTAGATGCATGGCTTTTTACGCAGATTAATGGCGGAAATTGCATCTCTTTGAGATTGAATCAGGGTTACGGTTGGGCTTCAAACGAGAACCTAAAATTTATTTTTGAAAAACTGTTCAGTGTAGAAAGCGGATGCGGCTACCCAGATTACCGTAAAGAATCTCAACAGCAATCATTAAAAACTTTGAAAATGGTTTCCGAAAAATCTCATTGCCGTTTTGAAGAAATCCTACAAAAATTGCCGCCGGAAATAGTAAGGACTGCGATCGGGTATCCAGGGGTTTTAGAAACTTTAGATGTTGGAACCCTTGAAGATGCTAATCTTGTTGATATTATCAAAAAAATAATCCGATAAAAATGGATGGAAAGAACCAAGAGAAAATGAGCGTCATAGATGAATTGATCACCAGAGCCGAAGCTGCCCAGCAGCAGATAGAATACTGGCCACAGGACAAAGTGGATCTAATGGTGGCTGCTGTTGGATGGGAAACATATAAATTAGAGAATGCACAGAAAATTGCGCGCTTGGCGGTGGAAGAAACCAACATGGGCTTTTATGATCATAAATTGCAGAAGCATCAGAAAAAAACGATTGGAACATTGAGGGACCTGAAAAGTGTAAAAACTGTTGGGGTGATAGAAGATGATCCTGTCAGAGGTTTGACGAAAATAGCGAAACCAGTGGGCGTGATTGGCGCATTGACTCCCGTGACCAATTGTGAGGCTACTTTGCCTTCTAAAGCCTTGCCAGCGTTAAAGTGCAGGAATGCGATCATTTTTGCCCCACACCCCCACGCAAAAAAGACAGCTGCGCTTGTTTGCGAAACGCTGCGTATAGGACTAACCAAAGCACAGGCGCCAGTTGATCTGATTCAAACGATCGGAGAACCGACGGTTGATCTCTCAAAAGAATTGATGAGCAAAGTTGATCTGGTTATCGCAACCGGAGGCGGACCGATGGTCAAATCTGCGTATTCTAGTGGAACTCCGGCGTATGGAGTAGGAGCTGGCAACGCAGTCATCATTGTGGATGAGAGTGCAGATTTGAAGGCAGCCGCAGAAAAAATATTTCTAGGAAAAACATTTGATTATGCCACTTCCTGCTCATCCGAAAATTCTGTCGTGCTGCAAGAAACAGTATATGAACAAATGGTGGCGAATTTGGAAAAGCAGGGTGGGTATTGGTGCAATGACGAGGAACGAGCAAAGTTAAAACAAACTATGTGGCCGGACGGGGTGCACCTTAATAAAGATATCGTGGCACAGCCTGTTGACAAAATCGCCAATATGGCAGGAATTTGCATTCCCGCAGGTACAACCTTTTTGATGGTGCCCGGCCATCACATTGGAGAAGATGATCCATTCTGCAAGGAGAAGCTTTCACTCGTTTTAACTGTATGGAAATATAAAGAATTCAATGATGCCATCGTTATGATCGAAAGTATCACTGCTCTCAATGGGTGCGGGCATTCCTGCGGGATTCACAGCACCGATGAGCAGCATATCATGGCTTTGGCAACACGTGTAAAAGTGAGCCGCATTATGGTCAATCAATCTCAGAGCCTCGGGAATAGCGGTAACTTTTCAAATGGTATGCCTTTTACTCTCACATTAGGCTGCGGTACTTGGGGAGGGAATATTACGTCAGAAAATGTGCATTGGAAACATTTTCTCAATGTAACCTGGGTTTCCAGACCAGTTGAACCGATTATCCCTAGCGAAGAAGATATTTTTGGTGAAGTTTGGCAAAAAATTGGAAAATAAATCATTCAATTCCTGCTATGAATCCTGGTGAGTTCTTCAGAAATCCATTTGTTGGATTGTGTGAGAATTCTTAAGCAAGAAATCTTGTTTTTTTCATTGATTTTTCATGCTTCCATCAAGGCAGGCAAATCCATACTATAATATTTTTGAGATTGTATTAGAACAATCTTACGCAGACACAACCCCGAGGAAACCCTCAGGGTTGTGTTTTTAATAAAAATCGAGTTTTTTGTTAAATCACAACGATCAGAATTAGCAAAAGGAAAGAGAGCGGCAGGATCATTGAAGAGGCTAATGTGAAATAAGAAGCCCAGCGCAAGCCTTGTTTGCGGTACAGATACGATCCAAATCCCAGATCAGTCAAAAAAAAGAAAGCAGCTGCAACAGGCAGCAGCAGTAAGCGTTCTGAGGGAGCTTGCTCTAATTGATTTGTTCTAAGATTAAAACCAAGGGTAACGCTGTTGTAAGCAGGGATGAGAAAACTCACTAAGACCAGTAAGAGTAGGGTTAACGCCAATCCCCCCAGGATAAAAGCACGGGAATATTTATCTTTTAAAATAGTGGTTACCAAAAACTCCGCATTGGATGAGTGGGCTTGAATGGGAGCGAGAGAACCCAGTTCAGCGTATCGCTTAAAGACACGCATGAAATCGCTCTGGTCTTGTGGCGTGATCACCAAAATTCTGTTGCGGCAAGCAATCAGAATCTGTTTGTGGAGATCGGAGGCGAAAAACTCCAGCTTGCCCAGGTCTTTGCTCCTTTGAGTGCCCAAGACTGCACCTGCCACGCTCAGGCGCGGCAGAGGTAATTCCACGGGCAGGTCGCTAGCCGCACGCAACCACTCGATTTCATCCATGGGGATATCCTCGCTGCGTAAACCCCATTGAATATGAAAACCATCTCGATCAATCATATACATCGCGCGCAGCAAGGCGAACAGGCGATATAAGATGAACGGGAAGGGTACAAATACAATGAGGCTGGCGATCAGATAAAGGATGAAAAATCCCCGATTCTCTTGAGCGTTGGTATACAGCAACAACGCAGTACTTGCAGATGCTACCAGAAGCAATGCCCCGCTGTGCAGGAGAATCCCCTGCTTGCGGACAGGGTGAAACCCTTGAGAATCATTCATGTGATTTGCAT
>ENA-ORXD01001146-ORXD01001146.1-sediment-metagenome-genome-assembly--contig:-NODE-1146-length-24372-cov-3.565631_pt1 | contig 24372 bp, 20 predicted proteins | sample MGYA00237862_ERZ511471 | MGnify/ENA metagenome assembly ERZ511471
TGGAGAACGGCTTCGATTTCAGAGCAGGAGACCCGGTAGCCCTTGTACTTGATGATATCCGCACTCCTGTCCACATAGAAGAGTTGCCCCTCCTCACCGACCCGGACATAATCTTTCATTCGATACCAGGTCTTTCCATCGATCTCGACGTAGGAATCCTCCGTCTCCTTCGGTTTGTTCCAGTACTCTTTGGATATGAACTCCGAGGTGACCAGCAGTTCTCCCGGACCTCCGGGAGGGACGGGTTCAAGGCTCTCCGGGTCGACGATCTTCGTTTCCCGTGAGCTCAGAGGCTGCCCGATGCTTCCTGCAATGGGTTCTCGACCCAGAGGGCTCATGGCCACGAAACCCACCTCCGTGGCGCCGAAGACCTGATAGATGGGGACGTCGAATTTCTCCTTCCATCGCTTGTAAACCTCCATGGGAAGGACATCGCCGCCGCTCCAGCAAAACCTCAAGGAGCGAAGATCAAACGCGTCGAGCCGGTCGTTTTCAAGGATCATCCGGTAAAGGGTAGGGGCGCCGAGAAACAGGGTTCCCCGGTACTTTTCTATGGCCTTCAGAATCGCGTCCACGAGGGGCACGGGCATGAGCACGGCCGTATTGCCCTTGGTCAGGACCATTCCGAGGATCACCCCCTGGGCCATTTGATGGAAGAGCGGGTTGACCATGACGAAAACCTCCTGCCCGTCTCTGATGTACCCCTCCCCGACGTTGCGGATCTCGTTCACGAAGGAAACCATGCCCGTGTGGGTCGCGATACAGCCCTTGGGGAAACCGGTCGTGCCTCCTGTGTAGAGGATATAACTGAGGTGGCTTCTCGGATCGATGCGGGCTTTAGGCGGATCAGGAGGATAGGTCTTCAAAAGCGACCTGAAACCATGAATGTGATCGCCCTTTTCGATGATCCCGTTGGGCACCTTGTCGAAAAGGGTCCCGAATACCCTCTTGTAAAGGGGAAGGAGATCCACGTAGTTGGTGACGATCACTCTTTTCAGGCAGGTCTCGGGCAAGACTTCCTTCACATATCGGAAGTTGGTGTCCATGCAAAGGATCGTCTCCGCTTCCGAGTCCTTGATGAGGTATTTGATCTCACTGGGCGTGTAGATGGGGGAAACCGGCACAGGGACGGCGCCGACTTGCTGGGCACCGAAGTAGGCGATCAGGAACTGGGGGCAATTAGGGATGTAAAGCATCACCTTGTCCCCTTCCCTGACACCCAGATCAAACAGCGCCGTCGCAAAGCGAAGGACGAGTTGCTTTATCCTCCGGTATGAGAACTCCTCACCCAGATAAATGACAGCCGCCCTGTCCGGGTAGCTCTCACACGCCCTTTCAAACCCGGCGATTACCATTTCGTCGTATTGGCCCACGACTACTTGCTCCTCCGGCTTTCCGTGCGCAGGAAGCCCCACGGGATGTGCAACAGCCTTTTCCGCGAGGACGTAACCCTATCACAGCAGAAGGGGTATTGCAACAAGTCGACGAGAAGCTTTTATCCCATTCTGACGCTTTGTTGAAATCAGAGCGTCCCAAAAGAGCGGGCGCCATGATGCACGGCGCCCGCTTGGCACAAGAAACGGCTTGGACTTGAGGGTTACTCAGAGACCTTCATGGTCAAAAAGACCGTGGCGCCTCGCCTTTTGACGAGAAGGAGGATGGTATCGCCTTGTTTGTATTTCTCAATCTTGCGGTTAAAATCTTCGAGGCTCTTCAGGGAGCTTTGGTCGATTTCCAGAATGACGTCTCCGGGTCTGAGACCCGCTGCGGCCGCAGGGGAGTCGTCTTCCACCTGGACCACCACGATCCCGCTTCTTTCCGTAAGACCGAGGTTCTTGGCCAGTTCCGGCGTCAACTCCTCGACGGTCATGCCGAGCTTTGGTGCCTCCTCCTCTGCAACTTCAGCCGCCTGCTCATCTTTGAGCTCACCGATTTTCACCTCGAAGTTTTTCTTCTCTCCCTTACGAATCACGTCAACATTGACCGTGTTTCCCACAGGCGTGGACGCTACGATGAAGGGGAGGTCCCGCATCTCTTTGACTTCCTTCCCGGCAAAGGAGACGATCACGTCTCCTCGCTCAATTCCCGCCTTTTGCGCCGGACCTCCCTTGGTCACATCCGCCACCAGGGCTCCCTTGTCATCCTTCAGGTCCAGCTTTTCCTTGAGTTCCGGCGTGATCTTCTGGATCATGACCCCCAGCCAGCCTCTCGTCACTTTTCCTTCTTTCAACTGTGGCAAAAGGCTTTTGGCCATGTTGACGGGAATCGCAAATCCAATACCCACGTTCCCCCCACTCTGAGAGAAAATGGCGGTGTTAATCCCGACGACCTGGCCTTCCGTGTTCAGCAGCGGTCCGCCGCTGTTTCCCGGGTTGATGGAGGCATCGGTCTGGATGAAATTGTCATAGGGTCCGGCCCCGATGACTCGTCCCTTGGCGCTCACGATTCCCGCCGTTACGGTGTGATCGAGCCCGAAGGGGTTCCCGATGGCCATGACCCAGTCGCCCACCCGGAGCTTCTCCGAGTCTCCCAGGCTGACCGTGGGCAGGCTGTTATCGGGAGTGATCTTGATGAGGGCCAGATCCGTGCGAGGGTCCCTGCCCTTCACGGTCGCGTCGTATTCCTTTCCCGTCGAGAGTCGAACCTTGATCTTGTCGGCCTTCTCGATAACGTGATTGTTCGTGAAGATGTAACCGTCCTTGCTGATGATGAACCCCGAGCCAAGACTGCGCTGCCGGAATTCCTTCTCGGGGTTGTTTCCGAAGAAGCGCTTGTAGAATTCCTCCTCGCCGCCGAAGAATCGGTCGAAGGGAAACATCTCGTTGAAGGGAGAACGTCTCCCGTCCATTTTGACGATCTTTGTCGTGCTGATGTTCACGACGGCGGGACTCAATTTCTCCACAAGGTCGGCCAGCGACCCCGGGGCCCCGGATCCACCCAGAAGCGAAGGGAACGCCGTTCTGGGTGCAGCAGCGGTTGTCGCCGGTGCACTCGTACCCTCCGCTCCGGCATAGGATGACCGCAGGCCGGGAGCCAGAGAGAACCTCAAGACTCCCACGACGGACAGGATGAAGAAACCCACCAGACAAACGATAAGGATTAGAAAGAATTGCCTTCTTTCGCTCGAGCTGCCGCTCATTTCAGCCTCCTGCAGATACCGCCATTCCCTCGCATCGGACGAAACAGGGTTCCTTTTGCATAATCATTATGAATAATAGGTACTTGTGGGTCACGCGCCCTTTTTGATTCATAACACAAGCCCCTGTTCTTTGCCATGCTTTCATGCAGGGGCGGCCCACCCCGGGCCTCAGGTCTCGTTTTCGACGGGATTCGTCAGCTCGCCGATCTTCTCGATGGTGATCGTGATCACATCGCCGTGCCTCATAAAGACGGGCGGATTGCGGACAAACCCCACGCCCTCCGGGGTCCCCGTCATGATCACGGTTCCCGGCATGAGGGTCATGGACTGACTGAGATCGCTCACGATTTCCGCTACGCTGAAGAGCATATCGGACGTATTGGAGTCCTGCATCACCTTGCCGTTGAGGACGGACCGTATCCGCAGGTTGTTCGGATCCGGAACCTCTTCCTTCGTAACGATGAAGGGCCCCAGCGGGCAGAAGGTGTCGAAACTTTTTCCGCGGGCCCACTGCTTTTTCTGTTTGATCATCTGCCAGTCCCGGGCGCTCACATCGTTTCCGCAGGTGTATCCGAGGACGTACTCGAGGGCCTCTTTTGCAGAAACGTTCTTCGCCCGCTTTCCGATGACAACGGCAAGCTCCGCCTCGTAATCCACCTCGGCGGGCCCCGCCTTGGGAAGGAGAATCGTCTCCCCAGGGCCGATGAGACTGTTGGTCCCCTTGATAAAAAGCACGGGGCTTTCCGGCGCCTTGCTCTCCGTCTCTCCGGCGTGCCTTCCATAACTGAACCCCAGGGCCAGGATATTGGGGGGATCGATAGGCGGCAGGATTTTCTTTACGGTCTCCACCCGATCCGTCAGCGAGAACCGTCCCAGGATATCTCCTTCGATGACACGTGCTTTACCCGGTGCCGACGGTTCGAAGTCCCCGTAGAGCCTCTCGCCTTGGCCTGATATAAACCTAATAATTTTCATATTTTTCCCTCTTTTCCCTGCTTGTCCATCGTCGTTTTACTCTTCGATCGATTCATTCAAGACACTTGGCTTGAATGATTTCCTTTATGCAACATTTTTCAATATATCTTCAATCGTTGAAAAATGAAAGATTCCGATTTCCCCGTAATGATTATTGGTAGCTGCGATCCCAAAAAGGTGAATATATTTTATCCAGCTGGATATATCGACCGGACACATAATATCCACAACTTTCTTTCCAGGAACGCACAGAATCACCAATGAACATATTGTTCTCTTATTTCAAGTGCTTGCAATTTTTCTTTCCGTGGCATGATTCCTGCGTCACTCCATTGCCGGTTATGCCTCGACGGTCCGGCCAAGAAAATATGCTTGCGAAATCAGATAGAAACCTCATACATTACTTCAGTTATTGCAATAACGGGGGCGTCATCGTTATCGGGTCGGCTCCCCGTCACCGAGGTACCCTTATGGCGCGAAGCATAGCGGCTAAAAAGAACCTGTTTGTTCTTTTGCTATCGCTGGCAGCAGTTTCTCTTTTTCCCGCCTCATCCCCGGGCCTCACCCTCGATGAGGCACTCGAGATGGCCAAGTCGAATCTCCCCGCCTACCAGGCGCAGTCGACCCGGGTGGCGTCCTCGGAAGCACGCTACAAGGCCACCTACGGGGCCTACGTGCCCAGCATCGATGCCACGGGGAACGCGACCCGGCGCGACATTGCGGGCTACGACTCCTCTTCCAATAACTTCGACGTGACCGCCTCGCTGAGGCTCTTCGACTACAAGCGGGGCTATACCCGCGACATCTCCCGCTACAATTTCAACACCGAGCAGGAAGGCCTCCGCAAGAGTCTTCTGGATCTCGAGTTCAGCGTAAAGTCCTCGTTCTACACGACACTGGCTACCCGGGGCATCCTCGCGCAGAGAAAAGTCCAGCTCGAAAACGCCCAGAAAAACTACGAAGTGGCCGAGGGTCGGAGAAAATTCGGCGTGGCAAAGCTATCCGACGTTCTCCAGGTCTCCGTGAGATTGGAGCAGGCCCGCTACAATCTTGTCCAGGCCGAAGGCAGTCTCCAGAAGAACCTCTCGGAGCTCGGTTCCCTCATCGGCACACCCATCACCGACGCCGCCGACCTCCAGGGGGTCCTGACCTTTGAACTCGCCCTGCCGGACGAGAAGCGCCTCGAAGAAGCCCTGCTGAGGCGCCCCGAGATCCTCCAGGCCGAGCTTGCCGTCAAGCGCTCCGAAAGCGCCGAAGGAATTTCGACGGGCGACTTTCTTCCGGTCCTGTCGGGAAACCTGAGTTACTCCCGGACGGACACCAGCAATCCCGTATCGAGTTCTACGTCGTTATACGGAAACCCTTACGAGGACCGCTCGGCCTCGCTTCTGGCCACATGGAATCTCTTCGAGCTGGGGAAGTTTTACCGGAGAAAGGCCGCCTCGATTGACACCCTTACAGCGGCAAAAACCCTCAAGGAAACGGAGCGCTCGCTCCGGCTCGATCTTCGCAAAAGCTACGAGGATTTCATCACGGCCTCCCGCAACGTGAAAGTCGCCGACGAGCAACTCAAGCAGGCCCTGCAGAACTATGACCAGGCCTTCGGCGAATACAAGGTTGGCAAGGGCGACATCCTGTCGGTCGTGTTTGCCGAGACCCTGCTTTCCCAGGCGCGGGAGCAGGATGTTGTTGCAAAACTCAACCTGTACCTCGCAAAGGCACTTTTGGAGCGTGTTTCCGGCATCGAACGCCTGGAAGCCCTGGAGGAAAAACCGGTGCAGCCCCATGAAACCAGGCCCCGCTAGGACCTGAAAAAACCTCGAAGAACGGAAGCTTTCGCCCATGAACCTCACAACGCTCAAGACGCTCCCGACGAAGAAAAAAATCATCCTTCTTGCCGTAATCGCCGTCGTGCTTCTGCTGGCGGCCGTTGTGTTCTGGAGGGTATTCCTGGTCAAGCCGGCTATCCAGATTTTGGAAACCGGAAAAGTCGAAAAAGGCAGTATCCGAGGGGTCCTCGTGGAGACGGGGATCATCAAGTCCCAGGTGGGGGCCGTCGTGAAGATCGGGGCCCAGACGACGGGCCGGATCCAGAAAATGAAGGTCAAGGTAGGCGACCGCGTCAAGGCGGGCGAGCTCATCGCCCTGGTCGACGACCGCGAGATCCAGCAGCAGATCGGACAGCAGCAGGCGGCTCTCGCGTCGGCGCGAAACACGCTTTCCCAGGTCGAGCAGACCTACCCCGAGCGGATCCGGGAAGCCCGCGCCAATCATGATTATGCCAAGGTGAATGCGGCGCGGGAGCGGGAGCTCTTGAAGCACGAGTACACGACGAAGGACTCCGTCGACAAGGCCGAGAACCAGTTTACGGCAACCGAGGCCGTCCTGAAGCGTCTCCAGGACGAGCACAAGACGCAGCTCACGATCGCGAAAGCCAATATCGAGGAGATCCAGTCACGACTCCGCCAGCAGGAGGTCCGGATGACCTACACGAAGATCTTCTCCCCCATCAGCGGCATCGTCTCTGACGTGACGGCCCAGGAGGGCGAGACGATCGTGGCGGGTCTCCAGGTGGCCAACCTGGTGACCGTCCTCGACCCCACGAGGCTCGAGATGTGGATCTACGTGGATGAATCGGACATCGGGAAGGCAGCCGTCGGTCAGGACGTGGAATTTTATGTCGACACCTACCCGGCAAAGACCTTCAAGGGCAAGGTGGAAAAGATTTATCCCCAGCCCGTCGTCAAGGAGAACATCGTCTACTACCTCTCCACCATGACGGTCTCCCCGGAAGACGCCGCCTTCCTCAAGCCGGAGATGACCACTCACGTGCGGATCATCACGGAGGAAAAGTCGAACATCCTCACGGCACCCAACGCGGCCGTCAAGTTCGAGCGCGGCAAGCAGGTCGTCTACCGGGTCACGGAAAAGAACAAGGTCGAGAAGCTGGGTGTCAAGATCGGGATCCGCGGCGAGGACAAGACGCAGATCCTCTCCGGGGTCAATGAGGGCGACGTGCTCGCGACGAAGATCGTCCTCCCGGTGTCGACCCAGGCGCAGGCCCAGCAGAAGGGGAATAGCAAGTAATGGCCTCCCCCGTCTGCATCATGGAGAATATCACCAAGAGCTTTCACGTGGGGGACCAGGATCTCCACGTTCTCAAAGGGATCAACCTGACGATAGAGCAAGGTGAATTCACGGCCATCATGGGGACCTCCGGGTCCGGAAAATCTACGCTGATGAACCTCATGGGCTGCCTCGATGTCCCCACCTCGGGCCGTTTCATCCTCGCCGGGCGGGATGTGACCCAGCTCAACGATGACGAACTCTCGGAGCTGCGCAACGAGCACATCGGTTTCGTCTTTCAGAGTTTCTACCTCCTGCCCTATGCCACGGTGCTCGAAAACGTTCTCGTCCCCACGCTCTACCGGGAAAAAAAGAAGGACCGCGTCCGCGATCGGGCCGCCGAACTGCTCAAGCTCGTCGGGCTCGAGGACCGGATCAAGTTCCGCCCCACCCAGCTCTCGGGCGGCGAGCAACAGCGCGTGGCCATCTGCAGGGCCCTCATCAACGACCCGGAGCTTCTTCTGGCCGACGAGCCCACGGGCCAGCTCGACAGCCGCACCGCCGAAGAAATCATGAACGTCCTGACCCGGACAAACGAGCGGGGAAAGACCGTCGTCGTCATCACCCACGACGCGGATATCGCCGCATACGCCCGCCGGATCATCCACATCCGGGACGGGATCATTTCGGAATAAATGGAACGCTTTGCCCTGCTGCTCATCCAATCTTACGAGGCCGTCAAAGCCTTCAAGCTCAGGACCTTTTTCTGCCTGGTGAGCGTTGCCCTCGGAATTGCCGCCATTACGATCATCGTGGCCGCCACGGAAGGGGCCTACAAAAAGGCCTTTGACATCGTGGCCAGTTTCGGCCCCGATTCCGCCATGGTCATGAGCGGAAGCGAGGAGGCCCGCGCCATCGGCCAGCGAGAGAAGACCATCACCCTGGAGGACGTGGAGGCCGTACGCCAGGCCTTCCCCACGGCCTACATCGCCGTTCCCATGACCTCGGTGAGCGGCGTCACTGTCTCCTACCGGGGAAACCGCTACCAGAGCCAGATCGTGGGCTCCTCGAGCGACTACAGCCAAGCCTGGACGTGGCCCGTCGTCGAAGGCTCCGACTTCACGGACGACGACATCCGGCGCTTCGCCAACGTGGGGATCATGGGACAGGAGGTTTCCCGGGAGCTCTTCGGCGACCAGAGCCCCGTGGGAAAGTTCGTCCTCGTCCGCAACCTGCCCGTCCAGATCGTGGGCGTGCTCTCCGAGCGCGGCACCTCGCCGGGAGGATCAAGCCTCGACAATCGCATCATCATGCCTTACACGACGGTGATGAAGAAGCTCCAGAACGAGCCCCGTTACGTGCTCGCCATGCGCCTTCGCTTCACCGACCTCGAAAACCTCGACGGGCGCGTCGAGGAGCTCAAGGCGCTGCTCCGCTACCGTCACCGGATCCCCGACGGCCAGCCCGATGACTTCCGGATCTTCACCCCCAAGGACATCGTCAAGTTCCTCGTGGCCCTCACGGGCTCGCTGGTCGTGTTTATCGGGATCGTCGGTGTTATCTCGCTCGTCGTCGCCGGCTTCGTCCTGGCAAACCTGTTTTTGCTTTCCGTAAAGGAGCGCGTCAAGGAAATCGGGATCCGCCGCGCCGTGGGCGCCCGTAAAAAGGACATCCTGATGCAGTTTCTGACGGAGGCCGTAATCATCACGACCGCCGGGGGCATCGTCGGCTTCATCCTCGGTGTGATCTCGGCGCAGTTGCTCACCTACGTGGCCGAGTTTCCCGTCTATTTCTCCTGGAAGGCCTTTGCCATCGGCCTCGTGTTGTCCTGGGCCGTCGGGGTGGGCTTCGGGTTGCATCCGGCGAGGCAGGCTGCGAACTTGGTTCCGATCGAGGCCATCCGGACGTAGGGGGCGGCAGAGAGAGGCGAATCGCGTGGATCGCCTTGAGTTCGTACCGAAGCGTCGAGTTCACGAAGATCGGAAGAACAGAAGTGAGGAGGAGCGGATAAGGATAATTTTTCCATCCACTCCGAGCTTCCGCTCTTCACCACTTCCTAACTTCGAAATTTTATGCCGGCGCCTGTCACCCGGAACCGGGTGAAGAGTCCGAAGACGAAATGATGACGTTATGGATTTGAGACGCATCCTGCTCAATCTGAAGATCGCCCGCCGTTCGCTGGTCCAGTTCAAGTGGCGCACCGCGCTGGCCGTGCTGGGCGTATTCTTCGGGACCTTTTCGCTCATCATCGTCTCCACTCTCTCGGGTTCGCTCGCCATCAAGACCGAGCAGGAGATCGACAGTCTCGGGAAGAATCTTCTCATCGTCCGCAGCGGCATCGTGCGACGCGTGGGTGTGGGAACGCGACTGATGAGCGCGGCGACAAACCTCACCCCGGAGGATGCCCGCGCCATCAAGGACTCTCTCTCTTCGGTCGCCGACCTGTCTTCCGCAGGGTACAAGACCTTTCCGGTCCGTTATGGAAGCGTCGTGCTGAAAGCGATTCTCGTGCACGGGGCGGAGCCGAACTTCGAGCAAATCCGCAACTTTTATGTCCAAGAGGGGAGCTTCATCACCGACGAGGACAACCGGAACCTTAACAAGGTGGCCGTCCTGGGGCGCAGCGTGATCGAGAAGCTCTTCGTCGATGAGGAGCCAATCGGGAAAACCATCCTCGTTTCGCGCGTGCCCTTCCAGATCGTGGGCATCATGGAGGAAAAGGGCACTGACGTCTCCGGCGCCGACCAGGACAACCAGATCTTCGTCCCGCTGCAGACGTTTCTCAAGACCCTGGTCAACAAGACCAACGTCAACAACATCTATGTCCAGGTCATGCGCGACGATCTCCTCCCCGATGCCAAGACCGACATCGAGAGGCTCCTTCGCCAGCGCCACAAGATCCGGCCGGGGCAGAACGACGACTTCGCCGTCATCGACATGAAGGACGTTCTGGCTCTCAAGGCGCAGGCCATGGACCTGATCACGATTTTGGGGAGGATCGCCGCGGCGGTTTCCTTCATCATCGGCGGGCTCGGCATCCTCTCCATCATGATTCTCATCGTGAACGAGCGCAAGCTCGAGATTGGGATCCGCCGCGCCGTGGGCTCCCGCAAGCGCGATATCATCCTGCAGTTTCTCATCGAATCGTCCATCATCTCGCTGGCCGGCGGGACGATCGGGGTCTTCTCGGGGGCACTGCTCAGTGTCGTCCTGCTCCGCGTTTTGAAATACCCCTTCACGCTGTCCCTCGCCGGCCTCGCCATCGCCTTCAGCGCCTCCGTCCTCGTGGGGGTCCTGGCCGGCATCTACCCGTCGAAAAAGGCCACCCAGTTCGAGCCTGTGGACATCATCCGAACCTAGCCGACGCTTCGCGGCCGGCATCAGGCTTCCGGCTTCCGGAAGACAACACATCACCGGCGCCGTGCCCGCCGGGCGAACGCCAGCCGTGTCTTCTGAATTTTCGTGGACATTCCCGAAAGTAGGGATTATGCTTCGGGTCCCCCGAAGAAGAAAAGATTCCTTCATCCGGGCTGTTGAAAAAAGCCCGGGGAGTTAGATCATGGCGGAAATTAAAAGCACCATCGACCTCATCATGGAACGGACGAAAAACCTCTCCGCGAGCCCGCAGGAGCGAGAGGCCTATCATCGGCAGGAACGCGAAAAGCATTTCCGGGGTCTCATTCAGAGGCTTTTCGACGACAACCTCACCCTCGACGACATCAAGGACGAACTTGCAAAGGAGAAAAAAAGCGGTCGGGAAGCGGAAGTGATGACATTTTTGAAGGACGCCCTGGCCGCGCACGTCGACCCCGAAGCGGACAACGAGCGGCTTTTCCGGATCGTCAACGAGCTGGTGGGGACACCCGAGGAAAGGCTCCGTGAAACACTCGCGGCCTGCAGGGCGGAAGCGGCCTCCTGGAAGGCAGAACTCACGGAGCGTCAGAGGAAAGACCTGGAATCGAAAGGGATCACTGGGCCCGCCGTCCTGCCCAACGCGGAGGCGGACCCGGAGTGGAAGGTCCGCCGGGAGGAAACGCTGGCGGCCTGTTCGAAGCGATTTTCAGACGTTATAGATAGTTGAACCAGAAGTCCTTGATCATCTTGAAGTTCTTCTTCACGTTCTCGCGGCCGACCACCACGTCCCCGTGACCCGGGCAGAGGACCTCGACTTCGAGCTCTGCGAGTCTCGCGATGCTTTCCTTCAATTGCTTCCCCGACCCGCCCGGAAGGTCCGTCCTGCCGATGCTCTGGCTGAAGACCACATCGCCTGTGAAGAGAGTCTTGTTCTCCGGCCAGTACAGGCAGACCGATCCCGGCGAATGGCCCGGCGTCAGGATCACCCGAAAGGTCTTGTCGCCGATGACGAGATCCCCCTCCTGGAGAAAAAACGCAGGCTTGGGGAATTCCGCGGGAGAGCCGATGTATTTCATGACGAACTCGTAGTCGACGCGGCTCATGGCCCACTGGGTTGCGGGGCCGAAGGAGCCAGCCATCTCCAGGTGATCGGGGTGCCCGTGGGTCACCAGGACAACGTTGATCTGCTCCGGGGTGATGCCGATCCGTTCCAGCCCCCGGCGGACGTGCTGGAAGAGGTGTCGGTGCCCCGGATCGATGAGGATCTTTTTCGAGCCTTCGATGAAAAAACTGTTGCAGTTGTTTTCGCTCGCGCTCTGCCAGATGAACCCATAGAGACCGTCGAGGATCTTCATGTCCACGTTCCTTTCCCGGTGTATCAGGCTTCCTGTTGGATCAGCCGCATCACATTTGCGCACACCACGTTTTCGAAGTCTGCGTCCTTCAATCCCAGGTGACGGACCTTCGAAAGCTCGCTGGACGGAATGCCGAAAGGGAAGTCGCTCCCGAAGAGAAGCTTCCGGCTCCCGTAGCATTTCAGGTAGGTTTCCATTTCCCGGGTTGAGGCCAGTGCCGTGTCGGCGTAGACCGTATCTCCCTCCCAGATGCCGGCCTCGAAGAGCGCATGGAATCCGCCGTTGAGGCCCCCGAGGTGCGGGATGATGATGGGGGTGCGCCCGGCGATGCGCTTGATGAAGTACAGGGTGTTCTGGAACGACTCTTCCAGGACGATGGGGAGCTGCAGCCGGATGGTCTCTGCAATGAAGGCCTCGCAGCCGGGGTCGTCGTAGTGATAGACCGGCTCATATTCGTGGCGGTGCCATTTGATCCCCCGGTAGCCCTTCTTGAGCTCGCCCAAGCGGAAATCGTTCCAGACGAAGTAGTAGACATGGATGTCGGGGTCGCGCTGCTGAATCTCGAGGAGGTACTCGTTGGCCATCTGCCGGCAGGCGACCCAGCGGGAGTTGTCCTCGAAGTGATCGTTGTAACGGTTGTAGATGTCTTCAACCGGGGGGTAGAGGCATGCCCCCTGGATGCCCGCACGATCCAGGTAGGCCCGGATGAGCTCGATGGGCAGCTCCGAGTTCTGGATGCCGCAGTGCATGTGGGAGTCGATGATCTTCATGGCCCCCTCAGGTTTTCTTTCCGGCGATGAGTGCCTTCACGCGCTCAAGGTCGTGCGGCGTGTCCACCTCGATGGAATCGAACTGCGTCTCCACCACCTTGATCCGGTGGCCGTGCTCCAGGGCCCTGAGCTGTTCCAGGGCCTCGAGCTTCTCCAGGGTTCCCTGGGGGAGCTTTGTGAAGGCGACGAGGAAGGACTTGCGGTAGGCATAGATGCCGTGGTGCTTCCAGTAGTCGGCCGCCTTCCCGCGGTCGCGCACAAAAGGGATCGTTGCGCGTGAGAAGTAGAGGGCAAAGTGGTCTTTGTCGAAGGCAACCTTGACGGCGTTGGGGTCGGTGATCTCCTCGTCCCTTTTAATCCTGTAAATAAGCGTCGAGAAGTCCACCGTCGGATCCTCGAGGAGCGGCTTTACGACCTCGTCGATCTGGGTGGGCTCGAAGGTGGGCTGGTCGCCCTGGATGTTGACGACGATGTCCGTATCGGCAAGACGGAGCTTTTCCGCGGCTTCGGCAATCCGGTCCGTCCCGGAGGGATGATCCGCCGAGGTCAGAATGACCCGTCCGCCGAACTTCTCCACGGCTTCGAAGATCCGACCGTCGTCCGTCGCCACGGCGGCGAAGGAGGCGGTCTTCGACAGCAGGACCCGCTCGTAGACGTGCTGGATCATGGGCTTTCCGAGGACATCGGCCAGCGGCTTTCCCATAAAGCGGGTGGACTGATACCGCGACGGGATGATGACAACGACCTGCATTTCTTCTAGTCCCTACACCCTCGTCCCTGGTCCCTGCTATAAATAGGGATCTTTCTGTTGAAGGTGGTTTGTCACGTAATCGGTGACGGCATCCTCGAGCGACCGGCAACGGATCGGGCACCCGGCCTTTCGGAGCTTCTCCATTTTTGCCTCCGTCACGTACTGGTACTGGTCGCGGATCTCAACGGGCATGTCGATGTACTCGATCCGTGGTTTCAAGCCCGAGGCATTGAACACGGCCTTCACGAGATCGTTCCATGTGCGGGCCTTGCCCGTGCCGAGGTTGAAGATCCCCCTTGCCTTCGGATTCTTCAGGAACCACCACATGACCTCGACGCAGTCTTTCACGTAAACGAAGTCGCGGATCTGTTCGCCGTGGCCGAAGCCGGAGCGGTGGGATTTGAACAGCCTCACCTTCCCCGTGTCCCGAATCTGGAAAAAGGACTTGCGGACGACGCTTTGCATCTCGCCCTTGTGGTACTCGTTGGGCCCGAAGACGTTGAAAAACTTGATCCCTACAACCTTGTTCAGGAGCTTGTTCCTCATCACCCAGAGGTCGAAGAGCTGCTTGGAATAGCCGTACATGTTGATGGGCTTCAGCTGCAGCGACGTCTCGTCGTCGTCGGAGAACCCCAGGGAACCGTCGCCGTACGTGGCGGCGCTCGAGGCGTAGAGAAAAGGGATCTTTTTCGCGACGGCCCAGCGGGCAAGCGCGCAGCTGTAGTGGAAGTTGTTCTCCATGAGGTAGTCGGCATCCCGCTCCGTCGTCGAGGAGCAAGCCCCCATGTGGATGACGGCCTTCGCCTTGAAGGACAGCGAGCCCTCGCAGAGCATCTCGTAGAAGGCGTCCTTGTGGATGAAGTCGGCGTAGCGTCTCTTCACGAGGTTTTTCCACTTCTCCGAGCTCCCGAGGGAATCGACGATCAGGATGTCGTCGATCCCCTCCTGGTTGAGTTTCCAGACGAATGCGTTGCCGATGAACCCGGCCCCGCCGGTGACAATGTACATGAATCCTTGCTCCTTTTCCCGTCTCTTCCCTCATGAGGTGCTGGACAGGGTTCCGAGTGCGATTTCAGGCGTTCTTCGCTAACCGCTCTTATCGAAGCGGAGCGGTCGAAGAATGCCTGTTCGCAGGAGGATTCCTGCCCCAGCGACTTTTTCCTATAGCCCTTTTGCGGCCTTCTGTGCGGCCGCGGCGATCTGCTCGATGCGTCCGCCGGCCATCTTCACGGGAATGGCCATGAAAAGTGTCCGAGGGAGAATCTCCTCGGCCTTCGGGTAGAGCTCGCGGCCGTACCCGACCTTACCCGTGTAGGAGGGGTCCGCGAAGGGGTACTTCGCGGAGCAGGCCGTGCACTTGGCGATGAAGTGCTCCCAGTTGGGCAGGTAGTGCCAGAAGTTCTCGTAGAAGTAGATCAGGTCGACGCCGTTTTCCGACATGGCCTTCTGGAACTTTTTGGTGAGTGCCGCCGAGGGGAGGTTGAAACCGATAAACGTGGCCGTATCGCCATCGGCATCGGGGATGTTTCGGAACTGGATGCCGGGCACGCCGCTCAGCGCTTTTCTGACGTCGGCCTTGTTCTTGCGCTGCCCGGCGATGATCGTGTCGAGCTTGCCCAGCTGGGCCAGGCCCAGGGCGCCCTGGAGCTCGTTCATGCGGAAGTTGAATCCCAGGATGAACCGTCCTTCCATGGCCCTCGTCACGTTGGGGTTGTGGTCGTGGCCGTGGTCGTGGTACCAGTCGGAGCGGTCATAGAGCTCTTTGCTGTCCGTCACCACCATGCCGCCCTCACCGGTCGTCATGGTCTTGTAGTAATCGAAGCTCAGGATCCCCGCATCGCCGAAGGTCCCCAGCTTTTTCCCGCGGAAGCTCCCGCCGGCGCTCTGGGCATTATCCTCGAGGACCTTCAGGTTGTTCTTCTTCGCGATCTCCACGATCTTGTCGATCCGCGAGGGCGCGCCGCACATGTGAACGGGGATGACGGCCTTCGTGTGGGGCGAGAGCCTTTTTTCGATGCTGTCGGGGTCCAGGTTGAGGCTCTCGTCGATATCCCCGACAACGGGAATGGCCCCCGTTTCCAGAACGGCCTCGTAGGTTGCGATGAAGGTGAAGGGCGGCACGATCACCTCATCCCCCGGACCGACATCCAGGGCCGTGAGGGCCACCTTCAGCGCCGCCGAACCCGATGTGACGCCCAGGGCGTGTTTCACCCCCAGGTAGCGGCAGAAGGCCTCCTCGAACTGGCGAACCTTGAAGACGCCCTTTCTCTCCTTGTCGTGCCCGTATCGCATCAGGACGCCTGTCTCCAGCACATCCATCAATTCCTTGATTTCCTCTTTTCCGATGAGTTCCGAACCGGCCATTTTTTTCTGCCTCCGATTTGCAGTGAGTGTCTATGGAATGCCTTTATGATTCGCCCCGACCTTCCGTCGGGAAGTCAGGAAGCGATGAAGATCGGAAGTTAAGATTTTCCGCCCTTCTGTGCTTCCTCGTTTCGCAACTTCTGTCTTTTTACAGGGCTGTTCTGTATATTGCGATGGCGTCCTCGAGGGTCACCTTGCGGGGGTTGTTCTCCAGCGGCCTTGCCACCGTCATGGCCACTTTCGCCATTTCGGGGAAGTCCTCTTCAGGGATCCCCAGCTCCTCGAGACCCGTGGCGATGTCGCAATCCTCGATGAGCAAATCGACGGCCTCCACGGCCAGCATCGCCGCATCGCGAACGGAAAGCCCTTCCGTATTCTCACCCATCAATTCAGCGACGATGGCGAATTTCTCCAGTGCGCCGGGAAGGTTGAACTCCATGATCCGGGGGAGCATGAGCGTGTTGGCAACCCCGTGGGAGATGCCGTATTTGCCTCCCAGGGGGTAGGACAGCGAGTGGGCCGCGCCGACTCCTGCATTGGCAAGGCCGATGCCCGCGTAGAGACTGCCGAGCATCTGGGCCTCGCGGGCCTCGAGGTCACTCCCGTTGTGGACACAGGTCCTCAGATTTTCGGAGATGAGCTGGATGGCCTCCAGGGAGAACATCTCGCTGGCAGGGCTTGCGATCACCGACGTGTAGGATTCGATGGCATGGCACAGCGCGTCCATCCCCGAGGCGGCCGTGGGCTGCGGTGGCAGGCTCAGGGTGAGCTCCGGGTCGAGCAGCGCCAGGTCCGGATACATGAAGATGCTGTTCATCCCTTCTTTTTTCCTCAAGTCATGCCGGACAAAAACGGCCGTGAAGGTCACCTCGCTTCCCGTTCCTGCCGTGGTGGGGACCATGATCGTCGGGAGCCCCGGCCCGGGGACCTTGTTGAGTCCGAGAAAATCTTTGGCCTCGGCATTGTGCGCCGCCAGGACGGCAATGGCCTTGGCAACATCCATGGCGCTGCCGCCGCCGATCCCGATGACGATGTCGCACTTGCCTTTCAGGGCCATTTTGGCCCCCTCGTCGGCCTGCTCCAGGGGCGGCTCCGGCAGCACCCTGTCGTAGATAACGGCCTTCATGCCTTCCCTGTCGAACATCTCCAGGATCTTATCGCGCATCCCCAGCTTCGCCAGGTTGCCGTCCATGGCGATCAGGGGTTTCTTGGCTCTCATGTCCCGGATCTGGCCGGCAAGTCCGGAAAAGGACCCGCAGCCGAATACGATCTTTCTGGCTCCCGTGAAGGAAAAGGTCTTCTGCATGTTGCGATCCTCCTGCAACCCCCTTTTATGCTTATGGAATTCCCGAGGGCGCTTCGATGAAGAATGGCGCAGACCGCGCCCGAAAGTCAAGGATTTTGTTTCCGGCCAAACCAGTCGATCTGGCGGCAGAACCCCCGGATGATCTTCACCTCGCGTGACCGGAGCTCCACCCGGGCAAGAAAGCGCCGGATGCTCGTCATCCAGTATTCCGGGTTCTGCGGGTTGATGAAACCGATCCGGAGACTGACCTCCCGGATATGCTCGTACATCCCCTCGAGCTCGCCCGACGAGGCGAGCCGCGGGGCGAACTTTTTTGCCCCGGAGGCGGCCGTGAAGATTTCGTAGCAGAGGATCATGACGGCGTGGGAGAGGTTGATGGAGCGGAAGCGATCCGAGACGGGGATGTGGACCAGGAGGTGGCCGTAACGAAGCTCGTCGTTGGCGAGTCCGGCATCCTCGGGGCCGAAGAGCAGGGCCACCCGGTTCTTGCGGGAGATCTCCACGAGCTTTTCCGCCGCCTCCCGGGGGGTCTGGAAGGCAGGCCGTGCCCGGCCGATTCGGGCCGTCGTCGCCACGATGTACTGGAAGCCGGCCAGGGCTTTTTGCAGGTCCTTCTCGTAGCGGATTCGATCCACCACGTCGGTGGCAAGATGCGTCGACATCTGCCGGATCTTTTCCTCGTCGAAGGCGGTCTCGCCCACGACGAGGATGTTCTCGATGCCCATGTTCTTGGCGCACCGGGCCACGGAACCAATGTTGCCCGGGTACTTGGGCCTGTTCAGCACAACGGTGATGTTTTCCAGAAGTACGCCGGCAGCCATGTTCAAAAACCTCTGGGCGAAGTGCCGCGAGTCTACCACATTTGGCGGGGTAGATTCCTTCTTTTTCGTTGCCCGTCGAGGTCTCGTCTGGTAATCAAAAAAGCCTATGGTTAAAGGTGACCGGTACATGGCCAGAGACTTCAGGAGCATTTTAATCGAGGCCGCGGGCGAGATGGGGCTTGCCCTGACGCAGGCGCACATAGCCCTCTTCGAGGCCTACCGGGAGACGCTCCTTCTGTGGAGCGGCAAGATGAACCTCGTCTCCCTGCAGTCGGAGCTCGACCTGCCCGTGCGCCACGTTATCGATTCCCTCACCCTGCTTCCCTACCTGCCGGCCGGACCCGGGACTCTCCTCGATATCGGTTCCGGTGCGGGCTTTCCGGCGATTCCCGTCAAAATTTTCCGCAAAGACCTCCATGTCACCCTCCTCGAGGCCTCCCGGAAGAAGTGCTCTTTCCTCAAGGAGGTGATTCGCAGGCTCGGTCTTCGAGACATGACGGTTCTGAACTGCCGGCTCGAGGAGCTGCTGAAAATGGACCCCAGGCCTTCCTTTGACCGGATCATATCCCGGGCGACGCTCAAGCTGCCTGAGCTTGTGGAACTCGGGGTTCCCCTCCTGAAACCGGGGGGTGTCCTGGCGGCCATGAAGGGCCCTGGTTTCGAAACGGAAACGGCGTCACTGAATTCAGCAGAAAACAAGAACTTTCGCGTAGTTGGAAATTACTCGTTCACACTTCCGCTGACCGGTGACCACCGGCATATCATCCTTGTGGATAAACCCGGGTGAACCGGCCGCCAGGATAGTTTTAACTCGCTAATATCATTATATTATTTTGTTTGGCTTCTTACCCAAATATTCCTTTGAAAAACCCCCTTTTTATGTTAGCATCGACCAATTTCATCCAGCCGGCAAAACATCCTGTTTCCAAGATAAAGCATGCGAAAAATTATTTGTATTGCCAATCAAAAAGGAGGGGTCGGGAAGACCACGACAGCCATTAATCTATCGGCGTCCCTGGCAACGGCGGAGAAGAAGGTTCTTCTCATCGACGGAGACCCCCAGGGCAATACGACAAGCGGGGTGGGAATAGACAAGTCATCGATTGGAAACAAGAATCTTTACCATGCCCTCATCGGCCGCTGCAGCATCGAAGAGGTCATCGTGAAGACCCAGATCCCGGCGCTCGACGTGGCTCCTGCGAACCAGGATCTCGTCGGCGTGGAGATCGAGTTCGTCTCTCTCGAGGAGCGGGAAAAAAAACTGCAGGCGCTGCTGAAAACCCTTCAGACACCCTATGATTATTGTATCATCGACTGCCCGCCTTCCCTGGGTTTTCTGACCCTGAACGCACTGGTGGCCGCCGATTACCTGATCATCCCGCTGCAGTGCGAGTACTTCGCGCTCGAGGGGCTGGCGCATTTGCTGAACACGGTCAAGCTCGTTCGTTCCCGGATGAACCCGTCGCTTGCCCTGGGAGGGATCCTGCTCACCATGTTCGACGTCCGCAACCGGTTGTCTCACCGGGTTGTCGAGGAGGTGAGGAGCCATTTCGGGAACAAGGTCTTCAAGACCGTCATTCCACGGAACGTAAGAATCTCGGAGAGCCCCAGTCACGGGCTCCCGATCATCCTCTACGACGTCAAGTCCCGCGGGGCCGTTGCCTATATGGACCTGGCTCATGAAATCCTCTATGACGGGAGAGCCTAGGATGTTAAAGAAAAACTCGCTGGGAAAAGGCCTTGGCGCCATGTTCCCCGATTTGCTGGATAAGATCGGTGACAAGCCGATGCTCGTGACATGCGGCATCGAGGAACTCGTACCGAATCGCTACCAGGCGAGAAAGGATTTTGACCCCGAGGAGCACAAGAGCCTCGTCGCATCGGTCCGCAAGAGCGGCATCATTCAGCCGATCGTGGCGAGGAAGTTTGACGGAGGCTACGAGATCATCGCCGGCGAACGACGCTGGCGAGCCGCCCAGGAAGCAGGCCTGAAGAATGTGCCTGTCATCATCCGGGATGCGGGAGACCAGGACGCGGCCGTTTTTTCTCTCATCGAGAACCTCCTGAGGGCAAATCTCAACCCCCTCGAGGAAGCCGAGGCCTTCCACCGGTTGATGAACGAATTCAGTCTCTCCCATGAAGCCATCTCCATCACCGTCGGGAAGGACCGCTCCACCGTCACGAACGCACTGAGGCTGCTCAAGCTGCCGAAGGAAATACGCGAGGCCCTTGCAAAGAGGACCCTGTCCGCCGGTCATGCCAGGGCCATCCTTGCGCTGGAGTCCGTTGAGGAGCAGACCCGGTTGTTCAAGGCCATCCTCTCGAAGGGGCTCAATGTCAGGGAAGCCGAGGAGTTCGCCCGGGGAAAGAAAAAAACGAAGACCGTCAAAAAGAAACCTGTCGATGACGAACATCTGGCAGAGCTGGAAAAACGCCTGTCCAGGCGCCTCATGGCGCGGGTCAACATCCTGTCCAGAAAGCGTGGCGGTTCCATCGAGATTCGCTTCAGCTCCCCCGAGGAACTGGACAGGCTCCTGGAAGTTCTCCTGAAATCTTGAAGGAGATCGCCGTTCGGTACCTCATTGATTTAAGAAAAAGATTTTAAAGCTGCGTTCTTGCGTAGCCTTTTATCAACAAATGTTTATAAACTGTTTACAATTGAGGATACATTGGAGCATTTCTGGGAAAAAAGTATTGATATCATAAAGGAAAAGGTTACGAAGCAAAACTTCGAAACCTGGATCAGCCCCGTGCGGATTTCCTCAATGGATGGCGCCGATGTGGAACTATCGGTGCCAAACCGCTTCTTCAGGGACTGGCTGACGGAACACTACCTGGGCATCATCAAGGAATCACTGTCTTCCGTAGCCGGGATACCGCTAAGTGTTAGATTTATCATCGATAAAACACCTACCCAGAAAAAAAAGACCGTTGAAGTCCCAGATCCTGCCGTTGCACCCGTCCTTGGCAGCAAGGCGGTACAGCCCCCTAAATTTCATCCGTCGTTGAATCCCAATTATCACTTTGAGCGTTTTGTCGTGGGCCCCAGCAACCAGTTTGCCCATGCAGCGGCCGTTGCCGTCGCCGAGGCGCCCGCAAAGAATTACAATCCGCTCTTCATTTATGGCGGAGTCGGCCTTGGCAAGACCCACCTTCTCAACGCCATCGGTCTTCACACGATAAAGCTCCTTTCTTCGGCCAATGTGCTCTATGTCTCGGCCGAAGAGTTCATGAACGAGATGATCAACTCGATCCGGTACGACAAGATGCAGAAATTCCGTGAAAAGTACCGGAATATTGACTCCCTTCTCATTGATGACATCCAGTTCATCGCCGGGAAGGAACGGACCCAGGAGGAGTTTTTCCACACCTTCAACACCCTTCATGATTCGGGAAAACAGATCGTCGTCACCAGCGACAAGTTTCCAAAAGACATCCCGAATCTGGAAGGAAGGCTGCGCTCGCGCTTCGAGTGGGGATTGATCGCCGACATCCAGCCGCCGGAGATTGAAACCAAGGTAGCCATCGTTGACAAGAAGGCCCAGGAAAACAACATCTCCCTGCCGAAAAACGTCGCATACTACATTGCATCGAAAGCGGAGTCCAATATTCGTGAGCTCGAGGGTTTCATTATCCGGATCGGCGCCTATGCATCCCTGACGGGACGGGAAATCGACATGGATCTCGTCAAGGAAGTGTTGAAAAAATTTTTCAAGCAGGGAGAGAAGCCGGAGGTCACCGTCGACGAGATCATGAAAACGGTGGCAGCAAAATTCAATATAAGAATCGCGGACTTGAAATCACAGAAAAAAAATAAAACCCTCGTGATTCCGCGGCAAATTGCCATGTATCTTGCAAGGAAACTGACCTCTCACTCCTTCCCCGATATTGGTGCAAAAATAGGTGGGAAAGATCACTCGACGGTCATCTATGCGAACAACAAGATCAGGGACCTTCTTGAAAAGGACCCGAAGATCGAGGTTGCTGTAAAGGAAATTGAAGAGATTCTCAACAGAAGCTGACAGTTGTCCACAGAATCGATCAACACATTGGATAGTGATAGGTGCTCGGAATCACGAGAGGATAGATACTATTCACCAGTCAACAGCTCCTATTACTGATAATCCTGTTCTCTTCTCTTTTATTATTTAGTTAGAGTAAGTAGAACCTGTTGGTTTTGAGGATAAAGCCGAGACGGGAAAGGCCTTGAAAGGATACGCCGAAAACCAAGTGACGGAAAGGAAACGGGCTTATGGAATTCAGTGTGAAGCGTGACGTTTTCCTGGGCGGTGTTCAGAAAACCCTGGGTATTGTGGACAGACGCACTTCGATGCCTGTGCTTAACAATGTTCTCATCAGGGCAGAGGCAGACCGGATCCGCATTGTGGCAACGGACCGTGAAATCGGACTGATTGCCGACTATGAGGCGCAGGTTGTCAAGGAAGGTGAGATCACCCTGCCGGCCCGCAAGCTTTACGAAATGCTCCGGGAAATCCAGGGCGAGTCGGTCCTCTTCAAGAAAGAGGATTCGAACTGGGTCGCCATCACCTGCGGGAAGGTCCATTTCAGGGTTCCGGGCATACCGGCAGAGGAGTTCCCGAAGATCATGGACGACGAGGAAGTTGGTTATATCCGTGTGGACGGGGCCATGATCAGCGACATGATCAAAAAAACCTTTTTTGCCATGTCCGCCGATGAGTCCAGAGTCAACCTCAACGGTGTTCTCCTGAGGGCGGAAAAAGAGGAGGAGACGGTAATCCTGAAGATGGTGGCCACCGACGGTCACCGCCTGGCCATTTCCGGTGCAGACCCGAAGGTCGAGCAGCTCATGGGGCTTGAAAAGGGAATGATCATTCCCCGCAAGGGGATCACGGAAATCCGCCGTCTCGTCGAGGACAAGGACGGTCCCGTTGAACTCGGGGTGAAGAAGGGGATGTGTGTCCTGAAAAAGGACGGCATCATCCTGAAAGTGAGCCTCATCGACGCCGAGTACCCCGACTACAAGCGTGTGGTCCCGAAAGACAAGGGCACTCTGGTGGAACTCGAACGCGACCCGGTGCTCCACGCCCTCAGGCGCATGAGCGTCATGGCGAGCGAGCGATACAGCGGCGTCCGGATCCGTCTCCAACCGGGAAAGATGGTCCTCAACTCCATCAACCCTGACGTCGGAGAGGCAAGCGACGAGGTCGAGATCCAGTACCAGGAAGGCGACATCGAGGTCGGCTTCAACGTCCGCTACCTCCTCGAAGCCATCGAGGCCGTCGACGAGGAGAAATTCACTCTGGAAATCCGCAGCGGGCTACGTCCGGCCGTTGTGAAGCCGGCACAGGATAGCGGGTATCTGTGCATCGTCATGCCACTCAAAATTTAGCGGTCTTCGACCGCAGGCAACAGGCTTCAGGCCTCGAACTTCAGGGAAAAAAGCCCGAAAGACTGAAAAGCCGAAAAGAGAAAACAGGAGTCGTAGAGAGTCAACATGTCTGAAACCTACAGCGCTGACAGCATCAAAGTATTGAACGGTCTCGAGGCGGTCCGCAAGCGGCCCGCCATGTATATCGGGAGCACTGGTAAGGACGGCCTCCACCATCTCGTCTATGAAGTAGTCGACAACAGCGTCGACGAGGCCGCCGCCGGCTTCTGTGACGCCATCGTCGTCAAAATCCGCATCGACAACAGCGTCCAGATCGACGACAACGGACGCGGGATCCCCGTGGACATGCACAAGACGGAAGGGATCTCGGCCGCCGAGGTCGTTTTGACGAAACTGCACGCCGGCGGCAAGTTCGACCGCGAAAGCTACAAGATTTCCGGCGGTCTCCACGGCGTGGGCGTCTCCGTGGTCAACGCCCTTTCGAGCCACCTCGAGCTGGAGGTGCGGCGCGAGGGGAAGGTGTACCGGCAGTCCTACGAACGAGGCGTGCCGATGGCACCGCTCAAGGAAGTTGGGAAAACGCGGGGCAAAGGCACGACGGTCACCTTCATGCCGGACCCCGAGGTCTTCGAGGAAACGGAGTTCAGCTTCGACGTGCTCTCGAACCGCATGCGGGAGCTTGCCTTTTTGAACAAGGGCATCCGCATCACCCTCATCGACGACAGAAACGACGAGAAGGCCGAGTTCTTTTACCAGGGCGGCATCGTCTCCTTCGTTGAGTTCATCAACAAGAACAAGGGCGTTCTCCACAAGAAGCCCATCTACATCGAGGGGGAAAAGGAGGACTGCATCGCCGAGCTGGCCATCCAGTACAACGACACCTACGGAGAAAACGTCTTCTCCTATGCGAACAGCATCAACACCACCGAGGGCGGCACCCACATGAGCGGGTTCCGTTCGTCTCTCACGCGGGCTATCAACAACTACGCCATGCAGAACGGCTTCCTGAAAAACGGCAAAGACTCGATCAAGGGCGAGGACGTGCGCGAGGGCCTTGCCGCGGTGATCAGTGTCAAGATCCGGGAGCCCCAGTTCGAGGG
>ENA-ORXD01001149-ORXD01001149.1-sediment-metagenome-genome-assembly--contig:-NODE-1149-length-24279-cov-3.935956_pt1 | contig 24279 bp, 16 predicted proteins | sample MGYA00237862_ERZ511471 | MGnify/ENA metagenome assembly ERZ511471
GTACGCCTCAGTCCTCGGGATTCGGGCGCCTTGCCTATGGAGCTTTTTCCTTTGCCGTTCGAAAAAGTGTTGATTCGACTTATTATGATTTCGGCAAAACTGACGGCTTCGTAAAAGTCCATGCACCGCGAGAAACAATCCGGCCGGCGGACCTTTCGACACCCGCAAAAACGGATCAAGGGCTTATTGCGGATTCCCCGATTGCCAATTCCATCAGGCAGACTTTGAAAGGAAGATGGGCGAAGCTTTTCGTCTGCGTTTCGGCAAATCCGAGCTTTTCATACCATTCCTTCAGTTCTGCCTGTTCGGCGATAATCCCGATGCCGGCCCTGCCGGCCCCTTTCGATGCGGCACATTCCAATGCATGCCGGACAAGCCTGACGCCCAGACGTCTGCCCCGCATTTCAGGGAGAACCGAGAGGCGCTCGAGATAGCACAGATCGGCGCCCGGAAGCTCAATGCCGACGCAGCCCGCCGGATTTTGGTCCACATAGAGCATGAAATACCGAACGCCGCGCGAGATGTCCGATTCGATCCAGGACGGCGTGCAATTCGACGGATGTTTCGGGCAATTGTCCTTCGTCAGCGAAAACCGTTGCGCGACATCGCGGAATGAATCTCCGATCATCTTCGCGAGCACCTCGCGATCGTTCAGGGTGGCTTCCCTTATCATGACAATGTTGCCCGCTTGAGGATTGCGGTCAATCGAGGATGGACCGCTTCCCGTTGTACCGTTCCCCGTCGTAATCCCTCTCCACATCCACCAGCCGCGACCGGCCGATGATTTCCTTGATGGGAACGCTCGTGATCCGCCCCTGATTCAGGCTCACCATGCGGCCGAAATCCTCGTTGACGATCATGTCCACGGCGGCGATGCCGAACCACCGGCCCATGAGCCGGTCGTAGGCAGAGGGGTTCCCCCCCCTCTGGAGATGGCTCAGGATGACGTACCGGGTCTCCAGGCCCGTCTCCCCCTCGATCCGTTCCGCGACGAACCGGGCGATTCCCCCGAGGGTCTTGTGGCCGAATTCGTCCACTTTCCCGTCCTTGAAGATTTCCTCCCTGCCCTCCAGGCGGGCGCCCTCGGACACCACGATGATGCTGTACCGGATCTCCTTCCCCTGCCGTTCCCGGAGAAGCTCGACGATCCTGCCCATGTCGAAGGGATGCTCGGGAATCAGGATGATGTAGGCGCCGCTGCACTCCCCGCCCCGGAGGGCAAGCCATCCCGCGTTCCTTCCCATGGTTTCGACGACGAAGATCCGGCTGTGGGACCCCGCGGTGGTCCGCAGGCGGTCGATCTCCTCCATGATCACGTTCACCGCCGAGTCGAAGCCCAGGGAATACTCCGTCCCGGCGAGGTCGTTGTCGATGGTCTTGGGAATCCCGACGGTCCGGATTCCCAGGCGATGGAGGCGGTAGGCGACGCCCAGGGTGTCCTCCCCCCCGACGGCGACGACCACGTCGATCCCCAGGCCCCGGATGTTCCGGAGAAGCGCCTCCGACCGGTCGTGCCTCGGGCTGAAGGGGTTCGTCCGGGAGGTCCCCAGGTTGGTGCCGCCGTAACGGTCCCAGGTGCGGACCACCTCCTCGTTGAGGACCATGAGGTGCCGGTCCCGGCTCACGGGATCCTCCGGGTCGACCTCCACCAGGCCCTTCCACCCGTCCCGGACGCCGATGACCTCGAAGGTCTCGGACCGTGTTTTCACCAGTCTCGGATCCAGGGCCGTCTTGGCGACCCACTTGACGGCGCTGTTCAGCCCCGGACAGTCTCCCCCGCCGGTGAGGACGGCGATCTTGAGCGTCATGGCATCCTCCCCCCTATTCCAGGTATACGTGGTTTTCCCTCTTGATGAAGGAAGTGTCGATCTGCTCGGGCCGGTAGGGCAGGGATTCGCGGATCGGGTCGGGGATCCGCCCCCACCGCGCCTCGAACTGCTCCAGATATTCCTGCCGGCCTTTCAGAAAATCGGTCACCTTCCGCTTCAGGAGTTCCCGGTCCTGGAACATGGGGAAGACGTTCATGAGGTCCATGTTCGCCCGGTCGCTCTTGATGGGGTAATGGTATCCCAGGTGGTCCGGTTCCGACCCGAACCGGAGCTGGACCCGGAGGATGTCGTTGTACGCCGCGAGGGACTGGCGCAGCGTCACCTTCGCCTCCTTCTCCCCCATGTGGCCCGTGTTGGCCAGATAGCACTTGATCCGGTTCTTCCGGATGATTTCGTAGAAGGTCATGGCATGTTCCAGCCGGTCCCCGGCGACGAAGGGGTCGAGGAAAAAGACCCTCTTGAATTTCCCCGCCTGCTCCGGGTCCCCGCCGGTGCTTTCGATCGACTCGCCGTAGATGAACTGCATCGTCGCCTGCTCCGGGGTGAGCTTGGAGATCACGTTCATGAGCGGATTCCGGGTCAGGATGATGATGTAGTCCAGGCGGTCCGCCCGGAGCCCCTTGCTCGCGAGACCGAGCTTGTCCCTCCGGACGACGGCGCGGCCGTTCCCCGTTTTGTCCGTGTTCTTGAAATCGGGCGTGTACGGGTATCTCGTGATGGCCACGTTCTCCAGAAAGGCCTCGGAGGACAGGGCCGCCCGGAGGATCTCGGGCTGGCTCTCGTCGAGCCCCTCCGTCTTGATGTAGATCCCGCCCTGCTCGAAGGCGGAATAACTCCCGTCATGGCCGAGGGTTCCGCCGTCGTCTCCGATCATTTCGGACATCTCCCGGGGCAGCTTGGCCAGCTTGCGGCAGAGCGTCGTCGTTTTGCCGGTGGCCGTGAGGCCCGAGATTCCCGTGACCCGCTCCTGGAGCTCCGGCCGCTCCGACTCGAGATCGTAGATCCACAGGTAGTCCCGCCGGGCCCCGAAATGAAGGAACAGTCCCTGCCGGTCGATGGTCTTCGCCCGCCAGTTCTCGAATTGGAACACCCCCTTCTTTGCCTCGCCCAGGTAGATGGTGTTCCTGCAGATCTTGACCTGTTCCCCCCGGCGGTCTCCCATCCAGAGGCGGACCATGATGTCCTTGTCCACGAGTTTCTTGAACTTGTTCGCCTCGAAGGCTTCGTCGGCGAAGTACAGGATCGTGTATGTCGGTTGCTCCACCACCCGGGACGCCGCCGTGTCCTCGAAGAGGAGCTTCAGTCCGTAGGCGACCTGGGCGTAGTTTTCCGGCATGAGGAAACGGGCCGTGATCCCGTCGCTTCCGTCTCCGACGATCGTGTCCAGGCAGACCACGCGGTCCCGCCGGAGCATTTCGACCGCTTTCTCCGCAAGCTGATCTTCCGCCTCCCCGAAGGGGTGATCGACGCTGTTCCGCGTGTGCGGCGCCGACCGGGACATGGGTTCCGAATCGGACGCCACCGATCCGAGGTTCGTCTGGATGACGCCCTCCTGGCGGAGGGCGAGTTCCTTCAGCTCGTTCAGGGACTTCCCCTCGATGAGGCGGCCGTCCCGTTTGGCTTCGTGATAGATTTTCTCCACCGCCTTCTTGAAGCTGTTCGTCATGAAGAGGGTTCTCCTTTCAATTGCCGTCAGGTCTCTCTCTTTGCCCGGACCAAGGCCTCCAGCTTATCCCGGTCCACCTCCCGAAGATGAAGGGGCGTATCATCCTTCTCATAGGGGGAAAGGCGGTCCTCGAAACAGGCCCCCCCTTCCCGCACATAGAAAATCCCGAGCGGATAGGGATCCTTTTCCATGGCCCTCCGGAGGGCCTCCATCCGGTTTCCCCGGTCATGTTCTTTCCCCAGGGGACGGGTGTTTTGCCGGAACCACTGGTACGTGTTCACCTTGTTGAAGGAAACACAGGGCTGGAAGACGTCCACCAGGGAATACCCCCTGTGGCGGATGGCTTCCTTGAGGATTTCCTTCATCTGCTCCCCGTCCCCGGAGAAGGCCCGGGCAACGAAGGAGGCGTTCAGGGCGATGGCCACCGCCAGCGGGTTGAACGGCTCGTCCCCGACGCCGTCGACCTGGACGGGCGTCGTGAACCCCGGCCGGCTCGTCGGGGAGGCCTGGCCCTTGGTGAGGCCGTACACCATGTTGTTGTGGACGATGTTGGTGAGGTCCGGGTTTCTCCGGATGGCGTGGAGGAAATGGTTTCCCCCTTCCCCGTACATGTCCCCGTCCCCGCTTTCCGCGATGACCACGAGACCGGGATTGGCCGCCCGGACGGCCGTCGCCGGCGGCAGCGCCCTGCCGTGAAGGCCGTTGAACACGTTCGCCCGCAGGTAATGGGGCATTTTGGCCGCCTGTCCGATCCCGGACACCAGGACGAGGCGGGCCGGGTCGATGTCGAGTTCCTCCAGGGCGCCCTTCAGGGCCTCCAGAATGGAGAAATTCCCGCAGCCGGGGCACCAGGCGATGTCGATGTCTCCCATATCGAAACGGTTTTTTGCCATGGGTCATTCCTCCTTCCCGACCGCTTTCCCGATCCGTTCCGCCAGTTCCTCCACGGTGAAGGGAAGCCCGTTGTATTTCAGGATCCTTTCCGTGACGGGGACCTTCGTCTCCTTCTCCACGAGATCGGCGAACTGGCCCGTGGCGTTTCCCTCCACGACGACGACGGCCTTCGCCCTTCTCAGGGTTTCCGCCGTCCCCGGGGGGAGGGGGGTTACCTGGGGGAAATGGAGGCCGGAGATTCTCCGGCTCCCCACAAGGCCGAGGGCTTCCCTGAGGACGGGGAAGGTGGAACCCCACCCAAGGACGAGGACGTCCCCGTCTTCCCGGCCGTAGCGGACCGGCGGGAGGGCATCCCGCTCCAGTTCCCTTCTCCTGGAAAGTCTCTTGTCCACCATCCGGACCCTAAGGGCGAGGTCCTCCGTGATGTGCCCTTCCTCGTCATGTTCGTCGCTGTCCGCCACGACGAGCCCTTCCCCGAACCCGGGGATGCCCCGGGGGGAAATCCCGTCCCCGGTGAAGGCGTACCGGCGGTAATCCCGGTCCGTCCTCACCGTGTGGCGGACCGCCCGGGCTTCGTCGAGGGGAAGCCCGGGAACGTTCCAGTAGGAATCCATGAAATACTGGTCGGTGAGAAGGAAAACGGGCACCTGGTACCGGTCGGCCGTGTTGAAGGCGCGGCATGCGAGGGAGACCGCCTCCTCCAGGGTCCCCGGCGCATACACGCACCGGCGGAACGCGCCGTGCCCGGCATGGAGGACGAGGTTCAGGTCCCCCTGTTCCGTTCTCGTGGGGAGGCCCGTCGCCGGGCCGGGACGCTGGGCGAGGTGCACCACCAGGGGGGACTCGAGCATCCCCGCGAGGCTCACGCCTTCCTCCATGAGGGCGAACCCGCCGCCGGAGGTGGAGACCAGGGCCCGGGCGCCGGCGTACCAGGCGCCGAGGGCCATGTTGACGGCGGCGATTTCGTCCTCCGCCTGCTCCACGACGATCCCGAAGTCGCGGGCATGGCGGGCGAGGAACACCATGACCGCCGTGGACGGCGACATGGGGTAGGCGGACAGGAAATCGCATCCCCCCGCGAGGGTTCCGATCCCCACGGCCTCCGCGCCGTTGACGAGAACGTCTCCCGCGACCGCCGGATTTCTTTCCACATCGACGCGGACCTTCCCGGCCCGGACCAGTTCCCTGGCCGCCTGGAAGCCCTTCGCCGCCGCAAGGCGGTTCCTTTCGACGACGGCGTCTCCTGCCCCGGCGAAAAATCTTCCCATGAAGGCGTCGAGGTCGCCGGCGGCGATGTCGAACAGGCCCGCCACGAGCCCGGCGGCGATGGTGTTCCCGTAAAGGGCGCCGCCCACTTCCTTCGCCAGCGCCCCCAGGGGCACGGCATGGAAGTTCCCCCGTCCCTCCGCCGGCCGGACGACGTCCCCGTCGCCGATGACGATCGTATTCTTTCCGACCCGCTCCCCCAGATGGTCCATGGCCTTCCCGTCCAGGGGAAGAAGAAGGTCGATCCGGTCCACCGGGGCGTCGACGGGTTCCGAGGACACCCGGATCAGGGTCGAATTGGACCCGCCCCGGACCCGGGACATGTATTCCTTCGTCCCGAAGATATGGTACCCCGACTGTTTCAGAATGCGGGTCAGGATCTGTTCGACCGTCTGGATTCCCTGTCCCGCTTCGCCGCACAGAACGATGGCAAAGTCCTTCCTTTTTTTCATCGCGTCGCTCCCGACTCCATGAAATATCGATAAAAAGCCGCAATCACAAGGGAATGGGTGATCCGTCCCTCCCGGATGAGGGAGGGAACAAACGCAAGGGGGACCAGGAGAATGCCGATGTCCTCCTTGTCGTCAAGCCGCTGGGCGCCCGCCGGGCACGCCTGCCGGGCGAGATAGGTAAAGCACCGGTTGTTCTGAATGGACGGGTTCGGATGGACCCACCCGAGGGCTTGCCATTCGCCGGCCCTGTATCCCGTCTCCTCCAGGAGTTCCCGCCGGGCGGCGTCCTCGGGACGGTCCCCCGCTTCGACGAGCCCGCCTGGGATTTCGAGAGTGACCTCCCGGAGCCCGTGCCGGTACTGGCGGATCATGACCACCTCGTTCTTCTCCGTGAGGGGGATCACGTTCACCCAGTCGGGCGACTCGAGGACAAAAAAATCATGGGCCTCCCCCGTCCGCGGGGAGACGGCCCGGTCCGTCCGGAGACGGAACACCCGGTAATCGACGTCGTGACGGCTGGACAGCAGCTTCCAGGGCCCGGGATCGGATCCGATCTTCTTCAAGGTGACGGATTTCTCCTTTCCTTCAGCAAATAAAAAATTTCTATTTTATTATAGTGATTCGAGGGGGGGGGATCAAGGGAAATGCCGGAACTTCACGGAAACGCCGGGCGCGCCCGCCGGGGGATATCCCTTGAAGAGCCCGGAACTCCTGTGGTATAGCGGAAAGTGCCGGCGGGATGGAAAAAACGGAACCCGCCCGGGGCAAGGAGGAATTTCCCGTTATGGAACAGGTGGACACGGTACTCCTCGGGGACTGGGTTCTCACCCTGGATGAAAAGAACACGATCTATCGGAACGGCGGCATCGCCATCCGGGGGGACCGCATCGTCGCCACGGGCACCAGGAAAGACCTGACAAGGCGCTATGCCGCGAGGGAAACCGTGGACGCCCCCTCGGGACTCCTCATGCCCGGCCTCGTCAACAGCCACACCCATGCCGCCATGACCTGCTTCCGGGGAATCGCCGATGACCTGAAGCTCATGGACTGGCTCAATCACTACATCTTTCCCGCAGAGGCGAAGAACGTGAATCCCGAGCTCGCCTACTGGGGAAGCCTTCTCGCCTGCGCCGAGATGATCCTGTCGGGCACGACCACCTTCTGCGACATGTACATCTTCGAGGAGGAAACGGCCCGGGCGGCCCGCGAGGCGGGAGTCCGGTGCCTTGTCGGCGAGGTCCTCTTCGATTTCCCCTCCCCTTCCGTGAAGACGCCGGAAGAGGGGCTCCGATACACGTCCCGGCTCATCGAAAAATGGGCGGGAGACCCGCTGGTCAACATCTGCGTCGAGCCTCACGCCCTGTACACCTGCTCCCCCTCCCTTCTCCGGGACGCGGGGAAGCTGGCGGAAAAATCCGGGGTCCCCATCGCCACCCACCTTCTGGAAACCCAGGGGGAAAAGACGATGCTCGAGGAGAAGCTCGGGCGGAAACCGGTCCATTTCCTCCGGGACCTGGGCTACCTCCACGAACGGTTCTTCGCGTTCCACGCCGTCGCCATGGACAGGGAGGACATTCGTCTCTTCGCGGAAAACGGCTGCAAGGTGGTGCACAACCCGGAAAGCAACATGAAGCTCGCCTCGGGAGTGGCCCCCATCTCGGCGATGCTGAAGGCCGGGGTCACCGTCGGGCTCGGCACGGACGGATGCGCCAGCAACAACAACCTGGACATGTTCCAGGAGATGGATTCGGCGGCCAAGCTGGAGAAATCGGCGCGCCTCGATCCCACCATCCTCTCCGCCGGGACGGTCCTCCGGATGGCCACCATCGACGGGGCGAGGGTCCTGGGAATGGATGCCCTCACCGGCTCCCTGGAAGCGGGGAAAAAAGCGGACGTCCTTCTCCTCGACATGCGGAAGCCCCACCTCACCCCGCTCTACAACGCGGCGTCCCACCTCGTGTACGCCGTTTCGGGGTCTGACGTGGACTCGGTCTGGATCGACGGCAGGAAGGTCCTCGAAAACCGGCGGCTTCTCACGATCGACGCGGAGGAAGTGATGGACCGGGTCCGGTTCATCGCCGGGCGGGTCGAAAGGAGCCTTGCCTCGTGAAAGCGGACGGCGGCGGGAAACTGGACCTTCTCCTCCGGGGAGGGCTATGCCTCACGTCGAACGAAACGGACGACGTCGTGGAGGACTGCGAAATCGGCATCTCGTGCGGCGCCATCCGCTTTGTCCGGCGGCGGTCCGGCTCCACGGACCCCGTCCCCGAGGCGGCGGAGATCCTCTCCACCGACGGCTGTCTCGTCATGCCCGGCCTCGTCAACACCCACACCCACCTGCCCATGGTCTTCTTCCGGGGACTGGCCGACGACCTCCCCCTCATGGACTGGCTCCAGAAATACATTTTTCCCGCAGAGGCCCGCCACGTGAACCGGGACTTCGTCCGCACCGGATCGCTGCTTGCCATGGCCGAGATGATCCTCTCGGGAACGACCGCCTTCTGCGACGCCTATTTCCACGAGAGCGCCGTCGCGGAAGCGGCCATCGAGGCGGGGATGCGGGCCGTTCCCTGCCAGGGATTCATCGACTTTCCCACCGTCGACAACCCGGACCCGACGAAGAACGTCCAGATCGCGGAAAAATACGTGGAGAAGTGGCGCGGCCGGTCTCCCCTCGTCACCCCCGCCCTTTTCTGCCACGCCCCCTACACCTGCAGCCCCGAAACCCTCCGGAACATCAAGGCCGTGGCCCGGGAGACGGGGGTTCTCTACCTCACCCACCTGTCCGAGACCCTGGAAGAGGTCGAAACGATCACCGGGCGGTTCGGATTCACCCCGGGAAAGTACCTGGAGGACCTGGGGGTCCTCGACGAGAGGACCGTGGCCGTCCACTGCAACTGGGTGGATGACGAGGAAATCCGGATCTTCGCGGAGAGGGGCGTCCGCATCTCCCACAATCCCGAAAGTTCCCTCAAGCTCGCCGCGGGAATCGCCCCGGTCCCGAAAATGCTCCGGGAGGGGATCACCGTCGGCCTCGGGACGGACGGTTCGGCAAGCAACAACGATCTCGATCTCTTCGGGGAGATGGGAACGGCGGCGAGGATTCACAAGGGGGTCTCCCTGGATCCCACCGTCATGGATGCGAAGACGGTGGTCCGCATGGCCACCATCGAAGGGGCGAAGGCCCTCGCCCTGGACAAGGTCACCGGTTCCATCGAACCGGGGAAGCGGGCCGATCTCATCGTGATCGACCTGAACCGGCCCCATCACGTTCCCACCTACAATCCTTTTTCCCAGGTCGTCTACGCCGCCCGGGGCGCCGACGTCCGGGACACGGTCATCGACGGAAGAATCGTCATGAAAAACCGTGTCCTCCGGACGATCGACCTGCCGTCCCTCCTTGCGTCGGCGGCAAAAACCGCTTCCTCCATCGCCCCGGAGAAATTCCCCCGCTGATTTTCCCGCGCCGCCGTCCCTGCGGACCCTTGCTTCCCTGACCCCGTAACATCCTTCGGCATGACGCGCCCTTTTCACGGTCCCCTGGAACGGGTCGGACCGCGGCGGGCCCGCAGGAGGCTGAAGGAAGGGTCCCGCCTTGGTCCTTTCAGGGTTATCCATGGGGAGGAAAGCGCCGGCTTCGGGGAAACCGCTCTTCTCCGGCCGGCCGTGAAGCCGTTGAAAACCGGGCAACGGGTCCCGCATAGCAGGACGGGATGCGGGAGACAAAGGAAATGGGACGAACCGGCCGGAATCGGAGATGATGGGGCCGAAGACAGCGATACAATTCTATCTGAAGGATTTAAAATACGGGAAGAGGGTTCCCGCCGTCATTCCCGCGGATCGACCCGCTCGACGCCGGCCCGGGAGAAAAGGAGGAAGATGGAGGTCTTCCCGAAGACCTTTGCGGACTCCCCGTCGGAAAGGGCGTACACGGTGACCCGGGCCGCCCCCTCTCCCGCATACTTCCGGATGGTTTTCCAGGCCTCCCGATCGGGGGTCCAGGACTTCTCGGTGGCGAAGGCGTACATGGAGGGGTTCCCGCTCTGAAATTCGACGGCCACGAGCCAGCACCGGGAGCGGGGATCGTTGTCCCTCCAGGCGATGGCAGGGGGACGGGCGTCGTGCGGCAGACGGGACCCGCCGGACGGCCGGATGACGGCGAGGCTGTCCCCGAACGGGGGGATCCCCGCCACCTGCGCCTCCACCCGGGAGACGAGGTACTGGAGCTGTCAGCTTGCGCCGCTCGTGTCCCTTTTCCCGCTGTACCAGACCGCTCCCTGGGGAAGGCAGCACTGGACCAGGAACCCGCAAAGGACCGGGAGAAGGACGAGGAACCGGTAAGAGGAAGTTGTTTTTTTTCTCATGACGGCAAGTTCATTGTCCCGTTCCCCCCCGGACGGACGGCCCGTGAGCGCCCGTTTCAGCGCCGGGGGGCGAAGTTGCATCGGAATGCCCATTTGATGTACTATAAATTCCACTGAAACGCCAGAAAATGCCGACCCCCCCGATCCGGCGGCGACGTCGCCTCAACCCGCCGGACTTTGGAAAGAAAAATCGAGGCCGGCCTTTCAGAGAGGAGATTCGGTTACGTGTCATGGAAACCCTTGGAATATGCATCGGAGCCTCCACGCTCTCGTCGGTGGTTCTGGAGCGCCGCGACGGCGGCGCCCCGGTCGTTCTTCACTCTTCCGCCCTTCCCCACAACGGGGATCCCCGCAAGGCCGTCCTGGAAACCCTGGAGCGGCCGGAGGCCCGCCGTTACGACAGGATCGCCGTAACGGGAAGGAGCTTCCGTGACTGCCTGAACCTTACCACGCTCTCGGAGCCCGAATCGGTGGAGGAGGCTTTTGTCCACCTCTACGGCAGGGGGAGCGGCTTCAACGCCGTCGTCAGCGCCGGCGGCGAAACCTTCCTCGCCTACGTCCTCGACGGGGAAGGCCGGATTTCCTCGGTCCAGACGGGAAACAAATGCGCCTCGGGAACGGGAGAGTTCTTCCTCCAGCAGATCCGCCGGATGGGAATGCCCCTGGAGGAAGCCCTCCGGTCCGCCCGGACGGAAACGCCCTACCGCGTGTCGGGCCGGTGCAGCGTGTTCTGCAAGAGCGACTGCACCCACGCGACGAACAAGGGAATCCCGAAGGGCCGCGTCGCGGCGGGCCTGAGCCGGATGATGGCCGAGAAAATCCTGGAGCTTCTCACCCACGTCCCCAGGAGCCGCATCCTTCTCATCGGGGGCTGCGCCCGGAACGCCGTCATGGTGGATTACCTGAAAAAGGAAATCGACTCCCTCGTCGTTCCCGCGGAGGCCCCCTTTTTCGAGGCCTTCGGCTGCGCCCTGTGGGCCCTGGATCATGAAACCCTGCCGCTCCCCGATCGGCGGGGCCTTTTGCATCCCGGAAAAGGCCTGTTCCCCCGCCTCGCCCCGCTGAAACGGTTCGAGGACCGGGTGGTGTTCAAGACGACACCCCGGGGAACGGCGGCGAAGGGGGACCGGTTCATCCTCGGGCTTGACGTGGGATCGACCACGACGAAGGCCGCCCTCGTCCGGACCGGGGACGACGCCGTGTGCGCCTCCGTCTACATCCGGACCGGCGGTGACCCTGTCCGGGCCTCCCGGAACTGTTACGGCGCGCTCCTGGAAACGCTGGGAGACCTCTCGAAGGAGATCTCCATCGAGGGTCTCGGCGTCACCGGATCGGGACGGCAGATCGCCGGCCTGCACGGGATGACGGACGGGATCATCAACGAGATCATCGCCCATGCCACCGGCGCCCTCCACTTCGACCCCGCCGTGGACACCATCTTCGAAATCGGCGGCCAGGACGCCAAGTACACCCGGCTCACCGGCGGCGTGCCCTCCGATTACGCCATGAACGAGGCCTGCAGTGCCGGAACGGGCTCCTTTCTCGAGGAGGCGGCGCGGGAGTCCCTTTCCATCGGGACGGAGGAGATCGCCGGCTTCGCCCTCCAGGGGGAAAACCCGCCGAACTTCAACGACCAGTGCGCCGCCTTCATCAGCAGCGACATCAAGAAGGCCTTCCAGGACGGCATCGGCAGGGAGGACGTGGTGGCCGGGCTCGTCTATTCGATCTGCATGAACTACGACCACCGCGTGAAGGGAAACCGGCCCGTGGGGGAGAAGGTCTTCATGCAGGGAGGCGTCTGCTACAACCGGGCCGTCCCCCTGGCCATGGCCGCCCTCACGGGGAGAAGGATCGTCGTTCCCCCGGACCCGGGCCTCATCGGGGCGTTCGGCGTGGCCCTGGAGGTCCGCCGCCGGATGGAACTCGGCCTCATGGCACCGGGCCGTTTCAACCTGGAAACGCTGAGGGACCGGGAGCTGGAATACGGCAAGCCCTTCATCTGCGACGGGGGGCGGGAGAAGTGCGACCGGAAATGCGAGATCGCCCGGATCCGGATCGAGGGAAAGATCTATCCCTTCGGCGGCGCATGCAACCGCTGGTACAACCTCCGGTCGGGGACGGACGTCCACTCGGAGGGCATCAACCTGGCCGTCCGGTTCGAGAAGCGCGTCTTCGCCGGGGCGGCGGTCCCGGCGGAGCCGGGCCGGCGGCCCTCGGTGGGCATCAACAAGTCCTTCATGGTGAACACCTATTTCCCCCTCTATGACCGGTTCTTCCGGAATCTCGGTTTCGACGTCGTCCTTCCCGGCGAGCCGGACCTGGAGGGAATGAAGCGGCGGAACGCCCCGTTCTGCTACCCCGCGGAGATCGCCCACGGGTATTTCCTGAACCTCCTCGAAAAGGATCCCGACTACCTCTTCCTGCCTCTTTTTCAGGGGGACTACCTCCCGGGAAGGACGGGGCAAAGCTCCACCTGCCCCATCTGTCAGGGAGAGCCGTTCTACCTCGCCGCCGCCTTCCAGGACCACCGGGTGTGGCGGGACCGGAAGGCGTCGGGGCGGGTCCTGAACCCGAACCTCAATTTCTCCGGGGGGATCGAAAACGCGGGGGAAAGCCTCCTCGATCTTTCGGGACCGCTGGGCGTCCCTCGCCGGAAGATCAGGGCCGCCTTCCGGGAGGCCGCGGCCGTCCAGGAACGGATTCTCCGCGAGACGCGGGAGGATGCCGCGGCGTTCCTGTCCCGTCTCGAGAAGGACCCGGACGCCTTCGCCGTGGTTCTCTTCGGCCGGACCTACAACGCCTTCGTGTCGGAAGCCCACAAGGGGATCCCGGGAAAGTTCGCCTCCCGGAACATCCCCGTCATCCCCTGCAACGGGATCGCCTTCGAGGAGGAGGACCCCATGGACGGGATGTACTGGTCCGCGGGAAAGAGGATCCTCGGGGCCGCCCGGTTCGTCGCCGCCCACCCCCGGCTGTTCGGGTGTTACATCACGAACTTCTCCTGCGGGCCCGATTCCTTCCTCATCGGCTATTTCCGGAACATCATGGGGAGGAAGCCCTCGCTCACCCTCGAGCTGGACAGCCACGTCGCAGACGCGGGCATCGAGACACGGGTGGAGGCGTTTCTCGATATCGTCCGGAGATACCGGGAGATCGAGGACGGGTCCCGTCCCGCCCGGCGGGCGGTCCACTCCGTTCCCGCCCGGATCCGCTTCGATTCCCAGGGTCCCGTGTACGTCGATTCCCGGAACGGCGAGCTTTCCCTGCGCGACCCCCGGGTCCATCTCATCTTTCCCTCCATGGGACGGTTTCCGTCCGAGGCGGGTTCGGCGGTGTACCGGGGCGCCGGGATCCGGGCCTCCACCCTCCCCCCGGCGGACGAGGAGACCCTCCGGATGGGCATGGCCCACGCCACATGCAAGGAATGCCTGCCCCTCCTCATCACGGCGGGGAGCCTCCTCCGTTGCATCCGCGAGCGGAGGGACGGGGACGACAGGCTTCTCTACTTCATGCCCACGGCCTCGGGACCCTGCCGGTTCGGCCAGTATTCGGTGTACATGAACGACCTCATCGCCCGGTCGGGCATCGAGAACGTGGCCCTCTTCACCCCGAACGGGGAAACGAGCTACGGCGAGGTGAAGGAAAAAGACCTGACGACCCGCCTGTGGACGGGGGTGATCCTGGCGGACATCTTCGAGGAGATGCGGTCGGTCCTGCTCGCCGGCGCCGTGGACGGAGACGCCGCGCTGGCCGTTTTCGAAAGGCAGTGGGCAAGGGTCGTGAAACTCCTGGAAGGCGGTGGGACGCTCCGGGAACAGATGGGACCGCTGGAGGCCGTCGCCGGGGAACTCGGCGGAATCGCCCTGAAACAGCCCCTCGACCGGATGCCCCGGATCCTCCTCACGGGGGAGATCTTCGTCCGCCATGACGGCCTGTCCCGCCAGTACCTCGTGGAGGAGCTGGCCCGGAAGGGTTTCGCCACCCGGGTGTCCTCCCTGGCGGAATGGGTGTACTACACCGACTGGTGCGTCCGGAACGGCCTGTCGTTCCACGACGCCTCGTGGAAGGAAAGGTTCTCCCTCTTTTTCCGGTCCTTTGTCATGCGGAGGATCGAGGGCGACATCCGGAAGGTCATGTCCCGTTCAGGGCTCTGCAGCGGGCGGATGGAAAACGTGGATCACCTGATCCGTTCGGCCCGCCCCATGATCAGCCAGAAACTCACCGGGGAGGCGATCCTGACGGTGGGGGCGGCCGTGGGCGAGGTGCCCCGTCCCTGCTGCGGCGCCATCGCCATCGGCCCCTTCGGCTGCATGCCCAACCGGTTGGCCGAGTCGATCCTGAACATGGAAATGACCCGGAACGGAATCCCGCACGACGGCGGGGCCGCGCACTCCGGGCGGCGCCGGAGCCTCCCGTTCCTGGCCATCGAATGCGACGGGAACCCCTTCCCCCAGATGATCGAGGCGAAGATCGAGGCCTTTCTTCTCCAGGCCGCCCGCCTCCACGGGGAAACGTCCTGACGGAAAGGGGAAGGGGATCAGCGCCCCCCTTCGGGGTCGAAGAGGTAGCCCACGGACCGGACGCTCCGGAAATAAACGGGTTCCTGGGGATTTTCCTCGAAATATTTCCGGAACCGCACCAGGAAATTGTCCACCGTCCGCGTGGTGGTGTCCTTCGAATACCCCCATCCGATTTCGAGGAGTTCCTTCCGGGACAGGGTTTCCCCCTTTCGGGAGACGAAGAGCTTCAGCAGTTTCAGCTCCTGTTCCGTGAGGACGATCCTGCCGGTCCGGCAAAGGGCCGTGCCGGCGTCGAAATCGATGACGTTCGTCCCGAAGGAAAAGGTCCGGGAGGGGGCGGCCCCGTCTTCCCCGGCAAGGCCGGTCCCGTTTCCGTACCAGGACGCCTTTTTGAGAAGCCGGTCGATCCGCAGGAGGAATTCGTCCAGATGGAACGGCTTGGCGAGATAGTCGTCCACGCCGCAGGAAAGGCCTTTCACCCGGTCGTCGGGGGCCCCCTTGACGGAAACGATGAGGATGGGGATGCGCTCGTCCTGGAGGCGGATGTTCCGGAGGACCGACAGCCCGTCGAGGTGGGGCAGCATGATGTCGAGCACGATCAGGTCCGGCCGGGATTCCTCCCACATCCGCAGTCCGGTGAGGCCGTCCCCGGCGACGATCACCTCGTATCCCTGAAGGGCCAGGTTCAGTTTCATTCCCTCCGAAATGTGGGGATCGTCCTCGACGAGGAGAATCCGCTTTCTTTCCTTTCCGTTCATGCCTTCACGCCCCCTGCGATTTCAGCGGAAGGGTCACGGTGAACGCCGATCCCTTTCCGGCTCCCCCGCTCTCCGCGGCAACCTTCCCCCCGTGGATCCGGGCGATCTGCCGCACGAGATACAGGCCGATCCCGCTTCCCCTGGCGGTCATGTTTTCCGCCCGTCCCACCTGGTAGAACTTCCGGAAGATCTTCCGGATCTCCTTCTTATCGATGCCGATCCCGTTGTCCTCGAACCGGATGCGGAGCTTCCTCTTTTCAGGGAGGAAGGAGATCTTCAGCTCCGGCACCGCCGACTCGTTGTATTTTATCGCGTTCGTCGTCAGGTTCATGAGGAGCATGTCGAAGAGCGAGGGAATCATGTCGCAGGAACAGGGCCGTCCCGAGGAGTTCCCGACAACGATTTTCGTCCCGGGGAACAGGTGGACGTTCTGGTCGTAGAACTTCTCCGCCGTCTCCGCGAGGTCGGCGCGGACGAAGGCCTTCTCGAAGCTCCCGCTTTCGATCCGGGCCAGGTTCAGAATGCGGGACGCGTTGTCCTCGAGCCGCTTCACGTCCCTGAGCATGAAATTCAGGTACCGGACCCGCTCCTCCCGGGAGAGTTCGTGACGCAGGAAGGTCTCCAGGTAGAGGTGGAGCGACGTCAGGGGGGTCTTCATTTCATGGGTAAAATTGCTGATGAAGTTGTGCTGCATCCGGTAGAGCTGGAGGAGTTTCCGGTTGTACAGGAAGATGATGAAGATCCCCGCCAGGATGAGGCCGACGAGAAGGGACAGGACGAGGATCACGACCCACGTCTGGGGTTCGAAGATCTGTGACCGGTCGAGGTTGAACCGGTGCACCAGGTCGGAGATCCCGGCACTCACCCCCACGAACCAGTAGATATAGAGAACGAGGGAGGCCCCCAGGGCCAGAACGGAAGCGATGAAAACGAAAATCGGATGGAAAAACCACTTTTCCCTGCCGGTCATGACGGGCAAACCTGCGACTTTCCCGGCCCCCCCCGCTCCGGGACGTCCGGGCGGGCGATCCCGGCGGTCCGCCGGCGGCGGGGCGTACGGGTTTCGTTCAAGCGCTTCATATGCTGTCCCTATCTCAGCGGGGCGTTTCTGTCAACGGAGAGGACCGCCGTCCCTTCCCATCCGATTGTAAAACAAATGTAAAAGCCCTTTCCGGCACCTGTATTTTCGAGCTTTTCCGTATTAGAAGAGTAGTCAGAAACACCACTACAGAAAAACAGAAAGAGGAGACCCCATGACCCCTTCCCATCCCGTTCATCCGCGGGGGCTTCGCGCCCGCGTTCTCCTGTCCAGCGTCTTCGGACCTTACGCCCGGGACGACGAATACGGAAGCCGGACCATCAACCCCATGGAACTGTACCACAACCAGGTCACCCGGCTTCAGGGCGCCTTTTCCCTGCGCATGTTTCACCGATCCTTCGGGCTCATGATGATCCAGTCCAACATCGACGCCCCGTGCACGCTCCTCGACTTCCCGTCCAGGGAGCGGTTTCTCGCCGAGATCAGGGAACGTCCCTACGACGTCATCGGCATCAGTTCCATTCTCACCAACATCGGCAAGGTCCGGGAAATGTGCCGGCTCATCCGGGAGTACCAGCCCGGGGCGACCATCGTGGTGGGCGGGCACATAGCCGCGAAGGAGGACATCCGCGACCGGATCGACGCGGACCACATCTGCAGGGGGGAAGGCATCCGCTGGTTCCGCCGCTTCCTCGGCCAGGACGAGAACGGGCCGATCCGGCACCCCATGGTCTACTCGGGCTTCGGCGTCCGGGTCCTGGGGGTCACCCTCCCGCTTCGGCCGGGAAACACGGCGGCCATGCTCATCCCTTCCGTGGGATGTCCCGTGGGTTGCAACTTCTGCTCCACCTCGGCCCTCTTCGGGGGCAAGGGGCATTCCGTCCATTTCTACGAGACCGGCGACGCCCTCTTCGACGTCATGAACCGGATCGAAAACACACTCAAGGTCCGCTCGTTCTTCGTCATGGACGAGAATTTCCTCCTTCACCGGAACCGGGCGCTCAGGCTCCTGGAACGGATGAAGGAAAACGGAAAGAGCTGGTCCCTCTACGTTTTCAGCTCCGCCCGGGTCCTGCGGTCCTACAGCATGGAAGAACTCGTCGGACTGGGGATCTCCTGGGTGTGGATGGGCCTGGAGGGGGAGGACAACACCTACCACAAGCTCAGGAACGTGGACACCATGGATCTCGTCAAAACCCTCCAGTCCCACGGCATCCGCATCCTCGGTTCCTCCATCATCGGCCTCGAGCATCACACGCCGGAGAACATGGACCGGGTCATCGACTACGCCGTCGCCCACAACACGGACTTTCACCAGTTCATGCTGTACACGCCCATTCCCGGCACCCCCCTCCACAAGGAGCACAAGGAGGACGGGACCCTCCTTTCGGAGGACGCGTTCCCCATCGCCGACGGCCACGGCCAGTACCGGTTCAACTACCGCCACCGCCACATCCCCGGCGGCATGGAAGAGAAGTATCTTCTCGAAGCGTTCCGGCGGGACTTCGAAGTCAACGGCCCGAGCCTTGCCCGGCTGATCCGGACCTTCCTCCAGGGCTGGAAGCGCTACGGGAACCACCCGGACCGGCGGATCCGGGACCGCTTCGACTGGGAGGTGAAACCGCTGCGCACCGTCTACGCCGGGGCGGTCTGGGCCATGAGAAAGTGGTATGAAAAGGACGACCGGATGCGGGGGAAAATGGACGCCCTCCTCAAGGACCTCTATCGGACCTTCGGCTGGGTCACCCGGGCCGCCGCTCCCGTCACGGGACGGTACCTGTACGAAACCATGAAGCGGGAGGAGGCGCGGCTCGCCCGGGGCTGGACCTGGGAACCGGAAACGTTCTTCGAGAAGAACGAGGCCGCCCTCGCCCTGGATCAGGCCGTTCCGTCCCCGGCGCGGCGGGGGGAGAAGAAGATCCCCGTCCCGGCCATGGGCCTGTCCCCGGCGTCGAAGTAGCCGGCGCAGGTTTTTTGAATGCAGTCCGGGGCTTCGGCCCCGGTTGGAAAAAAGAAAAAATAAATAGAAGAGCGGTTCCTGGGGGGCGAGGACGGTTTTCCGGCTCAGGAACCGCTTTTCGACGGTTCCTGATTTCTCGCTCCACTGCAACACCGCGGATTTGCCCTGTGGGGCCATCAGGCTCGGACAAGCGGTGTTGCGGGCGTTCCGCTTCGAAAGGAACCGTGAGCGAAAAGGCGGTTGATTCGCCTCCAAAACCGTCCCGCACCCCTTCACGGTGATCGTTTCTCGCAAGGCACCGCCGGCCCTGAAGGGCCGGACTACGTCAAACAATCACCTTGCGGCCTCAGCCCCGATCCGTGCAAACCCCTGAATGTAGTCCGGGGCTTCAGCCCCGGTGGATCATGCCCCGGCCCTGAAGGGCCGGACCGTGTGTGGGGTTTTCGTGCACCACCCCCAATTCCCCGGTCAACCTCCCTTCATGATTGCATTCCACACCGATCGGGGGTATTAAGAACGTAAGACCTCGCCGGGGGAGTTTCAAAACCGCTCCCTCCCCCTGTCGTTGCATCGGGTATTCTGTCCGCCGCCGGTTCCCGGCGGGGCGGGACGCCCGGAGGACAGGACGCCATGAGGATCTTCCGGAAGCTTCTCCTTCTTTTCCTTGCCGCCGGCCTTGTGCCGCTGGCCTGTCTCAGCCTTTACAACCTGGCGGCCCTGAGGAACCTCGGGGACGAGGCCGCTTCCCGCTCGGGCGCGGTCCTGATGGGGGAGATGCGGCGGCACATCCGGGAAGCGGTCAGAAACTACGCCGGGATCATCCATCAACAGAGCAGCGTCCTGGAACTGGTCCTCCGGAACCAGGCCCGGGCGGTGGAAAAGTGCCTCGCCGCCGGCCCGCCTTCCGCGGCGACGGTCTTCTTCCTGGAAGACCCGGCCGGGAACATCCGCATCCCCCCGGACATGGCGCCCTCGCCGAGGCACCGCATGCCGGACGGCGGCGGGACGGTCCCCCGGCCCATGTCCCTGGCGGCGGCGGATTTCCAGATTCCCCGGGGCGCGGACCGGCGGACGGCGGAAAAGGAAGCGGCCCGCCTGGCCGGGATGGTCCCGGCGTACCGGGAGACCTGGGCGGATCACGAGGAGATCCTGGCGCGGATCGTCGTCGGCCTGGAAAGCGGCCTCCTGTCGGGTTATCCGGGCATGGGGGGATATCCGCCGGAATTCGACGTGCGGGAACGCCCCTGGTACCGGAACGCCCGGGAAAACGGGCGCCTGACCTGGAATCCGCCGTACCGGGACGTCCTGGGGTGCGGGATCGTGGGGAACCTCTCCATGCCCGTCTACGGGACCGGCGGCGCCTTCGCCGGCGCCGTCGCCCTGGAAGTGTGCAACATCCAGGGGTTCCGCCTCCACCCGGGAAAGGAGACGGAAAACGCGGAGGTGTTTCTCGTCCTTCTCCGGGAGAGGGGGGAAGGGAGCAAACGGGGGCTCCGGATCGCCGGGAGGAACCGTGCTCTGGAAGACGGATCGGACTGGAAAACGCCCCTCCGGGAGGAATGGCTCGAGGACCGCGGCGGGGAGGAGACGGCGGCCCTCGTCGAAGACCTCGCCGCGGGAGGGGAGGCGGTGGTTTCCATGCCCTTCGACGGCCGCACCGCCCTCTGGGGATACGTTCCGGTGGGCGGAAGCGGAACGGGGACCGCCCTCGTCATGGTCGTCCCCGAGCGGGACGTCCTCGCCAGGGCGCGGGACCTCCGGGCCCTCATCCTGGGCCGGACCCGGCAGGCCGCGCGGTATTTCATCGTCATCGCCGCGCTCACCGTCCTCGGGGCCGCCGGGATCGCTTTGCGCTTTTCCGGCGCCATCGCCCGTCCCCTGCAGGCCCTCTCCGCATCCACGGGACGCATCGCGAAGGGCGACCTGGACACGGAGATCCCCCCGGTCCCGCGAAACGACGAGGTGGGCGATCTCGCCCTGGCCGTCGACACGATGCGGCGGGATCTGAAGGCGCACATCCGGCGCCTCACGGAGGCCACGGCGGCCCGGGAACGGATGGAAAGCGAGCTTCGGATCGCCCGCACGATCCAGATGAGCTTCCTTCCGAAACGGTTCCCCTCCCCGGAGGACGGGACGGGCTTCGAACTGTACGCGACGCTCCTCCCCGCCCGCGAGGTCGGGGGCGACCTCTACGATTTCCACGTCCTCGACGGGGGAAGGCTTTTCTTCGCCGTGGGGGATGTCTCCGGAAAGGGGGTCCCCGCGGCCCTCTTCATGGCCCTGACGCGGTCGCTCATGAAGGGGATCGCCGGCACCGGCGCCGGACCCGCGGAGATCCTGGAAGAAATGAACCGGGAACTGTGCCGGGACAACGAGACGGTCATGTTCGTCAGCGTTTTCTGCGGGATCCTGGACACGGTCACGGGAGAGGTCCTCTATGCCAACGGGGGCCACAACCCGCCCCTCCTGGTGCGGCCCGGCGTGGAGGCTGCGTTTCTCCCGGTCCCCCGCGATCTGGTCCTGGGGGGAATGGAGGGCACCGTCTACGGGACGGGGCGGCTGGTCCTCGCCCCCGGGGACGGCCTCTTCCTGTACACCGACGGGGTGACCGAGGCCAGGCGCGAAACCGGCGAATTCTTCGGCGGCGGGCGGCTCAGGGAAGCGGTCTCCTCCCTGGGAATCCTGCCGCCCCGGGAAACGGTGGAAGCCCTTCTGGAAGCGGGGCGCGTCTTTTGCGGGGAGGCCTCCCAGTCGGACGACATCGCCGTTCTCATGGTCCGGTTCACCGGAACGGCGGCGCCTTCCGGCCGCCGGGACGAGGGATGAAGGGGCAGTACAGGAACTTTTTACCAAGCCGTCAGGGATGACCCGTTCGGCGGGACAGCCCCCGCCGTCCCTGTCCGGGGAAAATCAGTCTTCCATCGTTTTCCGCAGCGCGGCCAGGTCTTCCGCAAGCCCGTCCACGGGCGACCGCGATTGTTCCAGGACCTCGACGATCCCGTTCAGCCGGTTCTTGATCCCGAAGAATTCGTCGTCATGGAAGCGGTCGACCTCGCAGGACTCCAGGTGCTTCTGGAGCTTCGACAAAGCGCTTTCCGCTTCCCAGCATGCAACACGGGTGCGGTTGTCGGCGGCGACGGCGTCGACGCCCCTGTTGTCCAGGCCGTTCCGGAGATTCTCCACCACGGCAAGGAGATTCCGTTTCCCTTCCGTTGTCCGCCGGTCGATTTCACGCCGGACCGCCGCCGTCGCTTCCCCGTCGTATCGTCCCCAGAAGAGGAATTTTTTCTCCAGTTCGTTCAATTCCTCTCCCCGCAGGCCCGCCAGGAAAGTGAACCGCTCCCCGTCTGGCAGGCCTTTCCATTTGTCCGCCAGGTGGGCACTCTTCAGCAGGGGATGGAGGTCCTCAAAAAGACCGAGATCCATTCCATCCTCGACGGGCCGGGCGGCCGGGCGGTCAAGGGCCCCCGATTCCGAATCCGAAGATTCCCACTCATCGGACGTGCTTTCCGTCCCGGAAAGGGCCGATTCCTCCAACCGGAAACGATCCGGCGCCACCCGGGAGGCCAACCCGGTCAACACGTATTTCGCCCCGGGTTCCCGGAGGGCGATTTCCTGCAGCACCGCGTCCTGTATGATCCCGACGTCATCGAGAAGGGGGGGCTCCCCTTCGGGGAGTTTCCGGAGGCCGAGGTCGGCCGGGTTGAAGTACGCCATCCGGAAGCCCCTCATGCAGCGCGAATCCAGCCCCCTCGCAAGGGCGTTCAGCTCCCCTTCGTCGAGTTTCGCGAGATGGACCTTCACCTGCTCCTCCAGGAGCCTCCCGTAATCGCCGCCCCGTTTCGTCAACGCATTCGACCGGTTTCGCAGCAGGATCAGGTCCTTCCGCAACGCCCTCCGGAAGGCCGGAAAGTCCTCGGCCATCCGTCGCATCGCCCGCTCCCCCAGCCCGCAGAGGTCTCCCAGGATGTCCGAGAGCTTTCCGCTGTGGCGTTCCAGGGCGCGGTCGACCTTCCCCGCCACCCGCGTGTTCCTTCCGGTGAGCCGGTCGATGATGCGGGCCAGGAGCCGTTTTCTGGGAAACTCGTAATGAAAGGGCTCCGCCCTCGGCCCCCCGGGCCTGCCCATCCGCACGATCCTTCCGCTCCATTTCCTGCCGAGGGGGGCGTGGTTGAAATCCTTGCCGTAGTCGACGGGCACCGCCCGGCCTCTGCCGCCTATCACTTCAATTCCCATGGGATCTCCCCTTTCCTACGTTTGACGGCTTCGTAAAAAGTCCATATGCTGCGTTGCCCTTCTTCCCTCGTCACTGCAGCGTACCATCAGTACGCTTCATTCCTCGGGATTCGGGCGCCTTGCCTCTGGAACTTTTTCCTTTGCCGTTCGAAAAAGTGTTGATTGGCTTTTTTACGAGTTCATCAAGTCCCGTCCCGTTCCCTCCGGACCTTCCGGATCCACCGGAGCACCTCGGCCACGGGGCGGATCAGCTCCGAGGGGATGTACCGGTCCACCTCCCCATGGTCGAAAAGGTCCCGGGCCAGGGGAACGTTCTCCATGACCGGAATGCCCTCCTCCCGGGCGACTTCGATCATGCGCCGCGCCAGCAGGTTCTCCCCCTTGGCGGTCACGACGGGGAGCTTCGTCCGGTCCTCGTCGTAGAAGAGGGCGACCGCCAGCCGCGCCGGGTTCGTGATGAGGACCGTCGCCTTCCGGACCTTCTGCAGCGTGTCGGACATGGCCAGCTCGCGGTGCAGTTGCCTGCGCATGCTCCGGACCAGGGGGTCTCCCTCCATTTCCTTGTACTCCTGCTTCACCTCGTCCCTTGTCATCTTCAGCTTCCTCAGGTGGTCGTGCCGCTGAAAGAAGAAATCGATCACGGCCACGACGGCGAAGGCGCCCATGGTGTACAGGGCGATCCGTTTCAGGATCTCCGACAGGACCGCCAGAAGGCCGGGGAGGCCGAAATTCGGCGCCAGGACCAGGGCCGGGACGGCCGCCCGGAGCACCCCGTAAAGGAGCACCGAGAGAAAGAGGATCTTCGCCGCCGACTTGAGCAGCTCCACCAGGTTGCTGAGCGAGAAGATCCTTTTGAACCCCTCGGCGGGGCTGATTTTCTTCAGGCTCGGTTTGGCCGCCTCGACGGCGAAGAGGGCGCCGATCTGGAGAAAATTGGCGAGCACCCCCGTGACGGCCACGGCGGCGAGGACCGGCAGGGAAAGCCGGGCGATCCCGCGGACCGTCCCCTGGAGCACCAGGGCCATGGCGTCGTGGAACGGGAGCCCGTAGTAAAGGGACGGCAGGAGGACGAGGGACTTGAGTTCCTCCTCATTCACCTCCCACCGGATCCACAGGACCCCGAAGGCCGCCGCGAGGACCGCCGCCGACGCCACCTCCCTGCTCCTGGCGACCTGGCCCTTCTTCCGGGCGTCCCTCAGCTTTTTTGCCGTCGGCTGTTCCGTCTTTTCCGCCATGGTTCCCTCGATCCTCCTTCAAGGCCCCCGCCGGGCCCGTTTTCCCCGTCCGTCCTCCCA
>ENA-ORXD01001150-ORXD01001150.1-sediment-metagenome-genome-assembly--contig:-NODE-1150-length-24275-cov-3.339326_pt1 | contig 24275 bp, 22 predicted proteins | sample MGYA00237862_ERZ511471 | MGnify/ENA metagenome assembly ERZ511471
TAGGATTTTATCCGCTCGGTTCCTGTACGATGAAATACAATCCCAAGATTAACGAAAATGTTGCTGTTTTCCCCGGATTTATCGGTCTGCACCCCTATGTGGATATGGAATCCGCTCAGGGTAATCTGCGTTTAATTTATGACATGCAAAAACTGCTGAGTGATATTTTCGGTATGGCGGACTTCACGCTTCAACCGGCAGCTGGTGCGCATGGCGAACTGACCGGCGTCATGATGATTAAAAAGTATTTTGAGAAGAAAGGACAGAAGCGGCGGATTATTCTGATTCCGGATGCCGCTCACGGAACCAATCCGGCATCAAGCGCTCTTTGTGGTTTTGAAATCATGGAACTGAAATCCAACAGCGAAGGCGGTGTGGATATTGAGCATCTGGAATCTCTGATGACGGAAGACGTGGCCGCCCTCATGCTGACCAATCCCAATACGCTGGGACTTTTTGAGCGTAATATCGAAAAGGTCGCGGCAATCGTTCACGGGAAAGGCGGTCTGCTTTACGGCGACGGCGCCAATGCCAACGCTTTTTTAGGTAAAACCAGACCGGGCGATCTGGGCTTTGATGTGATTCAGCTCAATCTGCACAAAACTTTTTCTACGCCTCATGGCGGTGGCGGACCCGGCAGTGGTCCTGTAGGGGTGAGTAAAGCGCTGGTTGATTTTCTTCCCGTGCCCCGCATTGTCAGAAAAGATGACCAATATACCTGGACCGAAAAATTCCACGACAGCATCGGACGCGTCCGCGCTTTTTACGGAAATTTCAACGTGATTGTGAAAGCCTACACGTATATCCGGTCTTTGGGTGCGGAAGGTTTGAAACGCGCCACGGAAATGGCCGTGCTCAATGCCAACTACATCAAGGAAAGACTGAAACCCTATTTTGATTTGCCTTATGACCGAATTTGCATGCACGAATGTATTTTTTCCGGTAACAGACAGGTTGCCGAAAGTGGTGTGCACACGACGGATATTGCCAAACGTCTGATCGATTACGGCTACCATCCGCCGACGATTTATTTCCCGCTCATTGTGCATGAAGCCATCATGATTGAACCCACTGAAACGGAAAGTAAAGAGACACTGGATATTTTCTGTGATTCCATGATTGCTATTGCCGGGGAAGCCAAAGAAAATCCTGAAGCTGTGAAAAACGCGCCGGTATCAACGCCGGTCACCCGGCTGGATGAAGTGCTGGCCGCCCGCAAACCGGATGTCTGCTGTAGAAAACCGTAATTGCGATTGCGAGAAAATCCGCTATATCGGTCTGACAAAGCAATCTTTCCAATATGATATTCCTATGAATCAGTTAAGCAAGAAATCGCAACTCCTCCGCAAGCCTGACTGGCTGAAAGTCCGCCCTCCATTTTCCAATGAGTGCCGCAAAATAAAATCAACGCTTAGTGGCCTGCAACTGCACACCGTTTGTCAGGAGGCTGCCTGTCCCAACATGGCCGAATGCTTTGCCTCCGGTACGGCAACGTTTCTTATTATGGGTAATATCTGCACACGCGACTGCCTCTATTGCAATGTACAACATGGACAGCCTCAGGCTATGGATGAAGATGAAATCAATCATCTGGTGTATGCTGTAAGAAAAATGGAACTGGGATATGTGGTGATGACGTCCGTGACCCGCGATGATTTAACCGATGGCGGAGCGCAAGTGTTTGCAGATTACGTCAACAGATTGCGGGAAGAAAATTTAACCTGCAAGGTGGAAGTCTTGATTCCCGATTTTCAGGGCAATTCCGGGGCGCTTCAAAAAGTTATTGCAGCCGGGCCGGATGTCATCAATCACAACATGGAAGTCGTCAGGCCGATGTTCGAGAAACTCCGTCCACAGGGTAATTATGACGTTTCGCTGAATCTTCTCAGAAACATAAGTTCATCTTCCGTTGTTTCCAAGAGCGGTTTCATGATTGGCTTCGGCGAGAGCCGGAAAGATATTCTTAATCTAATGGATGATCTGGCGACGACATCGTGTGCGCGCCTCACCATCGGGCAATACCAGCAGCCGACACTGAAACACTGGCCTGTAGCCAAGTATTATCACCCGGATGAGTTTGCCGAGTTCAAGGAAATCGCTTATCAAAAAGGTTTTCAGTATGTTGAGTCCGGGCCTTTGGTGCGCAGTTCCTATCACGCGGCGAGAGCAGGGTGAATGGTGAATAGTAGAATTTAGTTTAAGTTTTTTTATAAATTGTGAGGTAAAAAAGTGTCTGAAAAATATGATTTGATAATAATCGGTGGAGGGCCGGGGGGAGTCGCGGCGGCGGAAGTTGCCGCGGCAAAGAAAAAACGAGTCCTCATTATCGAAAAAGAAGGATGGGGCGGAACGTGTACGCACCGGGGCTGTATTCCCACCAAGGCGCTGCTTTCCTGCAGCAAGTATTACGCAGATTTGAAAAAACTGAAGAGAATGGGCATAAACATTAATGAAGCGTCCGTTGACTTTTTCGCTGTCAAAAAACACCAGCAGCAGATTGTAAAGGTATCGGCTCTGGGCGCGCAAAAGATGCTCACCGATGCCGGCGTGGAAATCAAACAGGGCATTGGCGAAATTATTTCTCCATCGGAGGTCCACTTTACCGATGCATCAGGCAAAAGCGAAAATTTCCAGACTCAAAATATAATGATTGCCTGGGGCTCCGTTCCACAGGTTCTTCCGGGTATCAGTCTTTCCGAAAGGATTTTGACATCGGATGGCATTTTGAATTTGAATACGCTTCCATCGAGTATCATCATCGTCGGCGGCAGTGTCATCGGAGTGGAGTTTGCAACGTTCTTTGCCGAACTGGGAGTAAAAGTTACCATCGTGGAAATTCTGGACAGAATCATTTCTCTTGAGGATCAGGACTGCATCGATTTGCTCAAACAGGAATTAACCCGTTTGAGCATTTCCATTAACACCTCGACAAAACTGGAGAGTTTGAAAGATACAGGAAGTTCAGTTGCAATGGTTGCTCAAAAAGACGGCAAGCAAATCGAGATCAGCGCCGACTATGCTCTTCTTTGCACGGGCAGAAAACCGTTATTGAATACGGCAGAGTTGGACAAGCTGGGTATTGAATATACAAAAGCCGGAATTAAAGTGGACAAAGATATGATGACGAATATTGCCGGTGTTTACGCGGTAGGTGATGTGACCGGCGGGATGATGCTGGCGCACCGGGCAATGCAGCAGGCAAAATTTGCCGCAGGACGTCTCTTTGGTGAAAAAGACCTTACTTATAATGAAGATTTCATTCCGTCAGTCGTTTACAGCCATCCGCAGATAGCACGTGTGGGCTACACGCAAAAGAGAGCGGAGGATGAAGGTTTATCTGTGGAAGTTGTCAAATCTCTGTACAGCGCCAATATTATTGCCCGTGCGGAATTGATGGGGCAGGGATTTGTCAAAGCAATTTTTCATCAGGATAAAATAATCGGAGCGACGATTGTCGGTGAAGACGCGGCGGAACTTATCGTTCCCTTAACTCTGGCAGTGTCCAGTCAACTAACCAAAAAACAATTACGTTCATGGGTGCTGCCTCATCCGACGCTAAGCGAAATATTTGCACCTTTCTTCAGTTGAGTACCAAGTCGCATTCAAGCGGCTACCTTTGTTGGCTTCGTCGTCAGCTTCCTCAACGTATTATCATATACGCCTGCGGAGCCTCCTCCTCGCTGCCTCGGTATCCTGGTGACTGCAACTTGGTATTAATTTTAAATTTTTAAATAGGAGATTCTTATGAAACTGATAAATTATAAATCTGTCACACCAACTGATTTTGACAAGGACCCAGCGAAAGGAGTTGCCGGTCGTGTGGTAGTATGCAAGGCTGATGGAGCGCAAAATTTTTGCATGCGTGTCTTTGAAATAGCTCCGGGAGGCCATACGCCGAAGCACGCTCATTCCTGGGAACACGAAATTTTTGTCCACGAAGGTGCCGGTGAAGTTTACGGCAACGGCAAATGGAATCCAATAGAAAAGGGAAATGTTATTTTCATGCCGTCTGCCGAAGAACATCAGATAAAAAATTCCGGCAAAGAAAAATTAGTTTTTGTCTGCCTCATTCCATCAACGGCTCCGGAACTTTAGTGTCGCATTACGTTCAAAATGATTTTACATACTCGGCTGCTTTTTCACCGGCCAGATGGCCGGTGGAGAAGGCGGCTTGTAAATTGTAACCACCGGTATCGGCGTCAATGTCCATCACCTCGCCGCAAAAGTACAATCCCTTAACACGTTTGGAAGCCATTGTGCGCTGATCTATTTCTGAAAGTGAGACACCGCCCGAAGTAACGATTGCTTTTTCCAGAGGCAATGGTGACTTGATATTGAAACGCAGGGCTTTGAGCACTTCTACAATTTTTCCTCTTTCCGCGGCGGTAATTTGATGAGCAAGTTTTTCCCGGTTAATCCCTGTCAGTTCAATAAACGGGTCGATCATCTTGGCAGGAAGATATTCTTTCATAATACCGGCGATTTTCTTTTTGCTGGATTGGTCCAGGTCTTTTTGCAATCGCTTATGCAATTGTTCTCTGGTTAAAGCAGGTTTTAAATCAATGAGAAGCGATACCGGACTATTTTCCAGCGCCTCAATAACGGACAAACTCATGAGCAGAATAATCGGACCGCCCACTCCAAAATGCGTGAAGAGCATTTCTCCGAATCGGCTTTCGATAACCGGTAGCCGGGGTTGTTTTTTTTCTCCGCGTCCGTAGTCACAATCTGGTGTCAGCGAGGAATCAATGGATGCCGCTTCTCCACAAAAAGCAGTGGCGCGAACATTACGCAGACTGACCCCCTGCATGGACTGAACCAGTTTCTGCTCTTCTACAATCAACGGTACCAAAGCTGGTTTAAGATTTACAATTGTGTGTCCGAGAGCGGCGCTGATTTTATAACCGTCGCCGGTGGAGCCGGTGGACGGCCAGGATGCTCCTCCCGTAGCCAGAATAACAGATTTACAAAAATAGTTTGTCTGTTTTGCTGTGACTCCATATATGGCACTGTCTTTTGTTATAACCCCCTTTACTTTGGTGTTTAGTTTTATTTCAACATGATTAGCGGAAAGATATTTTTTAAAAACGCGAACGACATCATTTGCATTATCGGAAACAGGAAAAATTCTGCCGCCCCGTTCTACCTTGGTGGACAGGTCATGGTTATTAAAAAAATCAAGCAATTCCGGGCGGAAAAAATTGTGAAAAGCGCTAAAAAGAAAACGACCGTTGTTACCGTACATGGAAATGAAATTTTTTAAATCTGCCGAATTGGTTAAATTACAGCGCGTTTTGCCGCTGACCAGTATTTTTTTGCCACAACTGTCTTTTTTTTCCAGCAGCATTACTTTGGCGCCAAGTTCGGCAGCACGTCCTGCCGCCATTAAGCCTGCGGCTCCGCCGCCGACCACAATAATATCGCTGTGTCGACCTTCTTTTTTCATAACTTTTCACTTAAGCGCATTAAGCGCGTCTGTGCGCGTAACATGAAAAGATACAGATGGTCAATCTTTCAATAAGTGAGAGGAGTAAATCCCCATCGCTGGGGACTTATTGTTCAATCTCTATGAAAAAAATTGTGAATATTTGCAGCGTAAAATAATTTATCTATAATTTCAATAATATAGAGATCAATTTATTATATGTTTCCGCTGGCATATTAGTTGCTGTTACGCGTCGCAGAAATCTTTTTGAGGCAGGTCATAATGAATAAGTCTTTGCTGAATATCGTTGCTGTTTTGTTTCTGCTCTCAAGTTTCGCGTATGCAATTGATAAACCTGCTTCTTCCGTGAAGGCTAATGCGGTTAAAACAAATATTGTCAAAGCCGCAAAGATGCATGCGACGGGAAAGGTTATAGAGATTTCCGGAGAGCTTATTAAAATTGAACGCGCTTTGAAGGGCGATATTGAAACGATGGAGTTTGCTCTGGAAAAAACGGCTACGGATATTTCTATAAGTGACATGGTGAAAATAGATTATGTTGAAAAAGATGGGAGTCTGATCGCATCTAAAATATCCAAAGTCACTTTGAAAAATAAAGGAATTAAACCGGCAGACATGAGACCGGTTCCGGGTAAAAAATAATTGCAGTTTGGTTGGAGTCCCTCGTTTATGAGGGTGGTATAAAAATAAAATGTTAAATTAAGAAGGAGGATTTTAAGATGAAGCGTTTAGTATTGTTAGTTGTTGCATTGGTTTTCGCATTTTCCATGACGGCCATAGCAGTTGAGAAAGCTGCTGCACCCGCCGCCGCACCCGCTACAAAGGCTGATGTCAAGAAAGACGACGTCAAAAACGATGACGCAAAGAAAGACGATGCAAAAGACAAAACCTTGGCTAAAGCTAAAGTCAAAGGTAAAGGAAAAGCCAAAGCGAAAGCCAAAGCCAAAGGTGAAGAAAAAGCTGAAGAAGCTCCTGCTGCCAAATAAGCCGGAAAGAACTTCAAGGTTTTCAAAAGAAGGGACAGGTATCTCCTGTCCCTTCTTTGTTTTCTGGTTAATTATTGATTTATTTGATATATTTTACATATGTTTAAAAAACTTTTCCTGAATGCGATCAATTTCAACGATAAGCTGACAGTCCGGGTACGAATGATGATTCTTATTATTTCCGGCCTTGCTTTGACCATGGCTATCTGGGGGATCATTCAACTTACCGCTCTGGATAAGATACTGGTTGATCAGCAGGTGAAAAGACTGGAAGATGTTGCGGAAACAGTCAGTACCTTTTATCAGTACTTTCCGACAAGGCGCGGTCTGAGAGCTCTTGATTCAGCCCTTAAAGATCATATCCAGAGTGATGTGCGTCTGGCAAGAATAGATATTTTTGATACCAGACATAAAAATGTTGATTATGTGGCAGGTGCAGGCCGTGTCCAGTACGAATGGCCTGACAGTCTTGTCGCTTCCGCGGTAAGCGTGAATAAGCCAATTTATAAAAAGATTGATACGGAAAGCGGTCCCGCTCTGGGACTGCTTTATCCCGTTTCCGGAGATGTAAAAGGATCTAAAATCGTCATAGGCGCCATAGGCTTTTCCCGTTCGAATACGGAGATTATGAATACAGCGCGGATTCTGCTGATTTTCAGCAGTGCGGGATTATTGATTCTCATTCTGATGGTATTGGGATTGAGTTATCGCTGGATCATCGGCAAGCCTTTGAATCTGATTATTCAAACCATCGATGAGTTTCAGAAAGGCCAATATGTAAACCGGATTCCAACTGTTCATAGTGATGAGTGGGGGCAGATTTCCAAACACTTTAACGAGATGGCTGATGAAATTCAGGACGTCATGAAAAGAAATCTGGAACTCAACAAACATCTGGAAGATCGCGTCCGTGAAGAAACGTTAAATGTTGTGCAGTTGCAAAAACAGGTTGCCGATTTGAAGCAGTTGACCACTCTGGGGCAACTGACAGCCAATCTGGCCCATGATTTAGGAACTCCCCTTCATTCCATAGGCGGTCTGGCCAAACTTCTTCTGGAACGCGGAGGATGGCCTCAGGATGTGGAACATAAACTGAATCTGATTGTTCAGCAGACGCAGCGCCTGGATAATATCATTCAAAACGTACGCAGGGCAACGCGCCTCCCCGAACCGCGTTTTGAAGTGTTGACCGTTCAACAGATTCTCAGTGAGACACTTCCTCTGGTGGAACCTTTCATCAGTAAAAGTAAAGTCAGGATAAAGGTCGATATCAGTGAAGGGACTGGCTCTCTCTATGTGGATCGTTACCGTATTCAAACCGCTCTAATGAACGTCATCCAAAACGCGCTGGAAGCCATGCCGCAAGTAGGAGAAATAACGATAACGGCAAAAACCGTTTTGTCCGATGGTGTTGTGACAATAACCATAAGAGATAACGGTACGGGAATGACTCCTGATTTGATTGAAAAAGTGTGTGAACCATTTTTCAGCACAAGACAGGATGAAGGCATGCGCGGACTGGGACTGGCAATTGTTCGCGACATCATAAAAACCCACGGCGGTAAAATGGAGATTAAGAGTTCTCCCGGTCAAGGAACTTCTATTATTCTTTATTTGCCGATCTTTAAAGAGGGTGAGAAGTCTGCTACATGAAATTGAAGCGAGAATAAGTATTCTTTCTAAAAAGTCTGGCTTTCAATGTTTAGCCGCAGGTTTTCCATTCGAGTTATTTTTTTCTTCCTGCAAACCGTAGCGTCGGATTTTCATGCGTAACGTTTTGCGGTCAATATCCAGAAGTTGAGCTGTTTTTGATTGATTCCATGACGTTTCTTTAAGGGTCTGTAAGATCTTGTCTCTTTCCACTGTTTCCAGCGGTGACATGTCCTGCAATGTTGTTTCTCCCCGGGATTCTTCTTTTTGTGAAAAACGTTTCGGCAGATTTTCCGGCAGGATAACCGCGAAAGGTGAAAGTAACAAAGTCTGCTGAAGTGTATTTTCCATTTCCCGCACGTTGCCCGGCCAGTCATAGGCCATGAGTAATTCCATCGCTTCCATGGAAATACGGACATTAGGATAACCGAATTTTTTCAGTAACGATTCAACAAGCAAAGGAATATCTTCTTTATGTTCCCTCAGTGGCGGAATGCGCAGACGAACAATGAATCTGTATAATAAATCCATGCGAAAACGCCCGACGTTGACTTCTTCATCAATGTTTTTATTCGCTGCCGCTAACACACGAACTGCGGTGTGGCGCACTTCGTGCCCGCCGATTCTTCTTACTTCGCCATCCTGCATGAAACGTAAAAACTTCCCTTGCAGAGCCGTGGACATTTCCGTGATTTCATCCAGGAATACGGTTCCACCTTCCGCTGATTCCAGCAGTCCGACATGTTGATGATTGGCACCGGTAAAAGAACCTTTCTCATAACCAAAAAGTTCCGATTCCAGTAAGTTGTCCGGAATGGCTCCGCAGTGGACGACGATAAAAGGTTTGTTCCTGCGTGAGGACATATTGTGCAAGGAACGGGCGGTTAATTCCTTGCCGGTTCCGCTTTCCCCTTCTATTAAAACGCTGGCCGGCGCGTCGGCAATACGCGCTATCTGCTTGTAAAATTCCACCATGGCCGCCGACGTTCCGATCAGTTTTGCCTCTGCGCCTTCTTCCGGTGAGTCAAATTTCAAGCGTCGTTCGCGTAAGTCTCTTACATCGAGCACTTTCTTGACAATAGCGCGACAATCTTCCGGAGAAAAAGGCTTGCTGATATAATCCCACGCGCCAAGACTTAATGCTTCCATGGTCGTATCCAGGGCACCGTAAGCCGTCATGATAATAACCGGGACATTAGGGAATTTTTTTTGTACCTGACTTAAAAATTCCAATCCGTCCATTTTAGGCATGCGAATATCAGACATAATCAGATCGAATGAAGCAAGATCCTGTTGAAGTGCTTCCAGAGCGGATGTGCAAGCCATTACATCATAGCCGTCAAATCGAAGGGCTTCCTGCAGGAATTCACAGGCAATGGCGTCGTCATCGATCACTAAAATATGTTTTTTCATAAAAAGCCTTCAATGTTGATTCAAAAAACATTTAATTTTGCGCAGAAATAGCATAACTTCATGACATAAATCCAGTTGATAATTAATTTTTACCTCATTGAAAAAGTGAAAAGAACACCAATGGCCTCTTTGCTTATACTGAAATAGGCAGGGTAAATAAATTGTGTAAAAAAAGGTGGCTTGTGTGTTCTACACGCAAGCCACCTTGGAAAGACAATATTTTTCTATTATTTAAGCGAGCATGTCTCGTCCGTAGTCCAGAATACGTCTTGCAATAACCAGCATCTGGATCTGCTGGGTACCTTCATAAATATCATTAACCTTATTATCCCGCATCCATTTCTCCAGCAGATATTTTTGAGAATATCCGATGGGTCCGAGCAACTCAACACATTTCTGACAAATCAGATTACCGGCCTTGCCTCCTTTTGCTTTGGCCATGGATGCCTCTAAATTGTTCGGCCGGCCGTTATCGGCCATCCATGCAGCCTTTTGTGTAATCACGCGGATCATTTCCAGCTGGGCTTCCATCCAGAGCATATCCTTTTCAATGGCGCTTAATTTAGTCAGGGGTTTGTCATACCGTATTTCTATGCCTTCCTTGGCAAGGGCTTCTTTGGTGAATTCATAAGCAGCCCTTGCGCAACCCAATGCCAAAGCGCCAACCAAGGGCCGTGAAGCATCAAACGTTGCCATAACGCCCTTGAAGCCGCCTTCGGGTTTTATTTCAGGATCGCCCAATATATTGGTTTTGGGTATTCTGCAATCCTGAAGGATCAGCACGGCGGTATCCGAAGCCCGTATGCCGCACTTATGTTCCAGTTTTCCCACCGTCAAACCCGGTGTGCCTTTTTCCACGATAAAGGATTTAATGGCTGCTCTGCCCTTGCTCTTGTCCAGAGTCGCCCAGACAACAACGACTTCACAGCGGTCACCATCTGTTACAAATATCTTCTCACCGTTTAATATATACTCATCACCATCAAGGACGGCTGTCGTACTGACGGCGCTGGCATCCGACCCGCAACCCGGTTCGGTAATCGCCATGGCGGCATACTTCTGCCCGAAGCGTTCATACTGTTCATCAGTAGCAACGGCGCCTATGGCTGCGTTTCCCAAACCGGATCCGGGCAGGGCCAACATTAAGCCGACATCACCCCAGCCCAGTTCTTCGGCGCCGACGGTAGCCATGACATTGGCGCCAATCTTGTCATCGGTTACTTTAATTTCCTTTTTTTCACCACTCTTCTTTTTTCTGCCTGATCCCATTCCTCCTGCCTGCATGATAACGCGAAAAGGCTCCAGTTCCGTTGGTTTTTGATGTTCATGTTCATCATAATATCTTGCAATCGGTCTCATGATATCATTGGCCATACCATGGATTAAATCGGCGACTTGTTTTTCCATATCAGATACTTTAAAGCTTATCATTTTGCTCCTCCTTCATTTAGGCTTAGGCCATTGCCAGACCTTCTAACATTGAAAATGCCCGTGCATTTCTGAACCACAGCTCGATGTTATGTTCACGGATAAGGCCGTGACCTCCCAATATCGACACGCCATAATCAGAAATCTTAAACGCCTGCTCAGCAGCATAGGTCTTGGTAAGATAGGAAATCCTTAAAAGCTCGTTCTTCATGGCTTCTCCCTGGTCTGCTGTCCAGGCCGCCTTCCAGGTCATGGATCGTATCCCTTCAATTTCTATGGCTGCGTCGGCCAGCATGAATGCGATGGACTGACGTGTGGCGATAGGATGTCCGAAAGCGACACGTTCTTTCGCATATTTAATGGAGTAATCCAATACGGCCTGTGAAACACCCACCATGGTGGCGGAAAGTCCGATACGGGATAAACACAACAGTCTCGTGTAATCAATGCCCTTGTCCCCACCGAGACGATTTTCAACAGGGACCTTGCAATCTTTAAAAGCAATCATATGAAGAGGAAGAGCATTCAGTCCCATATTCTTCTCTTTTTCCACCAGAGACATTCCCGCCGTGTTTTTATCAACGATAAAAGCGTTAGTGCCTTTGTCTGTCGAAGCAATAACGAGGAAATATTCTGCTGTATCCGCCATCGGAACAAGACACTTTTCTCCGTTGATGACATAGTGATCCTTGTTCAGGACAGCTTTTGTCTTGACGTCAAACGGGTCAAATGAAATGGAGTGTTCCATGATGGCCAGAGTTCCAACCTTGTACTTGTCGCCGCAAAACGTTGGAAGATATTTCTGTTTCTGCGCGTCTGTTCCCATTTCCAGAAGGGGTAATACAAAAAGATTCGGCGCCATTGCCGCGAGAGACAATGAAAGATCGCCATAAGCAAGCGCCTCTGCCATAATAACATTATTAAGGCAAGATCTGTTAAACCCATATCCACCATACGTTTCCGGTATGATATTGGCTGTAAGTCCCAGTCCCCATGTCTTTTCAAGAAATTCCGGCGGAATACTAAATTTCTCATCGCAATCCCTTGAAATCGGCCGTAGTTCATCGGCCGCGAAACTTTCCATGGATTCTTTAATCTGTCGTTGATCTTCATCCAAACTAAACGTTGACATTCCTACCTCCTTTTTAAAGCTTTTTTAATAACCGACCTCTTTAAAAGATATCTATTGTGAGACTAAAATTTCAAAAGCTTATAACCTTAAGGTCACTATAGGCGCATTGAAATTTGTAAGTCGAACAATCCCGCACTGCGGAGGGTAATGAGACCCAAGTGTCAGAAACACAGTGCGCTGGAAGTTGCAGGATGAATTATCCTGTATACGCCTGGATATAATACCCATAACTTACTGCGGAATTTGAGTCCAGTCCCGATAACGATCGGGATTGCACGGGGGTTCATACCCGTGATTTCAAAACCAAAAATTTTCCGATGCCGCGGCAATTTACAGCGAAATTACTCCACACGATAATCAAACGTTAATCAACAGGAAATTTATGCGCGCAAAGGTCCGCCCATTCTAACTTTACGATATAGTTTTTACCGATTGGTAAATACTAAAAAAAGTAATACATGTCAATCTCTTTTTAAAACATGTATTTTTTATGTTGCATATTGTCATGTGTGTAATATATAATCATATTAACAATAACTTATATGATTATAAACTATTGTTGTTAAATGTACTGAAATGGCTTCATTGTGAGCCGGAAAATATAGAAGGTTTTTTTACCACATGGTTTTGCTATAATAAATTATGGAAAAATTAAGGAAAACTACAAAAAAACGTTCTGCCGACAACGAAAAAAATGCCAGGGAAAGAATTTTAAAAGCTGCGCGGGAAGTGTTCTGTTTATATCCTTTTAAGACAGCAAGCACCCGCATGATAGCCCAAAAAGCCGGCGTAGAACATCCCATGATTCATTATTATTTCGGATCCAAGGAAGAACTCTTTTATGCCATGGCTGAAATTATGTATAACGAAGTCGTCGCAGTTCAACAATCATGGTTTAAAGAAATTAAAGCCTCTTCTTTGGAGGAGGGATTTTCAATTTTTGTCGATCGTGTGCTGGATTATGCCATGACCACCCCGGACGCGCTGCGAATATCCGCTTTAAATGCAATGAGTATAGGCAACATCAATGAAATACCCGGATACCGGTTCATGATTATGAATATGGCATCCATGAAGCGTGTTATGGAAGAAGGGCTGATGTTGAAAGGATCCAATCGCGAAATAGAGATGTTCATCTACTGTTTTTATAATATCATGATATCGTTTATCGGAACACGATCTTTACAGGCGCAGGCATTGAACATGAATCCTTTGGAAGATCAATATCGTGCATGGGTAAAAGATTGCTGTATGACACTTTTTTTCCCCTGGTTTAAGAAAATTTTATTTGGTAAAGATTTTTGCGAAGATAAATAGATAATAATAAATGGTTCTTTTCCTTTTTAATCCTCCAGTTACCTGCCGGAATATATTATCACTTTGTTTTTGACTTAACATTTTTTCTTTTAAAATTAACCCATTGGTAAATTCATTAAATTTTTAAGAATAATATATCATAACTATATATCACTATTTATAACAATATCTTATAAAATTGAAATAATTGTTGACAAGAATATTTATTTATATTACTTACCAAGTGGTAAGTCCATGTGTGGGGTGGGCAAATAAATTTTTTAAAGGAGGGTACTTATGTGGAGTTCAATAATACCGATGGCGCCGGAGGGCATCAGTGTCGACGATTTTTTTACCAATTTTGTTCCGGAACAGTTCAATAAAATGAAAGATGTTCTTAACGTTGTTGATCTTTCTTTTTTAGGGGGAAATGATTTCAATATGCAATTCAACGTCGAAGGAAAAGTTTATGGGATTAAATTCAAAAACGCTAAGGATCTTGAAGTTGTCGGTGGAACGGTCGACAAGCCTGTCTTTGCTCTCTATGTTTCCGAGAAGGATTGGCGCGATGCCGTTACCGGTAAATTTAATAAAATGGCTGATGAGTTTACCGGCGATCCATCTTCTTTTATAGATGGCAAACGTTACAATGCTTTGCAGTCAACCAATGGCACGGTAAACATGAATCTCAAAAAGAATGATGGAGAAGTTCTTCCACTCAAGGTTGTATTCAACGGTGTGGAAACTCCAGCCGTAACCGTCAATCTTGATATGGTTGACGGACTGGCCATGTTAAACAGGGTAACCGATGGAATGAAATTGTTCATGGAAGGGAAACTCAAATTCACAGGAGACATGACCCTGCTTATGAAATTGCAGAATCTTATGTAGATTGGACAATGACCAGCCATTGCCGGAATTCTTTATCGTTATCCGGCAATGGCTAAAAGAACCTTTATAATCCAAAATAAGCTGTATTCCATCAATTTCCATCGTTCAGCCGCGCCACTTTAAATCTTGACAAATAAATCCTATTATGATTTACGCAATACCCTATTACTTTTAGGGGTTTTGATTATGAAGAAGACTTTGACCAACAAAACAAATACCAAAAGAAAGAAAACTCACGGTTTTCTCGTGAGAATGGCGTCGAAAGCCGGAAGGCAGGTTTTAAGCCGTCGCAGAGCCAAGGGAAGAAAACGTTTAACCGTATAAATCCGGCACCTTAGCTGCCGTTTAAGGGTGGTCAGGTCATTATGCATGAAAGAACAATCTTACCGGAAAACAGAAAGGATAACGAACAAAAGCAGGTTTAAAGTAATTTATGATCAGGGGGTGTGGAGAAGTTCCAAACATTTTACGACCATAACATACGTCAATCCTGATGGTATTAAAAGACTCGGAATCACTGTAACGAAAAAAACGGGAAACGCTGTAAAAAGAAATAAAATCAAAAGGTTGATCAGGGAATTTTTTCGACGCAACAAAAATTTGTTTCCCGACAGACACGATGTTGTCATCATGGCCAAAAGAAACATACCATCCATTAATTACAAAAAAGCATGTGACGAATTGACGGAACTCTTCACGCGGAAAAACAATATATAATTTATGCCCGGGAAAATTTTGAAAAAATTTTTTATATTTATCATTCGTTTGTATCAAACCTGCCTGTCGCCTTTCTTTTTTGCTTCGTGTTGCCGTTTTTATCCTTCATGTTCCGAGTATGCTATTGAAGCGATAAAAATGCATGGACCGGTCAAGGGTTCTTTCATGGGCATAAAAAGGATTCTGCGTTGTCATCCCCTGCATCCTGGCGGTTACGATCCCGTCAAGTAAAAATTTAGAGAGGTAATCAATGGATAAAAGGACCATTCTGGCCGTCGTCCTGTCACTGGCTGTACTGTTTGCATATCAGATTTTTTTCGCTAAGCCGCCAGTACCGCCAAAATCTGTTCCGGTTCAGGCAACAGAACAGGCAAATGTTGATAAGGTTGTCAAACAACCGGATAAACCAACGGTTGTGGCAGCTGCAACTACCAAGCCCGTTATTCAAAAAGTTGCCGTTAAAAAGGAAGGACAACCCAAGGATGTCAGGGTGGAAACGGAAAATTATATCGCTGTATTTTCCACCAAAGGAGCCGCGCTTAAGTCTTTCCAGCTTAAAAAATATCAAGAAGAGTGTACAAAATGTTTTAGCGATATCTGGCCTGTTATCAAAAATTTTGTCATGGGCAAGAAGCAACAGCCTAAAACAAAAAGTAATGCATTGATCGAACTGGTTGCTTTGCAGGAAAACATGCCATATCCGCTGGCCCTTACTTTTCCTGAGTCGCAAACCGAGATGACAGCCGATTCTGTATACGATGCTGATGTAACTTCACTGGATATGACAAAGGACAAGAATCAGCAGCGTCTTGTTTTTTCCCGCACGTTCAGTGACGGAATGAAAGTGGAAAAGGTATTTACGTTTAATCCCGACAACTATTCGATTGAGATGGATGTGACATTATCTAATCTGACCGATGCTCCCATCATTCAGATACCGTATCTGAACTGGTATGAATATGTTGATCCGGCTGCAGCCGTTGACAGATACAGCAAGGAAGGGCCTGTTGCTTATGTGGCCAACTCGATTGAACGCAAAAGGTCAATGGACATTTCCAGTGAAGAAACCATCGGCCCTGATGTTTCCTGGGGCGGATTTACCAGAAAATATTTTATGGCGGTGATTATTCCTCAAAATCCTTCTTTGACCAGCATCAAAATGTCTCGGGACAGCAACAATATGGTTTCTGTAAGTATCAAAGGCGATAAAAATATCATTCCGCCGTCGCAATCCGGTTCATTCAAATATAATCTTTTCATCGGTCCGAAAGATTACTCCATGCTCAAAAAGATGGGATTGTCTCTGGAAGAAGCCATTGAGTTCGAATCATTTATCCCGGGATTAAAATGGCTTTCCATCGGTCTGCTGATGTTCATCCAATTTCTACATAAGTTTTTCAGTAATTACGGCGTGGCCATTATTATGCTGACCATTCTGATAAAGATTGTTTTCTGGCCGCTGGGCAATATCAGCTACAAATCCATGAAAGAAATGCAGAAAATTCAGCCGAAAATTACGGCGCTGAGGGAAAAATATAAAAATGATCAGGCCAAGCTCGGACAGGAAACGATGGCGCTTTACAAAGCCCATAAAGTTAATCCCTTCGGAGGATGCCTGCCGATACTGATTCAGATTCCCGTGTTTATCGGACTATACAACACGCTCCTTTACGCCATCGAACTGCGTCACTCGCCGCTTTTCTGGTGGATACAGGATTTGTCAGCCAAAGACCCTTTTTACATTACGCCGATTGTCATGGGCGCGACGCAGTTTATTCAGCAGAAAATGACTCCCACGATGGGCGATCCGATGCAGGCAAAGATAATGTTGTTTATGCCCGTTGTATTCACATTTATCTTTTTGAATTTTCCATCGGGCCTAGTCATTTACTGGTTACTGAATAACATTATCAGCATCGGACAGCAGGTTTACATCTATAAAAAATTTGGTGATAAACCGGTTCAAGGGGCAAAGTCTTAATATCAACAGAAAATATACAATATCAAAAAATGCGGTTTATAAAATTACCCGCCGGATTAAAAGGATTGACGATGAGTTCTGAATTTATAGAAATAGAAGAAAAAACAATAGATGAAGCGATTGAAAAAGCGTGCCAGGAATTCGGCGTGCCCAGGGAAAAATTGAATATCGAAATTATTTCCGGTGAATCCGGAGGCTTTTGGGGGCTTTTTTCCAAAAAAGCCAAGATCAAGGCTTCTTTGCTTGCCCTGGATATTGATTTTTCCTTTGCGGGTAACCCTCGGGAAAAAAGTGAAGCAACAACCAGATCAGATCATGCAAGGGATAAAGGCGAAAAAAAACCGGAATCCGGAAAGAAAAACGAAAAAGAAATAATAACGGAACAATCTTCGCCTAAGATAGAACCCAAAATCAAGTCTGAACCCAAGGTGAAAGCAGAACTTAAAGTTAAGAATGAGCCTGAAGCCGTTGTCTATATTCCTACTTCTCCCATGGCGATGAAGGCGAGAGATTTATTTGAAGGTATCTTAAAGAGAATATCTTCTGAATATAGTGTGAACGTCAATGAAACTCAGGAGAAAATCATTCTGGTCATTGAGGGCGATGAAAGCGGTTTACTGATAGGCAAACGCGGGCAGAATCTTGACGCCTTTCAATACATCATGAACAAAGCTATCAATAAGATCGATGGCGAACATAAAATGGTCATGATCGATTCGGGAGAATACCGGAAAAGAAGGGAAGAATTTTTGCTTGGTCTTGCCGAAAAAATAAAGAAGAAGGTTAAGAAGACCAAAAAACCGGTATCCTTGGCTAACATGAATGCCCATGACCGCCGCATTATCCATCTGGTCATGCAGGAGGATGAATCGCTGGTCACACAGAGCCGTGGTGAAGGCAAATTCAGAAAAATTGTTATTCTGCCTGCAAAGACAGGACACAGTAGACGCGCCAGAGATAAGATGAAGGATTGATGTTTTATCCTTTTAATCCATAGGAGGGGAAGTGCCCGACTGTGCTTCGCCAGGACACCATAGCCGCCACCGCGACTCCTTTCGGCATGTCCGGAATCGGCATCATCAGAATTAGCGGCCCCGACGCTCTCGCCATTGCGCGCCGGGTATTCAAACCGTCCTGCGGAAAATGCGCGTGGAAAAGTCATTATCTCTATCATGGCGATATCGTTTCTGCGGACGGGAAGACCGTTCTTGATGAAGTCCTGATATCTTTCATGCGAAAACCCCGTTCTTTTACCGGAGAGGATGTCATTGAAATTAACTGTCACGGCAACCCAATTATCCTGCAGTCCATTTTGACAAATCTTCAGGAATTGGGTTGCCATCTTGCGCGTCCCGGTGAATTTTCCGAGCGTGCCTTTTTTAATAATCGTCTTGATTTGTCACAGGCGGAAGCTCTTTCGGCCTTGATTTGCGCCAAATCGGCAAAAGCGTATGCGATGGGACTGACTCAATTAAAAGGGTCGCTCAGCAAAGAAATAGATGACCTGCGCCAGCTTTTAATAGATGCACTGGCTCTGTTGGAAGCTGCTATTGATTTTACCGAAGATGTCTCCGGAGAAAAAAATCCGGACGTGCCGCCACAAATTAATCAGGCTTTGCATAGAGTGCAATCCCTTCTTTTATCCTACCGCTCGGCAAGAGCTTACACCGAAGGCATCAACGTCATCATCACGGGCAAGCCCAACGTGGGGAAATCAAGCCTGCTAAACGCTTTAACCGGAAGAAAAAAAGCCATCGTTACCGATATCCCGGGAACAACACGCGACCTGATTACGGATACGATCACCATTGACGGTATTCCCGTCCATTTAATCGATACCGCCGGCATCAGAGAGCCGCAGAACGCGATTGAAAAAGAGGGAATCAATCTGGTCTGGAAAAGCATCGCCGACGCTGATGCGTTGATTATCTTGCTGGATATCAGTCAACCGCTGACCGAAGAGGACAGGATCATCATTGATAAAAACAAATCCGCGAATATGATTGTCGCATTGAATAAAATTGATTTGCCCCGGGCATGGGAAGAAAAAACTGTTAATAGCCTGTTTCCGGGTCAGGCAAAAATTCTGGAAATATCTGCAAAGACCGGTGCCGGACTGGAGAAGTTGAAAAAGATGATTATTCATTTATCCGTTAACGGTGAAACTGAAAGTACCGATGGTGTAATCATTACCAACCTGCGTCATAAACTCGCATTGGGAAAAGTCTGTAAGAATATTGAAGCTGCGAAAGAAAGTATTTCATCCGGAATGTCGACGGAATTTGCCGCTTTTGATTTGCGTGAGGCACTGGATAATCTGGATGAAATAACCGGCAAAAAAATCAACACTGAAATTCTGGATAAAATTTTCTCCAACTTCTGTATCGGAAAGTAAATTGAATTTCTTTCAAATGCAATCCTTGAGTTACTAGGGTATTGAAAAAATAAAATTGATTCAAAAAATAATTAACTAACTAACTATGCATGGCATTCTTCCCGACATAGGCATTTCCGTTCTGGCGGCAACCGTTTTGGGTTTTGCCTTTCAGCTATTCCGTCAGCCGGTTATTCTGGGATATCTTGTCGCCGGCGCGCTGATCGGGCCCGCGATGGGATTCAATCTGGTCTCCGAAACGGCCAGCATTGAAGTTATTTCGGAGATTGGCCTGATTCTGCTACTTTTCATAATCGGTTTAGAACTCAATCCCGCCAAATTGCTTGCCTCCGGCCGCCAGTTGATCATAGCCGGCATGGGTCAATTTATTTTATGTGTGATGATCGGTTTGGGATTTTTTCTGCTTTTGGGTTACGAATTAAACAAGAGTCATATTGACGCGCTTTATCTGGCGCTCTTTTGTGCCTTGAGTTCCACAGCCATTGTCGTCAAACTGCTTTATGATAAATTTGAGCTGGATACTTTTCCCGGTCGAATTACGTTGGGGATTCTTATTTTTCAGGATCTGTGGGCGATTCTGATTCTCGCTCTGCAGCCGCATTTCACTAATCCGCAATTTCTGCTGGTTTTCATTGCCCTGGGCAAGAGTGTGGCCCTGTTGGCCATCGGTTTTCTGCTCAGCAAGTATCTTCTGCGCTGGATATTTGAGAAAATATCCAGGACACCGGAAATGGTGGTGGCCATGTCCATTGCCTGGTGTGCTTTGATGGCGGGTATTGGTTCATGGATTGGTCTTTCGATGGAAATGGGTGCTCTGATTGCTGGCGTTGCCATTTCAACATTTCCTTACAGCGTTCACGTTACGGCGAAAGTTATGCCCCTGCGCGATTTTTTTCTGACCCTTTTCTTTTTATCCATCGGCATGAAGATACCGGTTCCCGATCCCGTGATGCTGGGCATGGCTTTGATCATCGTATTGTTTGTCATAGCCTCCCGATTCCTGACCATTTATCCGCTGTTGTCTTTCGCGGGAAGCGGAAGGCGCACCAGTTTTATTGCGAGCCTGAACCTTTCCCAGATCAGCGAATTTTCCCTCGTCGTGGCGGCGCTCGGCGTGGGTTACGGGCACATTGAACAGAGCATGATGTCGCTAATTATTTATGCCATGGCGATTACATCCGTTCTGTCTTCCTATTTTATCAAGGGAAATCACGCGGCATATCTTGTTTTCAACCGCATCATGGAAAAAATCGGATTCCCGGCAAAAACAAACGAAGCAAAAACTGATGAAGAGGGGAATCATTATCCGGTGGTGCTGCTTGGTTTTCATCGCGGAGCACGGGAGTTTATCGACCGATTGGAGAAGGAGACGCCCGCTTTACGAAATAAGATTCTGGTGATTGATTTTAATCTTGAAAATTTAAAGGAATTAAATGACCGACATATCAAAGGACTCTTCGGCGATATTAGCAGCATGGACACACTGGATCATGCTCATATATCCGGGGCGGAAATTATTCTTTCGACTATTCCGGATATGCTGCTTCGGGGAATCAGCAATAAAGGGTTGGTGACCGCATGTCGTGCTTTGGCGCCGAATGCTTACATCGTCGCCACTGCCGAATCTGCTCAACAGATTGACAGTCTGAAAAAGAGCGGGGCTGACGAGGTGCTTCTGCCGTATGCCCTCATCGGTGAGCAGTTGACCAGATTTGTCGAGCAAACCTGCTTGGCTGCGGATTCCTGTAAACTCTAGAAAACCGTTTTGATAGGAACCAAGAGAACACTCGTATGAAATGGACAGGGGGAAAAATTGGTCTGGCTTTGGGCGGAGGCGGTGTGCGCGGCTTTTCCCATATCGGTGTGCTCAAGGTTCTGGAAGAGGAGGGCATCGGGATTGACCTGATTGTAGGGACAAGCGTGGGCGCCTTGATTGGAGGAGCTTATGCCAGTGGCCAATCGCCAATCGAAATTCAGGATAAGATTGCAAATTATATCAGGAGCCCGGAATTTGATGATTCAACGCTTAAATCAATTAGTTTATCTCTATCCAATGATGATAAAAATTTTTTCAAAAAAGCGCGTACCTTTGTCATGAATCATTTGATTTTTGCGCAGGCCTTTTTCAAATCTTCCATCCTTCCTTTTCATGATTTTAAATCGTTGATTGACCATTTTCTTCCGGATATTGATATCAGCGAAACCCGTATACCCTTGCGCGTTGTTTCCACGGATTTGATTAGCGGAAATAAAATCGTTTTCTCACAAGGGTCGCTTCGTCTGGCGGTTTTGGCAAGCTGTTCTGTGCCCGGTGCGGTGGCTCCTGTCCGTTACGGGGAATGGCTGCTGGCCGATGGCGGCATCACCAGTCTGGTGCCGGTTCATGCCGCAAGGGAAGCCGGTGCTGATGTTGTAATTGCCGTGGAGGTAGATCGTGATTTACAGACGAATATCCGTATTGAAACGGCAAAAGATGTTTTGTTTCGGTCAGGGGAAATTACAGCCAATGCTTTGGAAAATGCTGAACTGGAGAATGCTGATATCATTATTCGTCCGAATGTCGGTCATCTTCACTGGATGGATTTTACGCGGGCGGTTAGTTTGTTTCAAGCCGGAGAAGATGCCGCTCGTGAATCGCTGGAGAAAATCAACGTTTCCCTGCCGTTCTCCCGACGTATGATCCGCTTTACCCGACGAATTTTCAGAAAATAGGGCGCGTTGCACTAGCTCACTCATTCGGTAACTTTTTGGAATTTATCAAAAGGTTTTTCATAGTTGAATCCCATTTTTATTCACGCTGTCTCTTTAATTTAACTCCATCCAAAAAATTCAGATCTCCTGTCGTGATCAGGAGTGCTTCAATTCAAACGTGTAATAGATCTCATCATCACCCTTCGAAAAACCTTTGATACAATTTTGGACGGATTTCTTTCCGAAAACGCGAAGTGCCTGTTGTAAATAGCCCATAACAAGATACTCAAAATAAACATGCTTAACGGGCAGTCCGGTGATGGTGAGATGAACGGTGTTATTTTCAAAACGTCCTTTTAATATGCCGCCGTCAAAATATGTTGCCCACAGTTTGGGCATTCCCGATTCGGCAAACTGTTTAATATCTTTTGACAGGAGGTAAGAGTGATAGGGACCTCTGGGTGAAAGGGCAAACTTGGCGGAGGCCATGCCAAACAACCAGTAGACCTTGGGATCGTTGTTGAAAAATTCCTTGAGTATTTCATCAAGAAAAAAAATGAACTTATCAAGAGGAATAACAGTAATAGCCATAATCATCTGGCTGAAATATTTGTCCTTGCCCGCCAGTTTTGCCATAAAGGAATTCCAGTGCTCCTGTGCTCCTCACCAAAATTTTCGGTAAGACTTACTTTCCCTGCAACAAAAGCTGTGCCTTTGATATTCATATTTCCATCTCCTTAATGTACATATGATTGGTTGGTTTATATACATTTTCAACAGATGAATATGCAATTATCATATTGCCATCAAAACGGATGACCTGATAATATTTAAGCCATTTATTTTTTTGATTGATGACGAGGCCGTCTGTTCCGGGATAAATAATAATGGCTGAACTCCGTCTTAACCTGGAAGAAAAGAACGATTGTATTTAATTGGAATCATGGGATCAAATCATGTGATCAGGTCTGCAATGCAAGCTTTTTCTTAGTCTTTCAAGACCTTGATATTAAAAGAAAGGCAGACGTGCAAAAAACGAATAAGAAAAATTTGTTAATCATTTGATATTACACGTTATTATCTAAATTATATTTAGTTCTTGATTTCTGTTTTTGTTTGGTATAGATAACGCCCCTACTAATTTTTTAGGACTCCTTGCCCGCCAAGCGGGCTTTAGAGCCGAAAGGAGAAAACATTGCAAAGATACGAAGTTGTGGCTATCGTTCTGGCCGATTTGAACGAGGACGACATCACCGCGTTGATCGAACGCATTCAAACCATCATCACCGACCGCAAGGGTGTCATTGCCAAAGTTGACAAGTGGGGCAAACGGCATCTCACCTATGAAATCAAAAAACAGAGAGACGGTTATTACTTTCTCATCGATTTTGCCGGCGACGGCGCCATTATCAATGAAATTGAAAGAAACTGCAAAATTGACGACCGCGTCATTAAATTCATGACGGTGAAGAAAGAAGGGGCCACCACCGCCGAAGGCATCGAGCAAGAAGCCGCTGCTGCGGAAGCCAAGCGCGCTCAGGCAAAGGTCGAGGCGGAAGCTGCCGCTGCGGAAGGCAAGCCTGTCAATCAGATAGAAAGAGCGCCGCGGGAAGCCAGACCGCGCGTCCGAAAAGATTACAACAAAGAAGAAACTCAAACGAAGGGGGAATAAACTATGGCCATGGAAACACAAAACGGAGAAAAACAGAGCAGGTATCCCCAGAAAAAGTTTTTTCACAGGAAGAAATTCTGCCGGTTTTGCTCGGATTCCAATATCAAAATTGATTATAAAAATACGGCGATCCTTAATAATTTCGTGACGGAACGGGGCAAAATCATGCCGCGCAGAATTACAGGCAATTGCGCTTCCCATCAGCGTGAATTGGCGCTGGCGATAAAGCGCGCCCGGCAGATCGCGATTATGCCTTATGTCACGGCTGATGGTAAATAAAAAAATCGTTTCTTTGCATAAAGAAGCCTCCGGTTGATAAATTTGCCAGGATATTTTAAACCATTAAATCAATTTGGCTAAAAATTTTCCGATAAGGTAACGCCATGGAAACGGCGTTACCTTCTTGTTCACAACACGCGAGCAAGTTTTTGTAAGGTGTCAGATTTTGAGCCTGTTATCTTCACTGAAAAATTTCATATTTCCTGCAACTGATAATCCTTTATCCAGACTCCTGCCGGCAATTTTCATCTTTGTTTTTGCAGCTGTTTTTGTCCCGCTTGTCGGGCCGATTTTCCTT